>ERZ773194.1704-NODE-1704-length-22972-cov-5.066850_pt1 | contig 22972 bp, 18 predicted proteins | sample MGYA00511240_ERZ773194 | MGnify/ENA primary metagenome ERZ773194 (study PRJEB29015, sample SAMEA2737774) | human gut metagenome | biome: human gut; feature: human-associated habitat; material: faeces | place: China | collected 2012 ... | reverse complement strand
GGCCTGCGGCGCGCCTCCTGTCGAAGAGAAAGAATCCACAGACCCGTCCCAAAGAGCGGAAAAACCGGAAGTTACGATTTATAACCGGCCGTACCTGCCTCCTTCCGGGCACTCGTTCGACGACGGACGTACCGCTTCCGCCGCCGAAGAATATTCCGGCACGCCCGCTTCCGGCACGCTCGCCGGAGACGATTTCCGAGGCCGACCTCATAACGGCTCCAATACTTGCTATAAATCAATAAAATAACACCCAATCCCAAATTAGTTCCGATTACGAGAAGATACCGCGGGAGGGATATTCTCCCACGGCATTCCACCCCGTCCGCCGCCGAAATGCTGTCGACGCACGACGTTCGTAGGCCGGATGGATTCGGTGCCGGAAAGAAAACAGACGGAATTTCGTCGCACCGAAACGGGATCGTATTATTATTCGAAACTTCAAGGAAAATATTTTTGAAATTCTTGAATAATTTATATATTTGCAAATGAATGAATGGATTACGAAACCATATATAATTTCATTTCGTGCCTAAGCAGGATGATATTTTATAAATTTAGCATCTGTTTCACCCGTTTCAGTTACGAATCGTAATCAAAATCCGCCGAACCGGCCATTTCGCACGCCGGCGACGAAAGATCGGGCGACAAGGTTCACCCTTTCGGAAATACATGACATCCGGCCGGGGCCGGCTGCGGAGATTCCGGCAGGCTTCGGCTCCTTTGCAGCGGAAAGAGCGGACTCCGACAGCGGGAGGCCCAGCGGATACGGGCGGACACACGGCTTTTTGCAGGAAAACACGGATTCGGAGCGATCGAACGATCGCCCGACATCAGAAGACCGACAGAATATGAGTGAGAGATTGTACATTTTCGACACCACGCTCCGCGACGGCGAGCAGGTTCCCGGCTGCCAGTTGAACACGATCGAAAAGATCGAGGTCGCCAAGTTGCTGGAAAGCCTCGGCGTGGACATCATCGAGGCGGGATTCCCGATCTCCAGCCCCGGAGACTTCAACTCCGTGCTCGAAATTTCGAAGGCCGTCTCCGAGCCGACGATCTGCGCGCTCACGCGCGCCGTACGCAAGGATATCGACGTAGCGGCCGACGCCCTGCGGCTGGCCAGGCACAAGCGGATCCACACCGGTATCGGCGTCTCGCCCCAGCACATCTACGACAAACTGCGTTCGACGCCCGAAAAGATACTCGAAACGGCTGTCGACGCGGTGAAATACGCCAAACGCTACGTCGAAGACGTGGAGTTCTACGCCGAAGACGCCGGCCGGGCCGAACCCGAATACCTCGCCCGCGTGGTCGAAGCGGCCATTGCGGCCGGCGCCACGGTGGTCAACATCCCCGACACGACGGGCTACTGCCTGCCGCAGGAGTACGGAGCGAAGATCCGCTATCTGGTCGAACACGTCGCCAACATCGACCGTGCGATCATCTCCACCCACTGCCACAACGATCTGGGCATGGCGACGGCCAACACGCTGAGCGCCGTTCTCAACGGCGCCCGGCAGGCCGAGGTGACGATCAACGGCATCGGCGAACGGGCGGGCAACACCTCGCTCGAAGAGGTGGTGATGACGCTGCGCTGCCACCGCGAACTCGACATCGACACGCGCATCAACTCGCAGCTCATCACCAAGGCCTCGCATCTGGTGTCGAGCCTGATGAACATGCCCGTGCAGCCCAACAAGGCGATCGTCGGACGCAACGCCTTCGCCCACTCGTCGGGAATCCACCAAGACGGCGTGCTCAAACACCGGCAGACCTACGAGATCATCGACCCGCAGGACATCGGGCTCAACGAATCGGTCATCGCCCTGACGGCCCGCAGCGGCCGCGCGGCACTGGTGCACCGGCTCGAACTGCTAGGCTACGACCTCACGCCGGAAGAACTGAACGCCACCTACGACAAGTTCCTCGCGCTGGCCGACCGGAAAAAGGAGATCCACGACTACGACCTGCTCTACCTAGTAGGCGACATCGACCGCATCCGCAAACAGTCGATCGCACTCAAATTCCTGCAAGTGACCACCGGAACCCTTGTTCCGACGGCCACCGTTGTACTGAAATTCGGCGACCACGAACGCATGTCGATCGCCACGGGCAACGGACCGGTCGACGCGGCCGTCTCGGCCATCAAGAAGCTCGTCAACGAGCGGGTCACCCTCTCGGAGTTCCTGATGCAGGCCGTCACGCGCGGCTCGGACGACGTGGGGCGCGTCCACGTACAGGTCGAATGCGGCGAACGCACCGTGCACGGCTTCGCAGCCCACACCGATACGACACGCGCGTCGGTCGAGGCATTCCTCGACGCGCTGCGCGTGCTGAACGTCACCGAACGCAAAGAGAAGGAGGAGTAGCATGGGACGGACGCTTCTGGACAAAATCTGGGATGCGCACACGGTGCGCACCGAGGAGGGCGGCCGCACGGTGCTCTACATCGACCGGCAGTACATCCACGAGGTAACCTCGCCCGTGGCCTTCGCCGGACTCGCGCGGCGCGGCGTCGGCGTGGTACATCCCGACCGCATCACCGCCACGGTCGACCACAACATCCCCACCGTCGACCAGCACCTCCCCATCGCCGAGCCTCAGTCGCGGCATCAGGTCGAGACGCTGCGCGCCAACTGCGCCCGCTACGGCATCGAGCACTTCGGCATGGGCGATCCGCGGCAGGGGATCGTACACATCATCGGCCCCGAACTGGGGCTCACGCAGCCGGGCATGACGATCGTCTGCGGCGACAGCCACACCTCCACGCACGGCGCGCTGGGGGCCGTCGCCTTCGGCGTGGGAACCTCCGAAGTCGAAATGGTACTGGCCAGCCAGTGCATCCTGCAAGGCAAGCCGCGCGCGATGCGCATCACCGTCGACGGCACGCTGCCCTCGGGCACGGAGGCCAAGGACATCATTCTCCACATCATCGCGCGCATCACCGCTTCGGGCGGAACCGACCATTTCATCGAATTCGCCGGCGAGGCGATCCGCTCGCTCTCGATGGAGGGACGCATGACGGTATGCAACATGAGTATCGAGTGCGGCGCCCGCGGCGGCATGATCGCCCCCGACCAGACGACCTTCGACTACCTGCGCGGACGCGAACGCGCGCCGCAGGGCGAGGCGTTCGACGCCGCCGTAGCGCGGTGGCGGGAACTTTACAGCGACGCCGACGCACGTTTCGACCGCGAATACCGGTTCGACGCCGCCGAGATCGCGCCGATGATTACCTACGGGACGAATCCCGGCATGGGAATGGCCGTCGATGCGGCGATTCCCGCCGACGCCGATCCCAAAGCGCTGGAATATATGGGATTCGATGCCGGCGAACGGCTGCTGGGCAAACCCGTCGACTACGTTTTCGTCGGCAGTTGCACCAACGGCCGCATCGAAGACCTGCGGCGTTTCGCCCGTCTGGTCGAGGGACGGCGCAAAGCTCCGGAAGTGACGGCATGGATCGTCCCCGGCTCGAAGGCCGTGGAGGCCGCCGCGAAGGCCGAAGGACTGGATCGGATTCTCGCCGCCGCAGGATTCGAACTGCGCCAGCCGGGCTGCTCGGCCTGTCTGGCGATGAATGCCGACAAGATTCCCGCCGGCAAGTACTGCGTCTCGACCTCCAACCGCAATTTCGAAGGGCGTCAGGGGCCGGGAGCACGCACGCTACTGTCGGGCGTCGCCGTAGCGGCGGCCGCCGCCGTCAGCGGCCGGATCGCAGACCCGCGGGAGCTGTTCGGGTTCCCGCCGGACGATTGAAAACGAACGTTGCAAACGAACCTTTTCGATAAGCCGAGCGCAGAGCCGAACGAAGTTCGGGCTATGCCGAGGCGAGAAAAGGTGCACGAATGTGAACCTTTTCGTTAAGCCAAATGAGCAAAACCGCACTTGCGCGAGCTATGCCGAGGCGAGAAAAGGACTGCTGAAAAACAAACGCGTAATACAATGGCTATTCCCAAATTCACGACCTTCACTTCGGGGGCGGTGCCCGTCGAGGCGGAGAACATCGACACCGATCAGATCATTCCGGCGCGCTTCCTGAAAGCGACCGAACGCAAGGGATTCGGCGACAATCTTTTCCGCGACTGGCGCTACGACGCCGAGGGGCGTCCGATCGCCGCATTCCCGCTCAACGACCCGCGTTACGAGGGGCGGATTCTCGTCGCGGGCCGCAACTTCGGCTGCGGCAGCTCGCGCGAACATGCCGCCTGGGCGCTGGCCGACTACGGCTTCCGCGTGGTGGTGTCGAGTTTCTTCGCCGACATCTTCCGCAACAACGCCCTCAACAACGGCCTGCTGCCGCTGCGCGTGAGCGACGACTTTCTCGCCGCGATCTTCGACGACCTGCGCCGCGATCCGGCATCCCGCTTCACGGTCGATCTGGAAGCGCAGACGCTGACCGCCCTCTCCGACGGCCGCAGCGAGCGGTTCGAGATCGACGCCTATAAAAAGAAATGCCTGCTCAACGGCTACGACGACGTGGACTACCTGCTGAGCATCGCCGACCGGATCGAGGCGTTCGAAGCCTCCCGACGATAACATCCTCACGAGACCAAACAACCTGCAACAACTATGGATATCAACATCGCTCTTTTGCCCGGCGACGGCATCGGCCCGGAGATCATCGCCGAAGCCACGAAAGTACTCGACCGCACGGCGGCGAAATTCGGCCACCGCATCCGCTACACCGAGGCGCTGGTAGGCGCCGCGGCGATCGACGCCACCGGCAATCCCTACCCCGACACGACCCACTGCATCTGCCGCGAGGCCGACGCCGTGCTGTTCGGCGCCATCGGAGATCCCAAATACGACAACAACCCCAAAGCGAAGGTTCGTCCCGAACAGGGGTTGCTGCGTATGCGCAAGGCCCTGGGGCTCTTCGCCAACCTGCGTCCGGTGACGGTCTACGAACCGTTGGTCGACCGTTCGCCGCTCAAAGCCGACGTGGTGCGCGGCACGGATTTCATCTGCGTGCGCGAGCTGACGAGCGGCATCTATTTCGGACGGCAGGGACGCGACCGGCACGACACGCGCGCCTACGACACCTGCACCTACACGATCGACGAGATCGAACAGGTGCTTCGCGTCGCCTTCCGGCTGGCCGGGACACGGCGGCGGCACCTCACGGTAGTCGACAAGGCCAACGTGTTGGAGACGTCGCGCATGTGGCGCGAAACGGCCCAGCGCACCGCCTGCGAATATCCCGACGTGACGGTCGATTTCATGTTCGTGGACAACGCCGCGATGCAGATCATCCGCCGGCCGACCGATTTCGACGTGATCGTGACCGAGAACATGTTCGGCGACATCCTGACCGACGAAGCCAGCGTCATCAGCGGTTCGCTGGGAATGCTCTCGTCGGCGAGCATCGGCGCGAAGTGCGCTCTGTTCGAACCCGTCCACGGATCGTATCCGCAGGCGGCGGGCAAGGACATCGCCAACCCGATGGCCGCCGTCCTCTCGGCCGCCCTGCTGCTGGAACACCTGGGCCTCGGAGCCGAAGGCAGGGCCGTGCGCAAGGCGATCGACCGCACCCTCGCCGCGGGTGTCGTCACCGAGGACCTCACCGCCCCGGGCCAGCGCAGCTACCGCACGTCGGCAGTCGGGGATTTCATCGCCGCGCAGATATGAGCGCCCCTTCCGGCAGCGACCGGACGACGGATCGTAATCCCAGAATCGGAACCGGCGGAGTTCCCGTGCGGCACGATCGGCCTAAAAAGGGTTTAACCGGTTCCGTACGCCGGTTACGGATTGTAATCAAACAAGCGGAATCGGAATAAAATAAAAACCTCCGTCGAAAACTTTCCGATTGATTGTTATGTTATTATATTTTTTTACGAATTAGCTTGGTAATGTAATTTTATATTCCTACTTTTGCTTCGTAACCAGCAACCGGATACGGTACATGCACACGTTGAACCATACATATATCCACGTCATTAATTTGCTGCTCGTCGTCACGGAATCATGACGGGAGAAGGGTGGTTTATATGTATATGAATAGACGAAGCCTTTCTCCCCCGAGAGAAGGGCTTCGCCGTTTAAAAGGGAAACACGAAAAAAAGGAGCCGTTTTCGTCAAGCCGAATGAGCGGAGCCGCACTTGCGGAAACCGCGCCGCGGCGGGAAAACGACTGTTGAAAACGAACGGACAACCATGAAACATCCACTCAGAAGCGCCGTGACGACGACCGGTCGTCGGATGGCCGGAGCCCGAAGCCTCTGGCGCGCCAACGGCATGCGCGAGGAACAGTTCGGCCGGCCGATCATCGGCATCGCCAATTCGTTCACGCAATTGGTCCCGGGCCACGTGCACCTGCACGAGATCGGCCAGCAGGTCAAACAGCGCATCGAAGCGTGCGGCTGTTTCGCTGCCGAGTTCGACACCATCGCCGTCGACGACGGAATCGCCATGGGACACGACGGGATGCTCTACTCGCTCCCCTCGCGCGAAATCATCGCCGACAGCGTCGAATACATGGCCAACGCCCATTGCATCGACGCACTGGTGTGCATCAGCAATTGCGACAAGATCACGCCCGGGATGCTGATGGCCGCCATGCGGCTCAACATCCCGACGGTCTTCGTTTCGGGCGGGCCGATGGAAGCGGGCCGTTTCGGCGACCGCGACGTCGACCTGATCGACGCGATGGTGATGGGCGCCGACGACCGTTGCAGCGACGAGGAGGCGGCACGCATCGAACGCTGCGCCTGCCCGGGCTGCGGGTCGTGTTCGGGGATGTTCACCGCCAACTCGATGAACTGCCTCACCGAAGCGCTGGGACTCTCGCTGCCGGGCAACGGCACGATCGTCGCCACGCACGTCGCGCGCCGCCGGCTGTTCGAAGAGGCCGCCGCGCTCATCGTCCGCAACGCCGAACGCTACTACTTCGAAGGCGACGACTCGCTGCTGCCGCGCTCGATCGCCACGAAGGCGGCCTTCGAGAACGCCATGTCGCTCGATATCGCCATGGGCGGCTCGACCAACACCGTGCTGCACCTGCTGGCCGTGGCCCACGAGGCGGGCGTGGACTTCACGATGCACGACATCGACCGCCTCTCGCGCAAGGTACCCGTGCTGTGCAAGGTCGCACCCAACTCGCACTACCATATCCAGGATGTCAACCGCGCCGGAGGCATCCTCTCGATCCTGGGAGAACTCGACCGCGCGAAACTCGTCGACACCTCCGTGCGGCGGATCGACGGCCGCACGCTGGGCGAGGCGATCGCCGCCTGCGACCTGCGCAGCGCGACGGTGGGCGACGACGCCCTCGGCCGCTGGCGAAGCGCCCCCGCCGGCAAGGGCGACCGGCAGCTGGGCGTACAGGACACCCGCTACGAAACGCTCGACACCGACCGCGCGGCGGGCTGCATCCGCGACACGGAGCACGCCTATTTCCGCGACGGAGGGCTGGCCGTGCTGACGGGCAACATCGCCCGCTGCGGCTGCGTCGTCAAGACCGCCGGCGTCGACGAAAAACTGCTGCTCTTCCGCGGGCCGGCCCGCGTCTACGAATCGCAGGAGCAGGCCATGGAGGGGATTCTCGGCGACGAGGTACGGCCGGGCGAGGTAGTCGTCATCCGCTACGAAGGGCCCAAAGGCGGCCCCGGAATGCAGGAGATGCTCTACCCCACCTCCTACCTCAAATCGAAACGGCTCGACAAGGTATGCGCGCTCGTGACCGACGGACGTTTCTCGGGCGGCACGTCGGGGCTTTCGATCGGGCACGTATCGCCCGAAGCCGCCGCAGGCGGCGAGATCGCCATCGTGCGCACGGGCGATCCGATCGAGATCGACATTCCCAACCGTTCGATCCGGCTGCTGGTCGACGAACGGGAGATCGCCGCGCGCAAGGCCGCCGTGAAACGGTATGCGCCGGCCGCACGCGAACGCCGCGTCCCGACCTCGCTGCGCGCCTACGCCCTGCTGGTCAGCTCGGCAGACAAGGGCGCCGTGCGCCTGATCGATACACCCGACAACGCATAAAACCGATTGGATATGAATACGACCGAACCCTTCCGACCCGAAGAACGGCAAACGGCCGAAGCGCCGCTGCTCACCGGATCGCAAGCCCTGATCGAATCGTTTCTGCGCGAAGGCGTCGAGACCCTCTTCGGCTATCCCGGCGGCGCGATCATCCCCGTCTACGACGCGCTCTACGACTATCGCGACCGGCTGCGCCACATCCTCGTGCGCCACGAGCAAGGCGCCGTCCACGCCGCGCAGGGCTATGCCCGCGTAAGCGGCCGCGTGGGCGTCTGCCTGGTCACCTCCGGCCCGGGTGCGACGAACACCGTGACCGGACTGGCCGACGCGCTGATGGACTCCACGCCGCTGGTACTCGTCACCGGACAGGTAGGTTCGACACTGCTGGGAACCGACGCCTTTCAGGAGACCAACTTCGTCGGGATCACGCAGGCTGTCACGAAATGGAACTGCCAGGTCAAATACCCCGAAGAGATTCCGGCGGCCATCGCCAAAGCCTTCTACATCGCCCGTTCGGGGCGCCCGGGCCCCGTCGTGGTCGACATCACCAAGGACGCCCAATGCGCGACGGCGCCCTTCCGCTACGAACGGATCACCTCGATCCGCAGCTACGCACCCGCCCTTACGCCCGACGCAAGACGCATCGAGGAAGCGGCACGGCTCATCGACGAAGCCCGGCGGCCGCTGGCAATGATTGGCCAGGGAGCGATCCTGGGCAACGCCGAAGCCGAACTGCGGGCCTTTCTCGATCGCAGCGGCATGCCGGCCGCCTCGACGCTGCTGGGCCTCTCGGCGCTGCCGAGCGACGACCCCCGCAACGTGGGAATGCTGGGGATGCACGGCAACTACGGCCCCAACATCAAAAACAAGGAGTGCGACCTGCTCGTCGCCGTCGGAATGCGTTTCGACGACCGCGTAACGGGCGACCCCGCCGCCTTCGGCCCCAACGCCCGGATCATCCATTTGGAGATCGACCCCTCCGAAATCGACAAGATCGTCCATGCCGACGTGCCCCTCGTGGGCGACGTCAAGCGCACGCTCCCGCTGCTGACCGAACGCATCCGCCCGCGCGACCACAGCGCATGGATCGAGGAGTTCCGCGCCTGCGACCGCATCGAGTACGAGCGTGTGGTGCGGCGGGCGATCCGTCCCGACGGAGGGCGCATCCGCATGGGCGAGGCGGTCGACGCCGTGGCACGCGCCTACGACCGCGACGCGGTGATGGTCACCGACGTGGGGCAGCAACAGATGTTCGCCGCCCGCTACTTCGGGTTCCGCCGCAGCCGCAGCGTCGTCACGTCGGGCGGTCTGGGAACCATGGGGTTCGGCCTCCCGGCCGCCATCGGCGCCAAGCTGGGCGCTCCCGACCGCGAGGTCGTCCTCTTCGCGGGCGACGGCGGGCTGCAAATGACCATTCAGGAGCTGGCGACGATTTTCCAGTCGCACGTCTGCGTGAAGATCGTCCTGCTCAACAACTCCTTCCTGGGCATGGTGCGCCAGTGGCAGGAGCTTTTCTACGACCGCCGCTACTCGTCGACCGAGATGGTCAACCCCGATTTCGGGTTGATCGCCCGCGCCAACGGAATCGAATACCGCTGCGTCGAGCGGCGCGGGGAGCTGCCGCAGGCCGTCGCCGCCATGAAGGCCCATGCGGGCGCCTATCTGCTCGAAGTGCGGGTCGAAAACGAGGAAAACGTCTTCCCGATGGTTCCGGCCGGCGCTCCGGTCTCGGACATCCGGCTCGAATAACAACGACAGTATGGAACAGGAATACATCATCACCGTCTTTTCGGAGAACAAGGTGGGTCTGTTGAGCCAGATCACCACGGTCTTCACCTGCCGCAACGTCAATATCGAGAGTCTGACCACCTCCGAATCGGCGCTCGCGGGCATCCACAAATTCACGATCGTCGTGCGCACCGATCCCGAAAAGATCGAAAAGCTCGCGCGACAGGTCGAAAAGCGCATCGACGTGCTCAAAGTCTTCGTCTTCACCTCCGACGAGGTGGTGCAGCAGGAGATCGCCCTCTACAAGGTCACGCGCAGCCGCAACGTCGAACAGCTCGTCCGCCGGCACAACGTGCGCATCCTCGAAATCGACGACGACTACATCGTCGTCGAAAAGACCGGCTACAAGAGCGAAACGCGCGAACTGTTCGAACTGCTGCAACCCTACGGCGTACAGCAGTTCGTGCGCAGCGGCACGGTGGCGATCGTCAAATCGCGGCGCGAACTGCTCAACGAATATCTCGAAGAACTCGCACGAAACGACAGAAAACTTTCATAAAAAACAGTTACGACTATGGCACAGATCAATTTCGGCGGTGTAAACGAAACCGTCGTCACCCGCGAAGAGTTTCCATTGGAGAAGGCACGCAAAGTTCTCGAAAACGAGACGATCGCCGTCATCGGCTACGGCGTACAAGGCCCCGGACAGTCGCTCAACCTGCGCGACAACGGCTTCAACGTCATCGTAGGCCAGCGCGAGGGCACCCGCAGCTGGGAACGGGCCGTCGCCGACGGCTGGGTACCGGGGCAGACGCTCTTCGGCATCGAGGAGGCGGCCGAACGCGGCACGATCATCCAGTACCTGCTCTCCGACGCAGGCCAGATCGCCGTGTGGCCCGCGCTCCGCAAACACCTCACGGCCGGCAAGGCGCTCTACTTCTCGCACGGGTTCGGCATCACCTACAAGGAGCGCACGGGCATCGTCCCGCCGGCCGACGTGGACGTGATCCTGATCGCCCCCAAGGGATCGGGCACCTCGCTGCGGCGGATGTTCCTCGAAGGACGCGGTCTCAATTCGAGTTTCGCCGTCTTCCAGGATGCGACGGGACACGCCTTCGAGCGCGTGGTGGCCCTCGGCATCGGCGTCGGTTCGGGTTATCTCTTCGAGACCGACTTCAAACGCGAGGTCTATTCCGACCTGACGGGCGAACGCGGCACGCTCATGGGCGCCATCCAGGGCATCTTCGCCGCCCAGTACGAGACGCTGCGCGCACACGGCCACACCCCCTCGGAGGCCTTCAACGAGACGGTCGAGGAGCTCACGCAGTCGCTCATGCCGCTCGTGGCCGAAAACGGGATGGACTGGATGTACGCCAACTGCTCGACCACGGCGCAGCGCGGCGCGCTCGACTGGTGGAAACGCTTCCGAGACGCTGCGAAACCCGTCTTCGAACAGCTCTACGAAGAGGTGGCCACCGGTCGTGAGGCACAGCGGTCGATCGACCTGAACAGCAAGCCCGACTACCGCCAGAAGCTCGAAGAGGAGTTGCGCGAACTGCGTGAAAGCGAAATGTGGCAGGCCGGCGCCGTCGTGCGCAAGCTGCGCCCCGAAAACAACTAAAACCTACTGTTATGTGCGGCTTTGTCGGAGTGTTCGAAATCGGACGAAACGGTGAGAACCTGCGTGCGCAGGTGCTGCGGATGTCGGGAAAAATCCGGCATCGGGGGCCCGATTGGTCGGGCATCTACTGCGGCCCGCGCGCCGTGCTCTCTCACGAACGCCTCTCGATCGTCGACCCGCAGTCGGGCGGGCAACCCCTTTACAGCCCCGACGGCAGGCTGGTGCTGGCCGTCAACGGCGAGATCTACAACCACCGCGAACTGCGGCGCGAGCTGGCCGGCGAGTACGACTTCCGCACCGGTTCGGACTGCGAGGTGATCCTCCCGCTCTACCGCAAATACGGCGCGGGGCTGCTCGACCGGCTCAACGGCATCTTCGCCTTCGCGCTCTACGACATCGAGCGCGACGAGTATCTCATCGCCCGCGACCCCATCGGCGTCATTCCGCTCTACATCGGCTGGGATGCCGACGAACGGTGCTACGTCGCATCGGAGTTGAAGGCGCTCGAAGGGGTGTGCAACGTCATCCGCCCCTTCGAGCCGGGGCACTACCGGTGGAGCCGCGAGGGGAAGACGACGCGCTGGTACACGCGCGACTGGTTCGACTACAAAGCCGTCGAGCAGGGCGACGCCGACCCTGCCGCGCTGCGCTCGGCGCTCGAAGCGGCCGTCCGACGACAGTTGATGTCCGACGTTCCCTACGGCGTGCTGCTGTCGGGCGGACTCGATTCGTCGATCATCTCGGCCGTAGCCAAACGCTTCGCCGACCGCCGCATCGAGACCGAAGGACGCGACGGTGCGTGGTGGCCCTGCCTCCACTCGTTCGCCGTCGGCCTGAAAGGCGCTCCCGACCTCCGTGCCGCACGCAAGGTCGCCGACCACATCGGTACGGTGCACCACGAAATCCACTACACCGTCCAGGAGGGGCTCGACGCCCTGCGCGACGTGATCTACCACATCGAAACCTACGACGTGACGACCGTGCGCGCCTCGACGCCGATGTACCTGCTGGCGCGCGTCATCAAGTCGATGGGCGTCAAGATGGTGCTGTCGGGCGAGGGTGCCGACGAGATTTTCGGCGGCTACCTCTATTTCCACAAGGCCCCCGACGCCCACGCCTTCCACGAAGAGACGGTGCGCAAGATCGGTCGCCTGCATCAGTACGACTGCCTGCGCGCCAACAAGTCGCTCGCGGCGTGGGGGATCGAAGGCCGCGTGCCGTTCCTCGACACGGAGTTCCTGGACACGGCCATGCGTATCGCCCCCGAAGCCAAACGCCCCCGCGACGGACGCATCGAAAAGTGGATTCTGCGCAAGGCGTTCGAAGACCTCCTGCCGCCGGAGATCGTCTGGCGGCAGAAGGAGCAGTTCTCCGACGGCGTGGGCTACGGCTGGATCGACTCGCTCAAAGCATTCACGGAGGCCGCGGTCTCCGACCGCGAAATGGCGCAGGCGGCCGACCGCTTTCCGGTCAACCCGCCGCGCAACAAGGAGGAGTACTGCTACCGCACGATCTTCGAGGAGTGTTTCCCCTCGCAGACGGCCGCACAGTGCGTGCCGTCGGTGCCGTCGGTGGCGTGCAGCACGGCCGAGGCGCTGGCGTGGGACGAATCGTTCCGCAATCTCGACGATCCGTCGGGACGCGCCGTACAGGGTGTCCACCGCACCGCCCGGGACGAATGACGACGGGACGGACGGATAACTCCGAGTATTTACGACTGCTCCGGCAGTAAAACAACGAAACAGATGAAAGTATTGAAATTCGGCGGATCGTCGGTAGGTTCCGCACAAGGTCTGCGACAGGTGCGCAGGATCGTCGCCGCCAACGACGGCCAGATCGTCGTGGTCGTTTCGGCGCTGGGCGGCATCACCGACCGTCTGCTGGCCACGGCGGCCGCAGCCGCGGCCGGAAAGCCCGACTACACCGACTCGCTGGCCGAAATCGTGGCCCGCCACCGCACGACAATCGACGAAACGGTGGCGTCCGAGCGGCGCGGCGCGATCCGCCGGCGGACGGACGAACTGCTCGACGAACTGGCCAATATCCTGCGCGGCGTCTACCTGATCCGCGACCTCTCGCCCCGCACGGGCGACGCGATCGTCAGCTACGGCGAACGCCTCTCGTCGGGAATCGTGGCCGCTGTGCTCGAAGGCTCGCGGCTCTACGACGCGCGGGAGTTCATCCGCACGAAGACCGACTTCGGAAAGCACATCGCCGAACCGGATCTGACCGAAAAGCTCATCAGGGAACGTCTGGCCGACCGCCCCCGCGTGTCGGTAGTGCCGGGCTTCATCGCCTCGGACTGCGCCACGGGCGACGTGACCAATCTGGGGCGCGGCGGATCGGACTACACCGCCGCACTCATCGCTGCCGCGCTGAACGCCGAGACGCTCGAAATCTGGACCGACGTCGACGGTTTCATGACGGCCGACCCGCGCGTCATCAGCGATGCCTATGTCATCGACCGGCTGAGCTTCGAAGAGGCGATGGAGCTGTGCAACTTCGGCGCGAAGGTGGTCTATCCGCCCACGATCTTCCCGGTCTACCACCGCGACATCCCCATCCTGATCAAGAACACCTTCAACCCCGAAGCGCCGGGCACGTTCATCTCCCGCGAGCGGGTGCAGGGGCGCGACAAGGCGATCAAGGGAATCTCCTCGATCAACAACACCTGTCTGGTGACCATTCAAGGGCTGGGCATGGTAGGCGTGATCGGCGTCAACCACCGCATCTTCCGCACACTGGCCAGGGCCGGCATCAGCGTCTTCTTCGTGTCGCAGGCCGCCTCGGAGAACACCACGTCGATCGGACTGCGCAACGAGGACGCCGATCTGGCCATCGCGATGCTCACCAGGGAGTTCGCCCCCGAAATCGAGATCGGCGAAGTGGGCAGCATCACCGCCGAACACGACCTGGCGACGATCGCCGTGGTGGGCGACGACATGAAACATACGCCCGGCATCGCGGGCAAGCTGTTCGGGACGCTGGGACGCAACGGCATCAACGTCATCGCCTGCACGCAGGGCGCCTCGGAGACCAACATCTCGGTGGTCGTGACGCTCGAAAGCCTTCCGAAGGCGATCAACGTGATCCACGACTCGTTCTTCCTGTCGGAGTATCAGGTACTCAACATCTTCGTGGCCGGCGTCGGACAGGTGGGGCGCGACCTGCTGGAACAGATCCGCCTGCAACGGCGCACGCTCATGGCCGACAACGGACTCCAAATCCGCGTCGTGGGAATCGCCAACTCCCGCAAACGGCTCATCGACGCCGAAGGCATCGCCCTGAACGACTGCCTCCGGCGGCTCGAAGAGGAGGGAACGCCCTCGACGCCGGAGAGCCTGCGCGACGAAATCCTCGCCCTGAACATCTACAACTCGGTCTTCGTCGACTGCACGGCCAGCGCGGAGGTGGCGGCGCTCTACCGTTCGCTGCTCGACCACAACGTCTCGGTGGTGGCCTCCAACAAGATCGCCGCGTCGTCCGACTACGCCCTCTACCGCGAGCTCAAAACCGTCTCGCGCAAACGCAACGCGAAATTCCTCTTCGAGACCAACGTCGGCGCCGGTCTGCCGATCATCAACACGATCTCCGACCTGATAAACAGCGGCGACCGCATCCTGCGCATCGAGGCGGTGGTTTCGGGGACGCTCAACTACATCTTCGACCGCATGAGCGCCGAAATTCCGTTCAGCCGCGCCGTACGCATGGCTCAGGAGGCAGGCTATGCCGAACCCGATCCGCGCGTCGACCTGAGCGGCACGGACGTCATCCGCAAGCTGGTGATCCTCACGCGCGAAGCGGGCTATGCCGTCGAACAGCGCGACGTGGAGCGGCGCACCTTCCTGCCCGAAAGCTGCTTCGAGGGGAGCATCGACGAGTTCTGGCATCGCCTGCCCGAAACGGACGCCCGCTTCGAAACATGGCGGCGACGGCTCGAAACCGAAGGGAAACGGCTGCGTTTCATCGCCCGCATGGAGGACGGACGCACCTCGGTCGGGCTCGAAGAGGTCGACAACGAAAGCCCGTTCTACCACCTTTCGGGCAGCAACAACGTCATCCTCATCACCACCGAACGCTACCGCAAATACCCGATCCAAATCAAGGGGTACGGCGCCGGCGCGGAGGTGACGGCCGCAGGCGTCTTCGCCGATATCATCCGCATCGCCAATATCCGATAGACCATGAAGTACCTCATCATCCTCGGCGACGGAATGGCCGACGAACCGATTCCACGGCTCGGCGGCCGCACGCCGCTGCAAGCCGCCCGCAAGCCGACGATCGACCGCATCGCAGCGCTCGGCGCCTCGGGCATCCTCGACACCGTGCCCGAAGGGTTCGCTCCGGGCAGCGAAATCGCACACCTCTCGCTGCTGGGGTACGACGTTCCCTCCGTCTTCGAAGGACGCGGTTCGCTCGAAGCGGCCGGCATGGGCGTCGAAATCGGGCGCGGCGAAATGGTCATACGCTGCAACCTCATTACGGTCGAGCAGGAGCGCATCCGCAACCATTCGGCCGGCCATATCTCCACGGCCGAAGCGGCCGAACTGATCGACTTCCTCCAACGGCGGCTGGGCAGCGACGACGTGCGGTTCCACACGGGCGTCTCGTACCGCCACCTGCTCACGATCCGCGGCGGCGACAAGCGGCTCCACACCGTCGGGCCGCACGACGTACCCGACCGCCCCTTCGCCGAAGTGCTGCCGTCGGCCGCCGACGCTGCCGCCGAACCTACGGCGCGACAGCTCCGCGAACTGATCTTCCGTTCGCAGGAGTTGTTGGCGGATCATCCCGTCAATCGGGCGCGCCGGGCTGCCGGAAAACAGCCGGCCACGAGCATCTGGCCGTGGTCGCCGGGCTACCGCCCCCGTATGCAGACCTTGCAGGAGCGCTACGCCCCGATCCGCAACGGCTCGGTCATCTCGGCCGTCGACCTGATCCGCGGAATCGGCGTCTGCGCCGGACTGACGCCCGTCGAAGTCGAAGGAGCGACGGGGCTCTACGACACCAACTACGAAGGCAAGGCCGAGGCCGCGCTGCGGGCGCTGCGCGACGAGGATTTCGTCTTCCTGCATATCGAAGCGAGCGACGAGGCGGGCCACGAAGGAGACGCCGAACTGAAAGTACGGACGATCGAAGCGCTCGACGCACGGGTGGTGCGGCCGATCTTCGAAGCGGTCTCCGCATGGGAGTGTCCCGTCTCGCTGGCCATCCTTCCCGACCACCCGACGCCCTGCCTGCTGCGCACCCACACCGCCGCGCCGGTCCCCTTCACGATCTGGCGGAGCGGCTGCCATCCCGACATGGTGGGGGCCTACGACGAACAGAGTGCCCGACGGGGCCGCTACGGCCACCTGCGGGGCGATGCCTTCATCGACCTCTTCATCCACGGTACCGAATAACGGACGAAAAATACAAGTTTCCACACGATGAAATATTACAGCACAAACCGCCGCACGCCCGAAGTCTCGCTCCGCGAGGCGGTCGTCGCCAGCATGGCGCCCGACAACGGGCTCTACATGCCCGAACGGATCGAGCGGCTGCCCGACGCATTCTTCGACGGGATCGCCCGTCTGGACCTCCACCGGATCGCCTGCCGCGTGGCCGACGCCTTTTTCGGCGAGGAGATCGAACCCGAAACGCTGCGGCGCATCGTCCGCGACACGTTCTGCTTCGACATTCCGGTTGTCCGGGTCGACGACGGCATCTGGGCGCTCGAACTCTTCCACGGCCCGACGATGGCCTTCAAGGACGTAGGCGCGCGCTTCATGGCACGCATCCTCTCCCACTTCATCGAAGGCCGCGACGACGAACACCCCGTCACGGTGCTCGTCGCCACGTCGGGCGACACGGGCGGCGCCGTGGCCAACGGGTTTCTCGGCGTCGAGGGCATCGACGTAGTGGTACTCTACCCCAAAGGGCGCGTAAGCGACATTCAGGAGAAGCAGTTCACGACTCTGGGACGCAACGTCACGGCGTTGGAGATCGAAGGCACGTTCGACGACTGCCAACGGCTGGTCAAGAGCGCCTTTGCGGATACGGAGCTCAAACGACGGATGCGGCTCACATCGGCCAACTCGATCAACGTGGCGCGGTTCCTGCCCCAGACCTTCTATTTCTTCCACGCCTATGCGCAATTGCGCGCACAGGGCGTAACCTCGCCGATCGTGGTGAGCGTGCCGAGCGGCAACTTCGGCAACCTCACCGCAGGGTTGTTCGCCCGACGCATGGGGCTGCCGGTCGACCGCTTCATCGCCGCCAACAACGCCAACGACACCTTTTACGAATACCTCCGCACGGGCAGCTACCGCCCCCGGCCGTCGGTTCCGACACTGGCCAACGCGATGGACGTGGGCGACCCGAACAACTTCGCCCGCATCCTAGACCTCTACGGCCGTTCGCTCGACGCGCTGCGCGCCGACGTCGCGGCGTTCCGCTGCGACGACGACCAGATCCGCGCCACGGTGGCCGACACTTTCGCCCGCACGGGCTACCTGCTCGATCCGCACGGCGCCTGCGGCTACCGTGCGCTGCGCGACGGACTGCGCGACGGCGAAACGGGCATCTTCCTCGAAACGGCCCATCCGGCCAAGTTCCTCGATACGGTGGAAAGCATCACCGGCCGGCCGGTCGAGATTCCGCAGCGCTTGCAGGAGTTCGTCAAGGGGGAGAAACGCACGGTCGCGCTCGGCGCCGAGTTCGAAGCGTTCAAGGAGTATCTGCTCAGCCGATAAACATCATGGAGAATCCGGACATCGCACCAAACGCGGCACGCTGCCGCTTCCGGCGCATCGTCGTAAAGGTGGGCAGCAACGTGCTGACCCGCGTCGACGGCACGCTCGATACCGACCGCATGGCGGCGCTGGCCGACCAGATCGCAGCCCTGCACCGTGCCGGCGTCGAGGTCATCGTCGTGTCGTCGGGCGCTGTCGCCGCAGGGCGCGGGGTGATCGCGGCCGGCCACCGGCTCGACGCCGTGTCGGCCCGCCAGCTCTACTCGGCCGTCGGGCAGGTGAAGCTGATCCGCCGCTACTACGAACTCTTCGACGCACGGGGAATCGTCTGCGGGCAGGTGCTCACCACCAAGCAGGATTTCGAGACCCGCCGCCACTACCTCAACCAGCGCAACAGCATCCGCGTGATGCTCGAAAACGGCGTCGTCCCGATCGTCAACGAGAACGACACGGTGGCGGTCACCGAATTGATGTTCACCGACAACGACGAACTTTCGGGGCTGCTCTCGACGATGATCGGCGCCGAAGCGCTCATCCTGCTGACCAACGTGGACGGTATCTGCGACGGTACGCCGGGGGTGCCGGGCGTCGAAGTGATCCGCGAAATCGCACCCGGGCAGCGCGACCTGCCGGACTGCATCCGCGACGCGAAGTCGTCGTTCGGACGGGGCGGAATGCTCACCAAGAGCCGCATCGCCCGCAAGGTGGCCGCCGAGGGAATCGAGACGATCATCGCCGACGGCCGCCGCGACGGCATCCTGCCCGACCTGCTGGCCGAGGGGAGCCGCACCCTCTGCACGCGCTTCCTCCCCTCGCCCCACCCCATCTCGGGCGTCAAGAAGTGGATCGCCCACTCGGAAGGATTCGCCAAAGGGGAGGTGCACGTGACCCGCGAAGCTCTCGATGCGCTCGGCGGCCCGCGCGCCGTGAGCCTGCTGCCCGTCGGCGTGAGCCGCGTGGAGGGTGTCTTCGAGAAGGACGACATCGTGCGCATCGTCGCCCCCGACGGCCGGCCGGTCGGCGCCGGCAAGGTCTCCTGCGACAGCACGACGGCACGCCGCAATATCGGCCGCCGCGGCGCACGGGCACTCATACACTACGATTACCTCTATCTGGACTGACCCATGGAGACGCAACACACTTTTCGACGCGCCCGCGAGGCCGCCCGCGCGCTCAACCGCACCGCCTCGGAACGGATCGACCGCCTGCTGCTGGCGCTGGCCGACGCGGTAGAGGCCGGCACGGAGGAGCTGCTGGCGGCCAATGCCCGCGACCGCAGCCGGATGAACCCCGCCGATCCGGCCTACGACCGGCTGCTGCTCGACCGCGGGCGGCTGCTGGGCATCGCCGCCGACCTGCGCAACGTGGCGGCGCTTCCGTCGCCGCTGGGACGCATCCTCGACCGCACGGTGCGCCCCAACGGCATGGAGATCCGCAAAGTCTCGGTACCGTTCGGCGTCGTCGGCGTCATCTACGAAGCACGTCCCAACGTGGGGTTCGACGTCTTCGCGCTCTGCGTCAAGTCGGGCAACGCCTGCATCCTCAAAGGGGGCAGCGACGCCCGCGACTCCAATGCGGCGATCGCCGCGCTGATCCGCCGCACGCTCGCGGCGCACGGCTTCGACGAGAACACCCTCGCCCTGCTGCCTCCCACGCACGAAGCGACGGCCGCGTTGCTCGGTGCCACGGGACTGGTCGATCTGGTCATTCCGCGCGGCGGGCGGGGATTGATCGACTTCGTGCGCGACCACGCCCGCGTACCGGTGATCGAAACGGGCGCCGGCGTCTGCCACGCCTATTTCGACCGGTCGGGCGACACGGAAAAGGGCGCGGCGATCGTCCTGAACGCCAAGACGCGCCGCGTAAGCGTCTGCAACGCGCTCGACACGCTCGTCGTCCACCGCGACCGCCTGACCGACCTGCCGCACCTCTGCCGTCCGCTGGCCGAAAAAGGGGTCGAACTGCAAGCCGACGAAGCGGCACGGACGGCGTTGCACGGGAACTATCCCGCAGCGCTGCTGCGTGCGGCCGACACAGCGAGCTTCGGGACGGAGTTTCTCTCCCTGCGCCTTTCGATCCGCACGGTCGTCTCGCTCGACGAGGCGCTCGCCCACATCGCCCGCTACTCCTCGCAGCACAGCGAGACGATCATAGCCGAAGACGCGGAGGCGATCCGCACGTTCCAGCGCGAAGTCGACGCTGCCTGCGTCTACGCCAACGTCTCGACGGCCTTCACCGACGGCGCGCAGTTCGGCATGGGCGCCGAGATCGGAATCAGTACGCAGAAACTCCACGCGCGCGGGCCGATGGCGCTGCGCGAACTGACCTCCTACAAATACCTGATCGCCGGCGACGGGCAGACGCGGCCGTAGCCCCGCCCGTGGCCGACAGACAAAAAAACGACCCGAAATTTTGTTTTCCGGAAATTAAATCCTACATTTGCGGCAGACGAGTTATCGAAAAATGACGAATTTCAACCATATCCATCATCATCACCACTTTCACCGAAGGGGCGAATCGATCGTGTATATGCGTTGATATTCCGGCAAATACAAAAGAAGCTCACCCCTTGCGGGCGGGCTTTTTTCATGTCTGCACGCCGGGGTCGGGCGGTTGAAACGAAAATTCAAACCAAACGACTTATGTTAAGAATAGCCATTCAAGCCAAAGGCCGGCTCAACGAACAGAGCCTCGGCCTGCTCCTCGAAGCGGGAATCGCCGTTGCGGAGGGCAAACGCAGGCTCATCGCCCGCGCCGAAGGATTTCCGCTCGAAGTGCTCTTCCTGCGCGACGACGACATCCCGCAGGCCGTCTCGATGGGCGTCGCCGACCTGGGTATCGTCGGCCAGAACGAGGTGGCCGAAAAGGGATACGACGTCGAACAAGCGATGCCGCTCGGATTCGGCGCCTGCCGCCTCTCGCTGGCCGTCCCCAACGCGGCCGACTACACGGGCCCCGACTACTTCCGCGGACGGCGCGTCGCAACCTCCTATCCCAACATCCTGCGCGGATATTTCGCGCGGCAGGGCATCGAAGCCGAGATCCACACCATCAAGGGATCGGTGGAGATCGCACCGGCCGTAGGGCTGTCGGACGCGATCTTCGACATCGTTTCGTCGGGCGGGACGCTCGTTTCGAACGGCCTGCGCGAAGTGGAAACCGTCCTCCGCTCCGAAGCGGCGCTCATCGCCTGCCCGTCGCTCGACGCCGACAAACGCAGCCAGACCGAGCAGCTCGTCTTCCGCTTCCGATCGATCCGCGAAAGCCGCGACATGAAATACGTGCTGATGAACCTTCCCGTCGAAAAGGTCGCCGAAGCCACCGCCCTGCTCCCCGGAATGCGCAGCCCGACGATCCTGCCGCTGGCGCAGGAGGGGTGGTGCTCGCTGCACGCCGTGATCGGCAAGGCGCAGCTCTGGGAGCGCATCGAACGGCTCAAAGCCATCGGCGCCGAAGGCATTCTGGTGCTGGCGCTCGAAAACATGATCCGATAGAAAACAGCGAACGATATGGAACCGATCAGAGTTTACGACAATCCCCCGCGCGACGCGTGGCCTGCGCTGACGGCCCGCGTCACCCGCGACGACGCCGAGATCGACCGCCGCGTGCATGAAGCCGCCGATTTCGTGGGCCTTGACCCGGCCCTGCTGGAGCGCAGTCCCTTTGAGCTTTCCGGCGGCCAGATGCGCCGGGTGGCGATCGCGGGCGTGCCGGTGGGCAGCTATACCGTGACCGAGACCGAACACCCCGATTTAGCCAATTATTACTGTACCACGCCCACCGCGCAGGCTACTGCCACGGTGCAGGTGCCGTCGGGCGGCGTGGGCACGGCGACGATCACGAACGATTACGAAGCCTACCGCAGCGTTACGCTGACGAAGCGGGTGACGGGCGGCATGGGCGACACCCGCCGCGCGTTTACTTTCACGGCGGCGGTGGACGGCGCACCCCTGACGCAGGACAGCGGCTGCACCGTGGCCTTTGCGGGCGGCGGTGCGTGGGCGCAGGACGGCTTCACCCTCCCGCACAAGGGCAGCGTTACGATTGGCCGTCTGCGCGCCGGGCAGAGCGTGACCTTCACCGAGGAGACACTGGCCGACTACGCCACGAGCTTCACCGACGGCACGACTGTGACCGACGGCCATACTGCCGCGGCAGCGGCGGGCGCGGCGCTGACCTGCGTGAACCACAAGGACGGCGTGATACCCACCGGGCTGCGCACCGACGTCGCCCCGGCTGTCCTGGCGCTGTTGGCCGCGCTGGGCTGCGGGCTGCTGCTGCGCCGCCGAAGGGAGGGCTGACCGTGCCTCCGGACGAGGAGCAGGAAAAGACTTGCCGTGAAAACATGACGGATATACGTGAATTTTTATGTAAGGCGGCGCTGCTGGCCGCGCTGCTGTTTGTGGTGTTCGGCGTCGTGTTCGGGTTGGCGATTCTGCCCGATGACACGATGAAGCCGCGTCTGCAGCCCGGTGACCTGCTTTTCTACTATCGATTGCCCCGCGCCTACACGGCGGAGGAGGTTGTCGTTTTCACGGCTGAGGGAAAGCAGTACGTCGGGCGGGTGGCGGCGCGCGGCGGCGACACCGTCGAGGTGACCGACGCCGCAACGCTTATCATCAACGGCAGCACGGTGGCCGAGCCGGACATCTACGAGACGACCCCGAAGTACGACAGCGCGGTGACCTACCCGCTGACACTGGCCGACGGCGAATATTTTATTTTGTGCGACGCCCGCGAGGGCGCGTGGGACAGCCGTTGGTTCGGCGCAGTGCCCGCCGCCGCCATTCGCGGCCGGGTCATTGCCGTAGTACGCCGGGGGACGGTGTGAAAGGGGAGGGGGAAGGTGGCCGAGGCTCCGACCGAGGCCGGATGAGGGGCGGCCTGCCCGCGATTGCTTACT
>ERZ773194.1698-NODE-1698-length-23009-cov-14.222619_pt1 | contig 23009 bp, 19 predicted proteins | sample MGYA00511240_ERZ773194 | MGnify/ENA primary metagenome ERZ773194 (study PRJEB29015, sample SAMEA2737774) | human gut metagenome | biome: human gut; feature: human-associated habitat; material: faeces | place: China | collected 2012 ... | reverse complement strand
GGGAGCCGTACCGACAGTATACAGTAAATCGGAGAAAAAGTCAACCCCCGCCGAAGGCGGTGCGGCCGATTTCTCGCCGCGCGCACGGTCTTTGACGATACGGTTCTTTCCGCTTTACGGTGAAAAGCAATGTGATGCGGTACAGCCTCACGCGGCAAAGCCGCGCCGTTCGTGAAAATTTCCTATGTGAGCGCGCCCTCTCCGAAGGCACGGTAACCCATCCGAAGGTACGGTCGCACCTCCGAGGGTAGGGTCACTCCAAGGTTACGGTCACCCGTTCAAAGTCCTCATACTCCGAGTGTAAGGTCAAAGCTTTTTGAAACCGAACTCCGTGATCTCGCCGACCTTTTCAAATCCGATCCTGCGGTACGCCCTGTTCGACGACGGATTCGCCGCGTCGGCGTAGAGCATCGGAGACACGCCCTCTCCGATAAGCTTTTCGCACATATGCGAAACGAGCATCCCGGCGTATCCCCTGCCGCGCACGGCGCGGTCGGTCACCACGGTATTTATCCGCGCGCTCGACGCGCTCCTGTAGGCGATCATCGCCATTGCGCACACTCTGCAGCCGTCCTTCCACAAAAGAAGCTCGGAACGTCCGACCGACGCGGCGGCAAAATTATCCGCATCCTCCTGCGAAATCACGGTGTGTTCTCCGTCCTCGCAGAGCTGCCTCAGCAGTGAAGCCATGGCTGGGCGGTCTTCCTCCGAGGAAAACACCGCCTCGCCCGAGCATTCGGGAGAGATGACCCGTGCGCACACATATGCATTCATGTCCATCACCCGATGTGAGTGAAAGCCCTTTCTTTCCGTATATTCAAGCGTTTCGCGGCATCTATGTGACATCGAGTTCAGATGAACGTTCGGGGAGACTTCAAGGCGCGAGGCGATGATATCCGCGGCACATTCCGCACTTTCGCTCCCGCAGCGCTCCGAAAGCCACATCCATATCGGAGTTTTTTCGTTCGACTGACCGATGATAAAGCTTTCGTGATCCGTCCATGCGGAGGCTTCATGGAAATACCCGTTTTCGTCAGCCAGAGATTCCAGCGTCCGGCAGGAAGTTGTGCCGACGCAGACGATCCGCCCGCCTGCGCGTTTGGTTTCGTTGATGATATCCGCGGTTTCCCTGGAGATCATGCAGAATTCGGAGTGCATATGATGCTCCGTGATTTCCGCAGCCTTGACGGGACGGAACGTGCCGAGGCCGACGTGCAGCGTGATATACGCTTCCTTAACGCCCTTGGCGGCGAGCTTATCCAGCAGCTCCTGCGTAAAGTGCAGACCGGCTGTCGGCGCGGCGGCAGAGCCGTTGATTTTGGAATAGACGGTCTGATAGCGCTCACCATCCTGCAGTTCTTCCTTAATGTACGGCGGAAGCGGCATCTTGCCAAGCCGTTCAAGCACCTCAAGGAAGATTCCTTCATAGTGGAACTGCACAAGCTTGTTGCCGTCATCCCTCTCCCCTACTACAGTTGCCGTCAACTCGCCGTCTCCGAATGACAGCTCTGTCCCGGTGTGCGTCTTGCGGCCCGGCTTCGTAAGGCACTCCCAGATGCCGTTTCCCTGATCCTTGAGCAGCAGCACCTCGACCGCGCCGCCGGTCGGCACCCGATGGCCGAGCAGGCGTGCGGGCAGCACACGGGAGTTGTTCATGACCAGGCAATCTCCTGGCTGCAGAAGCTCAAGCAGGTCGTAAAAATGCCGGTGCGTGACCTCGCCCGTTTTCCGGTCGAGCGTCATGAGCCGGGACGCGTCGCGGCGCTCCAGCGGCGTCTGCGCGATCAGCTCCTCCGGCAGATCGTAATAAAAATCATGTGTTTTCAACAAATACAGCCCTTTCCAATACGCGATTTTTTCCGCGATTCACATTGACAGGCAGGAATGAATATGATATGATGAGGCCGCTGGAATTCGCGGACATTTGTCCATCGTGCAAGAACATCTTATTTCTGCACAAACCAAATATATTATATTACATTCCAAAATGATATGCAACCGGAACTTTCCGGCGAGTTTGAGGATTGGAGCTTTCATCATGGAGAAATTCAGAGTTGGTATCATTGGCGCAACGGGCATGGTCGGGCAGCGGTTCGTGCTGCTGACGGCAAACCACCCGTGGTTCACCCCGGTCGTGCTGGCCGCCAGCGCGCACAGCGCAGGCAAGACCTACGCGCAGGCGATCGAAGGAAAATGGCATATGGCTGAACCAATTCCGGAAAGCGTCAAATCCATGATCGTGATGGACGCCGAGGCGGACGCGGAGGAGATCGCGAGGCAGGTCGACTTTGTCTTCTGCGCCGTCAATATGAAAAAGGACGAGATCAAGGCGCTGGAAGAGAAATACGCGAAGCTCGAATGCCCGGTCGTATCAAACAATTCCGCCCACCGCCACACGCCCGACGTGCCGATGGTCGTGCCGGAGATCAACGCCGACCACATCCGCATCATCGACGCACAGCGCAAGCGGCTCGGCACAAAGCGCGGCTTTATCGCTGTCAAATCCAATTGCAGCCTGCAAAGCTATGTCCCGGCACTGCACCCGCTGATGAAATACGGCGTGGAAAAGGCGCTGGTCTGCACATATCAGGCAATTTCCGGCGCAGGCAGAACATTTGAGACATGGCCGGAAATGATCGACAACGTGATCCCCTATATCGGCGGCGAGGAGGAAAAGTCCGAGCAGGAGCCGATGAAGCTCTGGGGCCATATCGAGGGCGATAAGATCGTCAATGCGACGGAACCCAACATCACCGCGCAGTGTCTGCGCGTGCCTGTTTCGGACGGTCATATGGCGGCGTGCTTCGTTTCGTTCAAGGGCGAGAAGCCGTCGCTGGAGCAGATCAAGGCAGACTGGGCAGCGTTTTCGGGCCGCGCACAGGAATTGAAGCTGCCGTCGGCTCCCAGGCAGTTCCTGCATTACTTTGAGGAAGCCGACCGTCCGCAGACGAAGCTCGACCGTATGCTTGAGGGCGGTATGGCCGTCTCCATCGGCCGTCTGCGCCCCGATACGCAGTACGATTACAAATTCGTCTGCCTGTCTCATAATACCCTGCGCGGAGCAGCCGGCGGCGCTGTTTTGCTGGCGGAACTGCTTTGCGCGGAAGGATATATCACAAGGAAATGATCCCGAAGGGAGCGATTCTTTGAAAAAGCCCGTTTTTGAAGGCGTCGCGACTGCGCTCGTTACGCCGTTCAAGCAGGGTACGGTCGATTTTGCCGTCATGAATCAGCTGCTGGATCTGCAGCTTGCCGCAGGCGTCGACGCGGTCGTCGTCTGCGGAACGACCGGAGAGGCCTCCACCATGACGGACAACGAAAAGCTTGCGCTGATCGCGCACACAGTCAAATACTGCGCCGGACGATGCAGAATCATCGCCGGAACCGGTACAAACGACACGGCTCACACCTTGCAGTTGAGCCGTGTCGCTGCGTCTATGGGCGTGGACGCCGTGCTGCTGGTGACACCCTATTACAACAAGTGTACGCAGGCAGGGCTGATCGCGCATTATACCGCGGCAGCCGACACCGTCCCCTGCCCCGTGATCGTCTATAACGTGCCGAGCCGCACGGGCGTGGACGTCTCGGTCGAGACGTGCCGTGCGCTCTGCGCGCATCCGAACATCGGCGGGATCAAGGAGGCCAGCGGCAGCGTCCCGAAGGCCATGCGCATTCTGGACGCCTGCGCGGAGGAGCTTCCGCTCTGGAGCGGAAACGACGATCTGACTGTCCCGCTGATGGCGGTCGGCGCGAGGGGGGTGATCTCCGTTTTGTCCAATGTGCGGCCTAAGCTGACGCTGCAGATGGTCCGCGCCTGTCAGACTGGCGAATACGCGCAGGCGGGACGGATCCAGACGGCGCTGATGGGGCTTGTAGACGCGCTTTTCTGCGAGGTCAACCCGATTCCCGTGAAGCAGGCGCTGGCGCTGGAGGGCATTCCGGCCGGTCTGCCGCGTTTGCCGCTGACGCCCTTGAGCGGTTCGCATCTGCCCGTTTTGGAACAGATGCTGTCCGCCATGCCGGAGCCATAAAGCACAAGGTTCACCATAATTTTTTTGAAATAGAAGCCGCAAAAAGTTATTCACACTGTCAACAGATTTGTCAACACGCAAATTTCCCACATATTTCGACAAATACACGTCTTTTTGCCAGTATCTTTCAGGGGCGAAAAACGAAGAACTTTCACGACATAACGCACGGATATTGTTGACATAACGCATTTTATGCAGGAGTTTTTGCAGAACCGCACGCAAAACGCCCGGCGTCCATGACTGGCCGCCGGGCGTTTTTTATTTGAGGGTTTCGCTGTGATTGAGAACGGAGACGCTGTAGAGGAACAGGACATCCTGTGAATCGAACGTCAGCCAGCGGCCAAGCCGCTCCGGCTGCACATAGCGGATATCGACCAGTGTGATCTTCGCATAGGCGCTGGTCAGAAGCGGCGCAAGGCTGCTTGCAAACGAATCGCGGAAGATCACAAGCTCGCGGTCCGTATCCGCACTGGGGTTCGTGATCGTGAGCAGGGATTTTGAGCCGGAGAGGAACACGGAGTACGGGTCCTCCCCTTCCAGCGCGGGCAGATCATAGACCGGCCCGGTGCTGTCCGTTTCATAATCGTAGACGGTGCAGCCGAGAAGCGTCTCGCTCGTCAGATAGCGGAGCGTATCCGGGGCAAGCGGCAGAGCCGACTGTCCGCAGTAAACGCCGTAGAACGGCGCGTCAGCCGTCACCGTATCATATTTCTCCGACAGTTTCACACCCATTGCTTCTGCTAATTGACTTGCAACCGGCACAATCGCCTCTTGTCTCCAGTGCAGATCAGTACGATAATAGCTGTTCAGAGACAGCACTGGCATCAGGTCGATTGCTTCCGCATAAGGCATGTTCTTCTGAAGCAGCGCGGAAAACGCACTGTAGTCAAGCGACGGATAGCCATTCTGCCGCGCAAGAAACGCTCCCTTATCCGGGATAACAGCTTCATAGATTTTTACCTCTGTCCCAGCCAGATATGTTTCATAGATGTATTGAAAGCGCTCTGCAGCATGTTGAACAGAGGCTTCGTTCAACGGGTATTCCAGCTTGGCGGCATAGCCGTCTGCAAGATAGATGCCGTTGTTATCCTTTTCGCGCAGCATATCCAGCAGAACAGCGGCCTTGAGCCGCCGGAAGCCGTCGCGCAGCGGGAACTGGTCGAGCGTATAGGATTCGAAATCCGTCATAAACGTGCCTTTCAGCACAGAAGCGGCCGTCAGCTCCGGCTTTTGCGCCAGCTTCCGGCGCTCACTCTGCGAAACCGTATCATCCGGCTTCAGAAGGCTCCAGACCAGAAATCCGAGCAGGAACGCCGCCGTCAGGCAAACGACTGCAAGATTCTTTCGTTTTTCCATGGGGCCTCCCCTCTAAAACCGGAAATACAGGAACGGATTGAACGAGCCGTCAACCAAGAAGGCCGTACAGACAGCCAGAAGCGCGATCAGACCGACCGGCTCCAGAACCGCAAGCGCCGTTTTTCCTGCTCGGCTGCGCTGGACTGCTGCACACAGGCTTTTCGCCAGCGGCGTTGCGCCGGCAACGGCAAGCAGGAGCAGCACGGTGCAGCTGCGCAGCTCGTACAGGCTTTCCGCACTGACCATCGGCAGGCCCCCGCCGCCGAACATGGCGCGGATGGACTGCGCGGCGTCCTGCACGCTGGATGCGTCGAACAGTACGAAGCCGAGCGTCACAAACAGGAGTACATAGACGTGGTTCAGCACGTGCAGCTTTTGAAGGCCACGCAGCAAAAACAGCTTTTCCGCCGTGAGCAGAACCGCGTACAGAAGACCCCACAGGACAAAATTCCACGCCGCGCCGTGCCACAGGCCGGTCGCGAGCCAGACGAGCAGGATATTCAGCAGCTGCCGGGCGCTCCCCTTCCGGTTTCCGCCAAGCGGGATATAGAGATAATCGCGGAACCACGAGCCGAGCGAAATATGCCAGCGCCGCCAGAATTCCGTGATGCTGCCGGACAGATAGGGGTACTGGAAGTTCTCCGGAAACCGGAAGCCGAAAATCCGGCCAAGGCCGATGGCCATGTCGCTGTAGCCAGAGAAATCATAGTAGATCTGCAGGGTGAACGCAATCGCGCCCAGCCAGTAATACAGGACCGACAAATCGGCGGACGCGCGGAAGCTTGACACCAGCTCTCCGAGCAGATTGGCAAGCAGGATCTTTTTCGCAAGGCCCAGAATGAAGCGCCGTGCGCCGGAGGCCGCCTCCGATACGCTGTGTTCGCGTGTTTTCAGCTGCACGGCGATATCGGAATAGCGGACGATCGGCCCGGCGATCAGCTGCGGGAACATGGCGATATAGGCTGCAAGATCGATAAAATTCCGCTGCGCCGGGACCGTCCCGCGGTACACGTCCACGGTGTAGCTCAGGATCTGGAACGTATAGAAGCTGATGCCGACCGGGAGCGCAAGGCGCAGCAGCGGCGCGGACAGCCCAGTCAGCGCGTTCAGGTTTGCGATCATGAAATCGGCATACTTGAAATACGCAAGCGTCCCGAGGCTCAGGAGAACAGACAGGACCAGAAACAGCTTCGCCCGCCTGGTATCGCGGAAGCGCTCAATCAGCCGTCCGAAAATATAGCCTTGCAGGATGGAGACGAGCATGACCGGCAGATAGCGCGGCTCACCCCAGCCGTAAAACACAAGGCTCGACAGGAGCAGCACGCCGTTTTTCGCCCGTTTGGGTACGAGAAAGTAGACAAGCAGGACAGCGGGGAGAAAATAAAACAGAAACGGAACACTAGAAAACAGCATGGCGGCCCTTTCGGTTTACATAAATTAATTATTTCACACCACGATCGGCTCGTCAGTGATGACAACAGCGCCAGAATACGCGGCCTGCAGCTTGTCGCGGAAGGTGTTGACGAGATCCTCCGCGCCGAAGCACGAGATCAGATAGTTGTCAACCGAAACGACGATCAGCTTGTCCGGGAAGCCGCACATCCACTGCTTGGCCATGATATAGTCCCGGATTTCCTTTGCCGCCTCATCCAGCTTCCCCGCATCGGTCAGGCGCAGCGCACCGCAGGTGAAGGTGTTGCCGTTCATCATATGGAACAGCGACGCGCCGTCGTCCGCCATCGCGACGACGGATGCGGGGATGCTCAGCAGATATTCAACGTCGGACGCGTTTTCAAGACCGACCGTTCCGGGCTGGCCATCGGTCATGTTGTCTTCGGAATAATCGCCGCCCGCCGCAGGGAATTTTTCGTCTTCGGAATAGCTTGCCCAGACGGTGTTCAGGATGGTCAGCGCGTCGGGAATTTCCGACGCGTCCGGCTGCGCGCCAGACTTTGCCGCGCAGGCTGTCAGGGAAAGTGCCGTCAGAGCGGCCAGAAACATCGCAATCAGTTTTTTCATGTTGGAACTCCTTTGGAATCTTTTTTCTGACGCTGGAAAATCCCGCGTCATCCTACAGACGCGTTTTTGTGCCGCAGGTTCTGTCAGTATACGCGATAGTTGTGAACGTTTCGTGAATAATATGCGGGCAGGCACAAATTGTGCCTGCCCGCGTGGTTCAGTGCTATTATTTTGTCAGATACCGGTGCAGCATGGCTGCGAGCTGGGCGCGGGTGGCGAGGCCGGAGGGGTTGAGCTTGCCGTTTGCGCCTTGCAGGATGCCCGTGCCGCAGGCCCAGCGCATGGCGGGCAGCGCGTAACTGGACACGGCCTGTGCGTCGCCATAGCCGGTGAGGCTGGTGGTTTCACCGGCGCTCACATCCTGTCCGCGATAGAGGGTATAGCGGTAGAGGATGGAGGCCAGCTGTTCACGCGTGACGGGCGCGTCGGGGCGGAAGGTTCCGTCGGTGTAGCCGCTGACGATGCCGTTCTGCGACGCCCAGATAACCGCCTTTTCATAATACGCGCCGGGCTTTACATCCGAGAACGCCGCGCTGCCGAAGCACCTCGGCTCGTTCTCCATGCGGTACAGGATCGTCACGAGCATACCGCGCGTCGCCGTGCCGTAGGGGCTGAACCGGTTGCGGGACGTGCCGTTCATCAGGCCGTTTTCGCAGACGTAGCGCACATCGTAATAGAACCAGTCGACGCGGGAAACGTCGAGGAACTCCACGTTCGGCGTGGGATTGAGCGCGGCGATAATCGTCGGGTCGAATTCCCAGTGCGCCGTATAGCGGCGGTCGCCAATACTGCCTGCCGGAATCGTGACAGTCAGATTATCTTCGCCCACCAGGTCTGTGCCGCTCCAGCCGGTGAAGACATATCCGGCCTTTGTCGGCTCGTTCAGCGTGATTGCCGCGGATTCTACGGTATAGGAATCCGGATTCCCGAACGCTGTGCCGCCGTCCAGATCGTAGGTGATGGAGTAGGTATTGAGCGACCAGTGTGCCGTGTAGCTGCGGTTGCCGATGCTGCCGGTCGGGATGGTGACGGTCAGGTTATCCTCCCCCGTCAGGTTCGTGCCGCTCCAGCCCGTGAACGTGTAACCGATCCTTGTCGGCTGATTCAGCGTGATTGCTGCCGATTCCACAGTGTAGAAATCCGGATTGCCGGATACTGTGCCGCCGTTCAGGTCATACGTGATAGAGTAGGTATTCAGCGACCAGTGTGCAGTGTAGCTGCGGTCGCCGGTGCTGCCTGCGGGAATCGTGACGGTCAGGTTGTCTTCGCCCGTCAGGTCCGTGCCGCTCCAGCCGGTGAAGGTGTAGCCGGGGCGTGTGGGGTTCTTGAGGGTAAAGGCGTCCGTCTCGACGGTGTAGGTGTCGGGGTTGCCCTCTGCCGTGCCGCCGTCCAGATCGTAAGTAATGGTGTATTGATTGACCGTCCACTGCGCCGTGATGGTCATATCCCCGGCAGGCATGGTCGCGGGGATCGTCTTGTCCCAACCGGTGAAGGTATAGCCTTCTCTTGTCGGGGCGGCGGGCGCAGTGATGGCTGAGCCATAGTCCTGCGTGATGGGCGCGACTTCACTGCCGCCGTCGGTGTCAAAGGTGATGGTGTATTGATTGACCGTCCACTGCGCCGTGATCGTCATATTATGCGCAGGCATGGTCGCGGGAATTGCCGTGTCCCAACCGGCGAAGGTATAGCCTTCTCTTGTCGGGTCGGCAGGCGCGGTGATGGCTGTACCGTAGTCCTGCGTGATGGGCGCGATGGCACTGCCGCCGGCGGTGTCGAAGGTGATGGTATACTGATTGATCTCCCACTTCGCCCAATATTCCTTGTTGCCCATTTCTGTACCGCCGATTGCCGTCACAGGATCGCCGGTCAAGCCTTCGTTGTCATACCAGCCCTTGAACGTGTGGCCGGTATAGGTCATATCGTCGGCTGTCGGGAGTGTTGCGCCCACACCGTAGATGTATTCGGTGACATTGCCGTTGTTGATCGTGCCGCCGTTCGTATTCAAGGTTACGGCGTAGATCGGGGCTGTCCACTGCACCGTCAGTTCCGTCACATCAGCAGGAACACTGCCGCCGGGTTCGTAGGAATTGCCATTGCCGTCAAGCCACATAAAATAATTATCGGTATCTCCGGCCGGGCGGGTCAGACCGTCGGACGCAGGGGCGGTAAATGCGCTGCCGTTTTTCACGATGATTTGAATAGCCTCGGAGCTATTACCCAGCTTGCCGCCGCCAAGGTCAAGGGTAACGGCCTTCATCCCGTCAGGACCCAGTGTGTCAGGGTTCAGGACTTCAAGGACGGGGCGGAAACCGACGTTCGGATAGGAGAACGTAGCACCGTTGTAGTGCCAGTAGCGGGCCGAATTGCACCCGCGAAACGCACGGCCCGACGCGCCGCCAGAAGAAACATCCTGTCCCCACGAAAACATTCCATTCCAGTTTTGGATATATCCGCTGTCCTTGTTCAGCATCGTGTCCCATTCGTTGCTTTGGGGCACGCCGCCGCTGGCATAATTTTTGCCGAAAATCAGATCTGCGGTATTCAGGGCATCCCAGCTTACATCATTCGTTACGGCATAGTCCGCTATAAACAGGCTGTGGGGATATTTTTCCCGCTGTGCATACTCCTCGGTGGTTGCCGTCGCAGACGTGAGTTTGTAGGCGTTCACTGTTCCCGCATAGGTAAAGGGAACATAGTGCAGCGTCGTATCCGGCAAGGAAGTCGCGCCAAAGATGTTTCCGGTGTTCACCGTGCCGGGAATATCCATCGCCGACAGGTCGAAATAGTATCTGCCGCCGGGGGTAAGGGTGAACTGCTCTTCGACTCCTTCCTCCACCGTCAGCGTAACGTCTGCGAAAGCGCTGGCGAGGTCGGTCATTTTATCGCCGTTGTACTGCTCGTTGAAGACCTTGAGCGTATATGTTCCCTCAGCAAGCGCCGGGATCGTGAGCTCTGCCGTGCCATTTTCGTCCGTGAGCGCGGCAGAGCTGCGGCCATAATACGCCGGGTTGCCTGCCGCGTCCAAAATCATGGCGGAAACGTATTCGTTTGTGTCGGTCTTAGCGCCGGTATAGCCAATCTTTACCGTTCCGCCTCTGGTGTACGCGGAAAGATCTGTGGTCGTCACAGCAAAGCCGCTGCGGGAGCTGTCCAAAAGCGTCAGCTTCCACTCGTTTCCTGTATATTCGGAGATCTCTGCCAGCCCGCCGGCAGGCTTGCCGCCCTCGGCTGCGGAGACAAAGAGAATGTTATTTCCTGCGGTCGAAAGGTTCATCGCAGGACGAACCGCAGACGGGTTATCACCCCAATCACCCATCAGGCTGGCATCTTCGCCAACCATAAACGGTAGCTGTTCGCTGATTTCGAATGAGCGAAGCCAATACCGCGTACCGGGACCCAAAGAATTGCTCGGCCCCGCGATACGCGACGCTGAATCGGTAAACCCATAGGCTGCATTCACTACATCCTGAATGGAAGGAGCAAACACATGTTCCGCTTCAAGACCGCATATTTGGAATCTCATGCCAGGGTCCCACGAGGGGGGCCCCCGGCGCTTTGTATGAAAACACGCTGCTTGCCTGCGTTGTCGCAGGGATCAGCGCACGCTCGGCGGAGGTAAAGGCGCTGTTTTCGCCGCTGTAAAAGGTGCTTTTGAACCAGCCTTGCAGCGTGCTGTCCTTCCAGAGGTGTCTGTTGTGTTTATCCGCCGGATTGAATTGAATATAACAGGCATACAAGTCGCCCGGAAGCGGGTATAGACATTCGTCCGTCAGCAAAAACAGTGCGTCCGCTTCGCCGGTGTTCGCCTTGGTATCGAGAACGCGCCATTTGATGGGGCTGTTGCGCCATGTGCCATAATAGATGTAGCTGTAGCCGCCAGCAGAAGTGTCATAGCCGTGGATGCTGCCTGTGCCAGACTGTATGGCTTTTGCGCCGCCCTCGGCAAAGGCCACGGCCGGCAAAAGGCTCAACGCCATACATAAGGTGAGCAGGATGCTGAGCAGTCGTTTTTTCATAGTTGATCCTCTCTTTCGGTGTTCGCGCTTCCCGGACTCCGAAGAAAACGCAGGGTCAGAGGGCGGCTTGTGCGGAGCTTTGCTCCGCACAAGGGAGTACTCCCTTGTGATGCAGTTTCTTTAACTGGCACGTATGCCATTATTTTAACATACATTCTCAAAAAAGGCAACAGGATTAAAAAATTAACTATGCTGGAAATCTGACAGCTTATTTTCGAAAAAGCGGGTATGATAAGCATATCCTATCATAAGCAGGAGGAAACAGTATGTACGGCCTTAAAAATATTGAAAAATCCACGGTTCTGACGCTCAAAGAGCAGGTTGCGTATCAGCCCGGTCAGGTTGTGAGCAAGACCCTTGCGCAGAATGACGCGCTGAGTGTGACGCTCTTCGCCTTTGACAAGGGCGAGGAGATCAGCACCCACGAATCCGGCGGTGACGCGTTCGTCACCTGCCTCGACGGCACGGGCCGCATCACCATCGACGGCGTGCCATACGAGCTGCACGAGGGCGAGTCCATCGTCATGCCCGCGCGCCATCCCCACGCCGTCTACGGTCAGGAGCAGTTCAAAATGCTGCTGGTCGTGGTATTCTGAGGGAGTCTTTTCACCTGCACGTGGGGCGGGCAACTCTGTCCGCCTCTGCGCAGCTTGCAGGCAATTGTTGAATTCCATGCAAAACGGCGGCCGATCGGCCGCCGTTTTGTTGTTCAAAAGGGTCTGGTTTCGAGATCCATAAAATCGTGGATCACGTCGAGTATGTGGATGGGTTCGAGCTGCTGATCGGTACAGAGTTTTGTCAGCCGGACGACGCCGGGACGGTTGTTGGAAAAGGGCGCGGTGATTGCAATGGTCGTCCAGCAGCCGCTCAGGTACTGCTGGCCCAGAATGCCGTATGCATAAAGCATTCTTGCCGGGCCGTGCGCCTCGTAGAGCACGTACCGGTAAGCGGATTCCGGAACCTCGCTGACCGGGTCTGCCGAAAGCGTGTCCAGCTTGTCCCACTCGGCTGAGATCCGAAACGCGGTCTGTAAAAGCGAAACAGCTTCCTTTGCAAGCTCCTGTGCACGCGGGTGCAGCGTCTGAAGCTCCGCAAGCAGCGCGTCCGCGCTGAATAATCCGCGCGCATCCGCGTATTCCGGCCCTGAAATCAGCTGGGCCGGTGAAATCGAGAGGCTTTTCGCAAGCTCCTCGATGGAATCCGAGCGCAGGCATTTGTCCCCCTTCAGATATTCCTGAAAGGTCGAACGCGGAATGCCGAGTTCCTTTGAGAATTCCAGCTTCGTCTTTCCAGCCGCGTTCATTTTGCGCTGTAATGTGGCTGCAATGTTTTTCTCTATCTGCATATACAAAGCCACCTCCTCACTACAAAAAATGATAGGAAGGAGGATGCCTCCGGTAAATGCCGCCTTCCCGGCAAAACTGCCAGCTTTCCGGCATGGCAGAAAATGCAGCGCCCGCCCGGGCCGGAAATGTGCCGCAGGCGGGCAGAAGAATTTATTTTGTGCCGAAGATGCGGTCGCCCGCGTCGCCGAGGCCGGGGACGATGTAGCCGTGCTCATTGAGCTTCTCATCGACTGCGCCGCAGTAAAGCTCAACATCGGGGTGCTTTTTGGTGATGAGCTCGATGCCCTCGGGAGCAGCAACGAGGACCATGAGCTTGATGTTGTGGCAGCCGCGCTTCTTCATTTCGGCGATCGCCGCGTCGGCAGAGCCGCCGGTGGCGAGCATGGGGTCGACGATCATGATATCGCGCTCGGCGATGTCCTTCGGCATCTTGCAGAAGTAGACGTGCGGCTCAAGCGTTTCCTCGTCGCGGAACATACCGATGTGGCCGACACGGGCAGACGGAACCATGCGCAGAACGCCGTCGACCAGTCCAAGACCGGCGCGCAGAATGGGCACGACTGCAATTTTCTTACCGGCCAGCGTCGGCTCCTCCGCCGTGCAGATCGGCGTTTCGACCGTCTTGGTGGTGAGCGGCAGATCACGGGTGGCCTCATAGGTGATGAGCATCCCGATCTCGCTGACCAGCTCCCGGAAATCCTTGACGCTGGTGTTTTTATCGCGCATGATCGTCAGCTTGTGCGCGACGAGCGGATGATCCATGACGTGTACGTGTTCTCCAAATGCTTTCGTGCTCATGATGTTGCTCCTTTGTCTTTTCTATTCAATTATTTTTTCAAATAAAAGTCCTTGTCATGCTGCCGCGTGCGCTCTGCCTGCGCCTGACGCAGATAATTGGGCGTCAGCGCAGCGGCGTCTGCCGGTTCGCCCGCGGCGATCTTTTCCATTGCGGTCAGCGCCACGCCGGAGGCCCTTTGCTGGCGCAGATGCTCAGGAAGCAGCCGCAGCGGCAGATTCTCCTCCTTCAATGTGTCAAAAACGAGCTTCGCGCCGTCGCCGGCGAGATACACAGGGCCGGGAATATTTTTCAGCTCCTGCGACAGCTCTGAAATTGCGATTGCGCGGTCCTCCGTGCGGCGCAGGAGCGCTCCATCGGTCCAATTGAACAGCGCGTTATAGATTTGCCCCTTTCGCGCGTCCATGCAGGCGCAGTAAACGCCGTCGGCGCAGGCTGCGCCGCGCACCATGGCCTCCAGCGTCGAAACGCCGTAGAGCGGGAGCTGACGGCCCCACGCGAAGCCCTTGGCACAGGCCATGCCGATGCGCACGCCCGTAAAGCTGCCTGGCCCGGCGGCGACGGCGACAGCGTCGATATCCTGTGGGGTCAGCTCACAGCCGGAGAGCATATTTTTTGCCAGCTCCATCAGCGTTCTGCTGTGGGTCTGGCCGGAATTCTGCATATATTCCGCAAGCAGGCAGCCGTCGGACAGCAGCGCCGTACCGGCTGCCTTCGCAGAGGATTCAAATGCCAGCAGCTTCAAATCGGCTCCCTCCTTCGATGGTGATGCGGCGGGTATCGGGTTCAAGCGGGTCTTTCTCGATGGTGATATGAATTGCGTCCCGCAGTGCGTCTTCCACGTTTTCGCTCCACTCGACGGCACACACGCCGCCGCGTGCAAGATAATCCTCCCAGCCGATGTCGAACAGCTCGTCCGAGGAGCCGAGGCGGTACATATCGAAATGGAACAGCGGGATGCGGCCCGTCAGGTATTCATTGACAATGGTATAGGTCGGGCTGGTCACGAGATCTTTGACACCGAGGCCCTGCGCAATGCCGCGCGTGAGGGCCGTCTTTCCTGCTCCCAGATCGCCGAAATAGGCGATCACATCGCCCGGCAGGAGGCGCTTTGCCAGTCTTTGTCCAAGCGCCTGCGTTTCGTCCGCGCTGTGCGTGGTGATCTGCATACCAAAGCCCCCTACCTGCCCCATTTTATATCTGCCGCATTATAACACAGAAATCAAGTAAAATCAATTCAAAATCATACCAAAACCACGGCAATTTGAAAATCGTGGTTTACTTATTCGTCCTTTTTTGATACAATGTAAAATTGAATTAGGATTCCTATTTTCAAGCTTTATTTTCGCATTCAAAGGAGGCGGCTTTATGCACGGGATATGGAAAGCGATCGGCAGCTTTGTCCGGCGCGCAGATATGATCCTTCTGAGCCTTTGTATTGCCGCCAGCGTCTTCGGCATTGTGGTCATTTCCAGCGCAACAAACGTCAAGGGCAGCGCGCAGTATGTCCGCACGCAGATCCTTGCGCTGGTTCTTGGTATTATTTTATATGTCTTTTTCACGCTGGTCGACGTCGATATCATTGCCGAGCGGCGCGAGCTGCTGCTGATCTTCTCGGCGATCTTCATTCTTCTGCTGTTCCCCTTCGGCGATACCCGAAGCGGCAACCGTTCCTGGCTGGCGTTCAGCTTCCTGCCGTTTTCCATCCAGCCTGCGGAGATCTGCAAAATTCCGTTTATCATGATCCTGGCCAAGACCATGAGCATCCGGCAGAACAAGATCTCGCATATCTCAACGGTCCTGCGGCTCGCAGTCATCACGGTCTTCATGTTTGGCCTGATCGTCGTAGCGTCGGAGGATCTGGGTGTTGCGCTGCAGTATCTGTTTATTTTCGTCATTATGGCGTTTGTCGGCGGCGTGAGCCTTTTGTGGTTCCTCGGCGCGTTTGCAGTGCTGCTTGTAGCTTCTCCATTTTTGTGGCAGTTTCTCAGCTACGACCGGCGCAGCCGTATCTGGGTGCTGTTTGACCCGCGCATCGACCCGGCGGCGCAGGATCAGCGCTACCAGATGAACCGCAGCCTGCGCGCGCTTCAGAACGGCGGGATCACCGGGCAGGGACTGTACCACGGGACGATGGTGCAGAGCGGCACGATCCCCGCGCAGCATACCGACCTGATCTTCTCCTCTATCGGCGAGGAGCTCGGCATGCTCGGCTGCATGGCAGTTCTCATTCTGCTGACGGCCATCATCATCCGTATCATCTATGTCGGCATCAAATCCGGCAACTATATGAACCGGCTCATCTGCGTCGGCATCGCTGGCATGCTGACGGCGCAGGTGTTCATCAACATCGGCGTGTGTATCGGCCTTGTGCCGGTCATCGGCCTGACGCTGCCGTTCTTTTCCTACGGCGGCAGCTCGCTCGTCACAATGTTTTTCGCCATGGGCATTGTATCCGGCATCAATATGCGCCCAGCGCCGGACAGCAACGCACGGTATATCCGGCCTCCGCTTTCAGCATAAGCGGCACCAGACAATTCTCTTTGAAAGGAGTTATCAACATGAAGGTTATTTTAACACAGGATGTAAGAGGTCAGGGCAAGCGCGGCCAGATGATCGAGGTATCTGACGGCTACGCGCGCAACTTCCTGCTGCCGCGCAAGCTTGCGCAGGAAGCGACCGCAGACAACATCAACACCATGCGCATGAACGACAAGGCCACGCAGGAGCGGCAGGCCAAGGAGCGCGCGGAAGCGCTCGAGCTGCGCAACCGCATGAAGGATATGACCGTCGTCGTCACCGCCAAGGGCGGCGGAGCGGGCCGTCTATTCGGCTCGGTCACGAACACGGAGGTTTCCGAGGCGCTTGCAAAGCAGGCTGGCGTCCAGCTGGACAAGCGGAAGATCGTTCTGGACGAGCCGATCAAGTCGGTCGGCGTTTACACCGTCAAGTGCAAGCTCGGCTATGAGATCAACGCAGAACTCAAAATCGAGGTCAAGGAAGCCTAAGTGCGCCTGACCATCATTTCCCGGAAGGATGTGAACATCTATGGATGAGGAACTGCTTCAGCGGCAGGCCCCGCAGGCACTGGAGGCGGAGCAGTCCGTTCTCGGCTCTATGCTGATCGACGAGCGCTGCGTGCCGGACGTGGTCGGTATGCTGCAGCCGGACGATTTTTATCTCCGGCAGAACCGCGAGATCTACGAGACGATCTATACGATGTTCAACTTCTCGGAAAAGATCGACCCCGTTACCGTACTCAATAAGATGAAAGAGCGCGGCGTGTATGACGAGCAGCGCAGCTATGATTACATCGCGCAGCTATTGAAGATCACGCCGACCGCCGCCAATGTCAAGCAGTACTGCACGATCGTGCATGACAAGTCGTTGCTGCGCGCGCTGGCGACTGCGTCGTCTGAGATCACGGAAATGGTCTACGACGGCGTCGGCACGGCGCAGGAGATGCTCGAGGTTTCGGAGAAAAAGATCTATTCGCTCCGGCGCGGCAACACTGGTGACAGCCTGCAGCACATCGGCAAGGTCATGATCAACGTCTACGACCGGTTGGAAGAGTTGGCGGCCTCCGGCAGCGAGATCCCCGGCCTGTCGACCGGGCTTCACGATCTTGACCGCAAGATCAACGGCCTGAACAAGACTGACCTGATTCTGATCGCAGCCCGTCCCGGCATGGGCAAGACGGCTATCGCGCTCAATATCTGCCTGAACGTGGCGAAGACCTATGAAAAGACTGTCGCGTTCTTTTCGCTCGAAATGTCGCGCGAACAGCTGGTCATGCGTCTTCTTTCCACGGAAAGCTTTGTTGAAAACCAGAAGCTTACAACCGGTCATCTGGATGAGGAAGACTGGGGAAAGCTCTCTATCGCCTCGTCCGCGCTCAGCCAGACGGATATCCGCGTGGACGATAACCCGGCTATCACGGTCGCGGAGATCAATGCAAAGTGCCGCAGGCTTGACAATCTGGGGCTGGTGCTGATCGACTATCTGCAGTTGATGACCGCCGCCGCGCCCGGGAAATCCGGCGACAACCGCGTAACGGTCGTCAGCGATATTTCCCGTGCGCTCAAGATCATGGCAAAGGAACTGAACGTGCCGGTGATCTGCCTCAGTCAGCTGTCGCGTGCCAATGAATCGCGTACCGACAAGCGGCCGATGCTGTCCGATCTTCGTGAATCCGGCGCTATCGAACAGGACGCAGACTCCGTCATGTTCCTCTACCGCGACGAGTATTATAACCCCAACACGCAGGACAAGAACATTGCCGAGTGCATTGTTGCGAAAAACCGTCACGGCGAGACCGGAACGGTCAAGCTGCAGTGGCGGCCGCAGTTCTTTACGTTCTCCGATCTGGAATGGAAGCATGACGGATAAAATTCTTTCGTGGATGCGCGGGCAGTGCATGACGCAGCCGGGCGATACCGTGATCTGTGCCGTTTCCGGCGGCGCGGATTCCGTCTGTATGCTGCATGTTTTGTTGTCCTTACGGAATGCGCTCGGCATTACGGTCGAGGCGGCGCATTTCAATCATCAGCTGCGCGGCGAAGAATCAGACCGCGACGAGGCGTTTGTCCGTACGCTCTGCGCCGAACTGGGCGTCGTGCTCCATGTTGATAACGGTGATGTACGCGCCCGCGCGGCAAAGACGCATGAATCCGTTGAGGAAGCGGCGCGTGCGCTTCGCTACGCGTTCTTCTCTTCCCTGCCAGGTTTAATTGCAACGGCGCACACGCAGGACGACAATCTGGAAACCGTGCTCCTGAATCTCACGCGCGGCACCGGTCTTGCCGGACTCTGCGGCATTCCGCCGAGGCGTGAGCGGTTCATCCGGCCCATGCTTGCCGTCTCCCGTGCGGAGATCGAGGCGTATCTCGCGCAAAACGGACTTTCCCATGTGACCGACAGTACCAATTTTCTGCCGGACGCGCGGCGCAACCGCCTGCGGCAGCTTGTCGTTCCGCTTCTCAAAGCGGAGAATCCATCCCTCTGCGAAACGGCGTTTCGTATGTGCCGGCTTCTGGAGGCGGACGAGGCGCAGCTTTCTGCGCAGGCTGAGGCGGCGCTGCGGCAGGCCCGGCTTTCGGACGGGATCCGGTGCAGCGCCCTTACCGCGTATCCGGCGGCCGTCCGCACGCGCGCTGTCAAGCTGCTGCTCGGTGAGATCCACGCGCCGAAGCTTTCGGAGCGGCACATCCGCGCCGTTGACCGGCTTCTGCTTTCTGAATGCCCATCTGCCCATGTATCGCTGCCGGGCGGATTTACGGCGCGGCGGGAATACGACCGGCTGCTTCTTACTGCCGGCTCCCCTGCCGCATTCGAGCCGGTCACGCTTCTGGCCGGGGAATCCGCCGTTCTTCAGCCGCTCGGGCTCCGTATTTGCTGCGAATGGCAAGAAAATTTTTCAGAAATTCAAAATACACTCTCCACTTTTGCCGTAAAGTGTGATACGATAGGCTCAACTACACAGATCCTGTTCCGTCCGCGCCGGGCGCACGACGAGATGCGTGTCTCCGGCGGCCGGAAAACGCTGAAAAAGCTCATGATCGACCGCAAGATTCCTCTGGACAGGCGCGGCCTGCTCCCTGTGGCTGCGGACGAGCATGGAATTCTCGGCGTCTACGGGATCGGCGTCAATCTTGATCGTGCAGCCGCCCCTGGCGACCGCGCGGTCATCATCAGAATAGAAGAATTAGAGAAAGAGGATTCGCTGTATGATTAACAAATCTGATATGCTTCAGGACATTGAACGCGTTCTTGTTTCCGAGGAGGAGATCCACGCGCGGATCAAGGAGGTCGGCGCGCAGATCGCGGAGGATTACCGCGGCAAGTGCCCGATCCTTGTCGGCGTACTCAAGGGCGTCGTCCCGTTCTTTGCGGAAATGGCCAATGCCATCAGCATTCCTGTGCAGGAGGACTTCATGTGCATCACCTCCTTTGAGGGCGGTACGGAATCCACCGGCAAGCTGACGTTCCGCAAGGATATCGATCACGATATCGAAGGGCGTCATGTTCTGATCCTTGAGGATATCATCGACTCCGGCAGCACGCTCAAAATGATCTGCGAAATGTTCCGTGAGCGCAAGCCCGCGTCCATCAGGATCTGCACGCTGCTCGACAAGCCCACGGGCCGCAAGGTCGATCTGAAGCCGGATTACACCTGCTTCACCGTTCCGCCCGCGTTTGTCGTCGGCTTCGGTCTGGATTACGAGGATTATTACCGGAACCTTCCGTTCGTCGGCGTTCTGAAGCCCTCCGTCTATCAGGATCAGTAAGCTGATCTTTCTATCTATTCTTTCAAAAGGAGATACTCCGTGAATCAACAGCCCAAAACCGTACAGACGATCATTCTGATCGCGATTCTGGCGCTGGTGCTTGTGGTGATCTCTTCGTCCCTGCTCACGCAGAACAGCAGCAGGCTTGCCTATTCCGACGTGCTCGACCTGTTCGAAAATGAACGGGTCGAGTCGTTCGTTTTACAGGGCGACACGCTGACCATGACGCTGTATGCCAGCGATACGGCGCAGGCAGGCACGGCAGCCGCCAGGATCGGCGACATTGAGACATTCCACAAGGACCTCGACGAGACCATTGCCGCGCAGAGCGCGTCCGGTATTCTCAAGTCCTACAACTATCTTCCCGCCGTCAACTCCATCTGGCGGTCTGTCCTGCCTTATCTCGTCGTCGGCGTTGCGTTGCTGTTCGTCTGGTTCATCCTGATGAACCGCTCCGGCGGCAGCCCGAACGCCATGTCGCAGTTTACGCGCGCAAACGCCCGCTTCGGCGTTCCGAACGGCGAAGCCGTTACCTTCAAGGACGTTGCAGGCGCGGATGAGGAGAAGGAAGAACTTTCCGAAATCGTAGAATTCCTGCGCGACCCGGATAAATTCAGACAGCTTGGCGCGAAGATCCCCAAGGGCGTTCTGCTGGTCGGCCCTCCGGGCACCGGCAAGACGCTGCTGGCACGCGCTGTCGCCGGTGAGGCAAACGTCGCGTTTTTGTCCATTTCCGGCTCCGATTTTGTCGAGCTTTATGTCGGCGTCGGTGCAAGCCGTGTGCGCGACCTGTTCGATCAGGCCAAGCGTGTTGCGCCCGCTATTGTATTCATTGACGAGATCGACGCGGTGGGCCGTCAGCGCGGCGCAGGTCTTGGCGGCGGTCACGACGAGCGCGAGCAGACGCTCAACCAGCTGCTCGTGGAAATGGACGGCTTCTCTGCAAACGAGGGCGTGATCGTCATCGCGGCGACCAACCGCAAGGATATTCTCGACCCCGCCCTGCTTCGTCCCGGACGGTTCGACCGGCAGATCTATGTCGGCGCGCCGGACTGGCGCGGAAGAGCGGAGATATTGCAGGTCCACGCACGCAAAAAGCCGCTGGCAGACAATGTCGATCTGCCCGCCATCGCAAAGGCGACCGCCGGCTTTACCGGTGCCGATCTTGCGAATCTGCTGAACGAGGGCGCACTGCTTGCTGCGCGGAACGGCAAAGCCGCCATCACGCAGCAGGATATGGAAGCTGCCATGATCAAGGTTATTGCAGGTCCGGAGAAAAAGAGCCGCGTCGTCAGCCACTCCGAAAAAATGCTCACTGCCGTCCATGAGGCCGGACACGCCGTGTGTATGTATTGTCTGGACTCGCAGGATCCCGTGCACCTGATCACCATCATCCCCCGCGCACAGGCGGGCGGTATGACCATCAGCCTGCCGCAGGATGACAAATCCTACGCTTCGCGCAATGAAATGTTCGAGACGGTCGTCTCCTTCCTTGGCGGACGTGTTGCGGAAGCGCTGAAGCTGTGCGATATCTCTACCGGCGCTTCGAACGATCTCCAACGTGCGACAAAGCTTGCGCGGGATATGGTCGCGACCTACGGAATGTCGGACGCGATTGGCCCTGTCTCCTATTCGTCGAGTCAGGAGGTCTTCATTGGCCGGGATTACGAAAAAACGAAGCCCTATTCCGAAGCAACGGCAGGCGAGATCGACGTGCAGGTGCAGTCGATCATGCGCGAGGCATACAAGCGCTGCGAGGAGATCCTGACCGCGCATTCGGAACGGCTGGATAAGATCGCGGGCTTCCTGATGGAAAACGAAAATATGAACCGCGCTCAATTTGAGGCGGTCATGCAGGATGAAGCATTGGATGCTCCCAAATCGTAAGGAACCAGCTTGCGCGCCGCAGAGACTGCGGCGCGCAAATCATTTGGAGGACATATGTATTACCGTTCCCTGAACGCGTATCTGCGCGAGACATTCGGCTGCAAGGTCTATAAGCTGGCGCTTTCCGCCGGATGCACCTGTCCGAACCGCGACGGGACGCTCGACGCACGCGGCTGCATCTTTTGCAGCGGAAGCGGTGAATTCGCCGCCTCCGCCGCGCTCCCGGTTTCTGAACAGCTTGCCCAGGCCAAACGCCTTGTCGCGGCAAAGGCCGGGCCGGATGCCCGATATATCGCCTATTTTCAGGATTACAGCAATACCTATGCGCCCGCCGATCAATTAAGGCCGCTGTTTCTGGCCGCAATCGACCGGGATGAGATCTGCGCGCTGTCTATCGCGACCAGACCGGACTGCCTGCCGCCGGAGATCCTCGCGCTGCTCGCGGAGCTGCGGGAAAGGAAGCCTGTCTGGGTCGAGCTTGGCTTACAGACGATCCACGCATCCACTGCGCGGTATATCCGGCGCGGCTATCCCCTTTCCGTGTTTGACAATGCCGTCCGGCAGCTCAAGGCGCTGGATATCCATGTGGTCGCGCATATGATCCTTGGACTTCCCGGCGAAACACCGGAGATGATGGTGCAGACCGCACGCTACATCGGTCAGAGCGGTGCGGACGGCATCAAGCTCCATCTGCTGCACGTTTTGTCCGGGACAGACCTTGCTGAGGACTACGCCGCCGGAAACTTCGAAACCATGACGCTGGATGCGTATCTGTCCGTACTGGAAGACTGTCTGCGCGTGCTGCCGCGCGAGCTGGTCATTCACCGTATGACCGGAGACGGCGCGAAGCGCAGCCTGATCGCTCCCATGTGGAGCGCGGATAAAAAGCGGGTCCTGAATGCACTCAACCGCCGGTTCCTGTCCGACGATCTGGAACAGGGTTCGGCGCTGCTGCTCTGAACGTTTCTTCGATTCTGAATATTTTTCGAAAATGTCGAACAGAAAAATGATTGACAATCGTGAAAAAGCGTGTTATTCTGATTCAAGAGTAACGAATGCGGGCGAAAAAGCCCGCATTCACGTCGTTTTCGATATTCTCGTTCCAGAATATCGAACTTCGGCGAACTTAGTTCGACTATATCGGAGGAAAGAGAACATGAAAAAAGAAAACCTGTTCGTCATTCTGACCGGTGTTGTCATCGGCATCGCAGCACTCGTGCTGACGGCGCTCGGCAACCCGGCCAACATGGGCTTCTGCATCGCGTGCTTTG
>ERZ773194.1694-NODE-1694-length-23023-cov-17.488245_pt1 | contig 23023 bp, 13 predicted proteins | sample MGYA00511240_ERZ773194 | MGnify/ENA primary metagenome ERZ773194 (study PRJEB29015, sample SAMEA2737774) | human gut metagenome | biome: human gut; feature: human-associated habitat; material: faeces | place: China | collected 2012 ... | reverse complement strand
CTACAACTGCTGTTCCATTCACCACAAATGAGCCGCAGTCATATGTATTAGGTGGCAGAAACCACCCTTTACATATTAACTCTTGATTCTGGATGCTGTTGGAATCGCCATCTAAGCCGTCGTCCTGACTGAGCCGGCAGTAGAGGGCGGTTTTCTTCTGGTTTGACATGTTGTCTGTCCTCCTTCTTGTCAAACCGCTCAGAGCATTGTGAGCACACAATACTCCAAGCGGCGCGAGAAGTCTAGCCCTTATGCCGACTTTTTTCGCTGAAGTTCCAACGCGGCCAAAACCCTGAGTTTTTCTTCCACTGTCTGACTTCCGTTTTTGGGGAAAACGGAGACGACGCGGATAGTTCGCCCGTGCGAAATCTGAATGTGCTCAACACGGACGGAATCAGGGCAGGCCGCTGGTTTTGTAGTTTGGTTCATGACGACCTCCCTGATTTGATTTTCAAAAAATGTACTTGCAAAAAGCAGCCAGGAGCGTTAACATCCGACAAACCGTTTGAGGAGGATCGCCGATGGTAACTGCTTGTTTGTCCATGATGTTCTACTTGCTGCTCTTGCTGATTCGTATTGCAATAAGATTGAGATTGTCCATTCCGCTGGTGTACTTGGTGCTGATGCTCACAGCGTTTCGACCGTGGTATCGTGTGCACGCGACACTGGCGGATGGGATTTTTCTGGTGATGTTGGGCTGCGTGATGCTGTCATGGATCATCTCTTTCGTTCGATTTGTAAGGCGAGAGCTGGTATGATGCCAGCCCTCGTTTTTTTGCGCCGCACGGAGGGCGGACGCGGCGTTTGTGTGGTACAGACCTGCACGGATGCGCGGTCAGCCGGTAAAGCCGTACACGTCGGCACGACGCGCCTTACCGCTGGTGCGTGTCAGCTATCCGCTGCGGCTGCTGTTCAACGCGGTCGATGTCCCGCTGCATGATGACTGCCGTCTCCGAGATTTCCTTGCATTGCTTGAGCTTCCAGCGCTCCTGCCGAATCTGCTGATTTACCTGCACAAGCTGCTCATAGAGATCCGATTTTTCTGCCAGCAAGGCTTCGCGTGGAACGTCACAGGCGTCTAGCAACTCTTTTGCATCGTCATATTCTGCTTTTCTCGGTTCAAATCCGGCGAAGGCAGCTTCTGCTGCCAGCGCGTCAAAGAGCTTCTTGTGTTTTTTCTTGCGGACGTTCAGAACCGTTCGCTGTTTGGACAGTTTTGCAATCTGCTGCTCTGCATTCTGTATACAGGCAGTCAAATCGTCCGGCGTACAAATATTCTGTTCCTGTAAAAAATTCAGACGTGCTTTGTAAATATCAGCCTTCATGATCTCTTTTCGTAAGTGCGGCGTCATACGCGGCGGGTACTGCCGTTTTTCGATCCGACCGAGCAAATAGCAGTAGTGATAATACAGCGCAAGGAATCCTGTGTACTTTGGATGTGGGCGGTATGACGGCAGCTTTGGCCTTGGCGTGAAGGCAGGTTTCCTTCCGGCTTCAATTTGCCCCAGATTGCCCAGAATGGTCTGCTCGATACGTTCTTCCGAGAAATCAGGATTTCTGCGTTCCGGACACATGAAATGTTCCTGCCCGCGTAACCGAAATCCAAGGCGTTTGCCGTGATGGATCTCATAGCCCCTATGCTCCATGAGCATAAAGAAGTGTCCGAGATCATTGGCGTCCTCGATGGCATCGTGCAAGTCCGCTTCGAGCATAGAGCGGAACGTCGGCTGGCCCTTTTTCTGACGCAGCCACTCCGCATAGCTGACAGCCTTCTTTTCATCGCTTTCCAAAACGATGCTCAGACCATGCGCTTTGCACAGCCGGTCTGAAACACCGCGAATCTGCCTGTAGTAATTCTCGCAGGTGCTGTGATACATTTTCCCAGTGACGGCATTGACCGAGTTGAACACAATATGCGAGTGGATATGCGTCTTGTCTACATGGGTCGCAATGACGGCTTCGTATCCCGGCAAATGCTCGGCTGCGAACTGTCTGGCGATCTCATGTGCCAGCTCCGGTGTAATCTCGTCCGGCTTGAAAGACTGGATGATGTGATAGCACTGCCGTCCGGCGGTCTTGCCAAGGGCGCGCTTTGTGTCCATCATCTGTTGCGCGGCATGACCGGGATCGCAGCGGACATAATCGGTCAGCAGGTTTTCATCTGTTTTAACAGGATTCGTGATGTAATCGATCGCCTGCCGCAAGCCGCCGTTCCGGTACAGAATCTTCGTAATGGCCATTATCGTTTCGCAACCTCATAGAGTAGACCGTAGACCTCGTCCAGCATTCGTAACGCTCGTGTGGTTTCTTCCCGGCTGGCAAATCCGGCGTTTGCTTTGCGGGCGATCTGGTTGATGTTGTTGCCGATCTGATGGATTTCAGTCCGCAGCGCTTCCAGCGCTGCGGACGGTCTGGGTTTGAGATCATATCCGTTCAGCAGCCTGCGCAGGTACGCGCTTCGTGTCAGACCGCAGGCTTTGGCGTTCGTGATCAGCTTTTGGGCTTCATCGGCGTTCAGTCGCAAACAGATCTTGTATGGTTCTTCGTTCATCGAGTCTCCTTTCCACCGCCAAAGGGCGGCATATTGGGGGCAGGGTTCTCCCTGCAAGTGCCGGTTTGATATCAAACGGCGATGCTTGCGCTTTTCTTGCGCAGCAAGAAAAGCCTAAAACGTAGTCTGATCTTCATTCCGTTTAGAAGAGTTTTTTGATTTTCATTTTGTACAAGCCATGAAATCCAAAATTTTTGCGCTTCGGATGCCGTAGTCGCTACATTAGTCGCTATGTAAATTTGAAATTCGGATTTTTGCCGTTCGTAGTCGCTACAATAGTCGCTATGGTTTTCTTTTTCGCCGTATTTGCAGCTCGCGCCCCGGCGATGGGGAACAGCGCGGACAGAGCTTGGCAGCTCTCACAGCTCGTGGAAAGGGTCTTGACTGCTTGCAACCCCAGCCGCGGCAGCCTGTCTTGCGTCAAAACAAACTGCGTATCTTTCGCTTCCGCGCAAGCGCGAAAGCTCAATCGCTCCGTTTGTTTCTCCTTTCCCCACGAAGTAGGCTACTTCGTGGGAACCCCAACTATGGCCGGACATTGTGTGTCCAAGCAGATTGGGCGGCATGATGCAGCCTGCCAAGGCTGCCCACGGTGCGTTTCTCGCTCGCCCGTCTTGGGGACCCCGCAAAGCCGAACGGCTTTGTGAGGAGAGGAGAAGCAGCGTAGTGATTGAGCTTTCGTGCTTGTACGGAAGCGAAAGATACGCAGCTTGCTTCGACGAGGTCGTCGCGCGCGCCGTGCGCGTTTCCCAACCTGCGGTGTTGTCCGCGTTGCTGGTTATTCAGTTGTCTGGGATTGTGATCCCACCTCCATATTATCCCAAAGAGCACCAAAAGGAGCGCTGCGGCCATTATTCGGTCGCAGCGCTCCTTCATTACGTTTCATGGTGCGCTTCGGAATATTCTGTTGTTGAAAGGATTTCCCGCCGCCGTTCCAGGATAACGCCGGAACAAATGTTTAATGATCTTTTGCGAAAAAGCTTCCGCTTTCCAGCAGTCGTTTCGTCGTTCCCGTATCGGCAAATTTGTATCCGTCCTCCAGAACAATCCATCCGCGCACGCCGTCCGGCACTTCAATATGCAGACAGATCTGTGCGTCTGCGCGCTCCCAGCGTACAAACACACGGCCCTGAGGCGTCTGGTTCCAGCCCTCGGCAAACGTCATGCCGTCTGGAAAGAACGGCTGGATGCATACTTTGTCCAGGTTCTGCGCGGAAAAACAGCGAATGCCGGCGAGTGTCTGCATGAACCAGCTGCTCACATTGCCCCAGAAATGATGGTTGAGCGAGGTCACCTCATCGCGCTCCGGCTGGAATTCCTCCCAGAGCGTTGTTGCGCCGCGCGCGATCCAGTTGCCATACGACGGAAAATCCGGTCTTGTGATCATATGCAGCGCCAGCGCACTCTGCCCATACGCAGAAAGCACATGGAACAGCACTCTCCCGCCAAGCACGCCGACATTCATGCGTTCTCCGTCAGTCTCAATGATCTCCATCAGCCGCGCAAACGCCTGTGCGCATTCCGTTTCCTCGAACACATGGAAATACAGCGCCATCGCCTGTGATGTCTGACAATTGCCTCTCACAAGCATCGTTTCCCAGTCGATCAGATTTGAACGGATTGACTGCCGGAATGCATCGGCAAGCTCTGCGGCAAAGGCACTTTGCTTCTGTCTGTCAATCCTGCGGAACATTTCTGCCGCTTTCCGGCAGATATCCATCGCCATAATGCTGTCGGTCAGCTCCAGCGGCGCAAGATAGTCTCCGCAGCCGCGGCCAGCCGGACACCAGTCGCCAAGCCCAAACGCCACAAGACCATCCGGGCGGATTTTTGTCGTGAGATAGTCCAGATAGCGCAGCATGGCGTGCGCGTTTTTCCGCACGGCATCCAGATCATTCCGGTATTGCATCAGCGCATACGGAAGCCAGAACAGCACGCAGTCCCACGCAGGACCGTTGCCCCACACAAAGCCCCAGCCTGCCGTCGGCACGATGCCAGGCAGCGATCCATCTGGTGCCTGTGAGCCTCGGATATTCCGAAGCCACTCATGATAGCAGCGCTCCGGCGCGAAATAGAGCAATGTGTGCTCTGCGGACAGCGCAGCGTCTGCCGTCCAGCCGTTTTTCTCGCGCTGCGGGCAGTCTGTCGGAAAGTGGACGAAATTGGAAAGTGTTGAGCGCATAGATGCTTCATGAATCCGGTTGACCGTTTCATCCGAGCAGCGGAAGCCGCCGCGAACCGGCAGCTGCGTGTGCATCACAAGATACGTCAGCGCATCCTCCGTTGCCTGCTCCGGGCGCAGGCCGCGGATCCACACATACTGAAATCCGTGATAGGTGAACGTCGGCGTATAGACATTTTCTCCGGCCTTGCAGATATAAACGTCTTTCTGGCTTCCGGTCGTCCGGTCGCACGTCAGGTTTGTCAGATCAAGCTTTCCGTCGATCAGATGCTCGCCGTGGTGCATCGTAATTGTCTGTCCTGCCTCGGACGTCACATGCAGGCGGCACACGCCCGCGTTGTTCTCGCCAAAATCGTACAGATATCCATCGTCCACCTTTCGGATGGAAACAGGCCGCAGCTCCTTTTCGATCGTAACAGGTTCGATCGTGCGAAGAACGCGTTCCCCGCGCGGACGCTCGGCGCAGAGCGCAGGCTTCCATTCGCCGGACGGCGTACCCGGCAGCAGCCAGTCCGGTCTTTCTTTCCGTGCGTCATAAGTCTCGCCCACACGGTAGTCATCGGACAAAAGCGGCGACGGAGCGGTCAGAAACGCCTTATCCGATTCCAAAATGGCCTGCCGTTTCTCTCCGCTGCATTCGTCCAGACGCAGCGCAAAACGCGGCGCGCCGCGAAAGCGCGCCTTGTCAAAATCCCAGACATAGCCGCCCGGATTGTTCTGAAAGCCGTTTCCAAGCCAGACGCCGAGCACGTTCTCTCCGATTTTGAGCAGCGGCGTGACATCATAGGAATCATAATAGACCGCAACGTCGGGTGAGGAGATGTACGGTGCCAGACGGCCGCGGGTGATGCGCTGCCCATTCACATACAGCTCATAAAAGCCGATGCCGCAGATCAAAAGTTCCGCCTGCTCCGGCACACGTTCAAGTCGGAACTGTCTGCGGAAATACGGCGCGGAAACGGGCTGCTCCGGTGCAGAAAACGCCGGGCCTGCGTAAATAAACGATTCGGGAAACTCCATATTCTTTCTCCTTATCAGAATCCGGCAGACAATTTGCACGTCTGCCGGATTCCGTTTATCCAAATGGTTTTACTTTTTCAAATAGCGGTGCAGCATGGCCGCTGTTTCCGCGCGGGTTGCAAAGCCGGTCGGATTGATCCGATTGCCGCTTGTGCCGCGCACGATTCCTGTTTCATGTGCCCAGGCAAGCGCCTCACGCGCATAGCCGCTTACGCTGCCTGCGTCAGAGAAGCCTTCAAGCGATGCGGTCACAGTGGTGCTCTGGCCGCAATAGCGGCTGTAGCGGTACAGAATTGCTGCGAGCTGCTCTCTTGTGATCGCGTCATCCGGCGCAAACCGTCCGCCGCCGCAGCCGTTGACGATGTCGTTTTCCGCTGCCCATGCAACAGCATCTGCATAGTACATGCTTGCTGGGACATCATGGAATCCGGATGCTTCTTTTGCTGCCGGGCTTCCCTCTAGCCGCCAGAGAATGGTTACGATCATGGCTCTGGTGGTTTTCTGTCCCGGCGCAAACGTTGTCTTTGACACACCGTTCATCAGGCTGTTTTCATAGACATACGCAACGTCGCCATAGAACCAGTCCTGCTTTGCGACATCGGTAAACGGGAGCACCGCCGGTTCTTTCGTTCCGGATGCGCCCGAGTCGGCCGGAGCGGATGGCTTGACCGGCACAACCGGCGTATCAGAGACGCTCAGCTCCTGTTTTCCGGAAACGGAGTAAAGCTTGCCGCGCCAGCGGATATCGCCGTCGCCGAACGCGTGGTAAACGGTCACTTTCGACGCGGAGCGAATTGCGCTCCCATCGTCCGTGCTGAGCACGAACATTGCGCCGTCCGGATAGTCCACGCCGTTATAGCGCACTGCATAGAACGCCTCCAGCGACGGCGATACAACGGTAAAGCCATACTGCGGCAGGACGCTTCCGTCCGCACAGGTGTACGGCTGCGCGCCGAAATTGACCGTGATCGTAACGTTGCCGAATGTCGTCTGTTCCACGCACTCATCTGCCGTCAGGAAGCAGTGTGACGTCATTTCCCGCTCTGCTGTCAGACGGTTCAGCGGAGAGAGAATCTCATAGGAGTTCTTCATCAGCGTATCGAAATAGCCAAGCGACTGCTCCTCTCCGTAGCCGGCATCACTGCGGGAGAATACCTCATAGTCATCCGTAATCAGCTGCGCTGCCTCTTCAAACCGGAGCGCGCCATCGCTGCCGACGCAGAGATAGCCGAGCAGATACCGGCCAAACGCGTCGCCGTTGCCGTCCGACAGATGCAGACGCTGGCCATTTGCGCCAAGCAGCATCGTCATAACTGCGATCCGGCTGCTGGAGCTGTTTGTGATGGTGACGGTATACGGGCCGTCTGTGATGATATCGCCCTTTTTCCACGTCGACGCGCTTGCTGTAAGATTATGCCCCTCCTGGAAGAGAATCTTTGCCTCCTGGAACGCTGCTGCCTCGCTTGTAAAGTGCGTAAAGACAGTCTGCGCTTCAACCGAAACGTCCTCCAGCGCCTCCCACTGATAGGTGATCTGGAACGTATTGTTTCCGGTCTGCTTGATCTCGCTGACGGAGGGCTTCACCGCAACAACGTCGTCGTTTTCATAGTACACGCCGTCGGTCAGCTGATAGAGCGGATTTTCCGCATACAGAATATCTGTCGCTACATGCTTTGCCGTGTTATAGCCGTTTGTGCCGATCTTTTCGCTCATGTGCGGATACAGCGCCACGCAGTCGCCATAGACCAGCTCCATCAGCGGCACGATATGGCTTCCCGGCTCGGCCTGCGTCTTTTTGGAGAGAATGCCCTCAAAGTAGTCTCCATATGGGACGGCCCATTCGACACCGCCCTCCGAGCCAAACACGCCGAATGTATCCTGTGCGTATCCGGCAAGCGTCTGCTTCCAGTGCATATCCTCGCTGCGGCTGAGCGCATTCGGCGCATAGCTGACGGCAAGCGGTACATTGAACGTTGTGTCGATAAAATAGCTGTTCGGCGAAAACAGCTCCTTGACCTGCGGCAGATTGCGGTAGGCAAACTCCATTGCCTTGTCCGACGCCATCAGATAGGGCGTTCCGCCTGCCCATACGCCGCCGGTCTGCGGGCGACCGTCCTTGTTGTACATCAGGTATTTCGTATCAAACGACGGCGCGTCGTCATACATATCCTGATAGTTATCGTGCAGGCCGAACAGCCAGCCGTAATCGCGAACCTGCGTGGAAAGTGCGGCAAGGCCCTCGTTGCCGCCGGCCTCGGGAGACGCCGGAAGAATATCCGGATATTGATTGTCAAAGCCCATCCGGATCCAGCCGCCAAGCGTCATCAGTGCCCGGTCAAAGCCAAGCACATCGTTCCAGTGCTGCGCGACCTGCGAAAGCTCCGCAAACGTGTGCGAGGTATAGCCCGCGCTGCCGCGGCTGCGGATCATGGTATCCGGCTTTGCCGTTGCCGCACCATAGAGCTTCGTCACGCCGGGGTTTTCCTGTGCTTTTTGCGCGAACGTGCGCACCAATCCACGCGCAGACGCGGCTGCGCGGTATGCCTTAGCGATCTGAACATAGCCGCCCTTGCCAAGCACACGCATCTGGAATGCGCCGCTGTGCTGCGTCATGCTCAGCGAGAACGAAAGCTGATCGCTGCCGCCGGCATAGGGGCTGTCGATCCGGCTGTGGTGGACGTTCAGCGCCGTATCGGGATCTGTCCAGTCAATCAGCATGGCGCTGCCGTCCTTGACTGCGCCGGCAAACGCCATGGAGTAGTTGCCATAGGTCTGATAGACCTTGTTGAACTGCTCGCTTCCGTCGGCATAATAGAGCTTGCCGATGCTCTCCGGGACAGCGGCATAGCCGTTTTCCGTATCGAGCGTCCAGAGTGCATGATCGAGCGGCGTAACCGACGTAAGCGTCCAGCCGTCGGCCGGTGCTGCCGTATAGCTGGCGGAAATGCCATTGCCGTCCGGCAGCTGTTCAAAGTACACGTCGAACGTGCCGCAGCTGCGCGTCCAATTCAGATGGATTTTTCCGTTTTCCAGTTTTGCCGCGTCGGGTGCGGTCAGAACGAGCGTATGCTGCTGATCGCCATGCTGATAGGATGCCGTACCAACGCCGTTTGTCTGCACGCCAGATGACCAGACAACGCCGGTCGCAAGATCATGCAGCAGGAAGCTGCCCGTCTGTTTGGAAACTGCAAAGCGCATCTGCGCGTTTTCCAGCGTGAGCGCTTCGCCCAGCCGGTGCAGCAGCGCATCTCTGCGTGCCGCAATTTCCGCTGCATCCAGCGCTGTTTGTACATTTCGATTCGCCCACGACGCCTGCTTTTGCATATTGTGTGCGTCCGTGGCTGTGAGCTTCAGCTGGAGCAGACCGTCTGCCGCCGCGTCCAGTGCAAACGTCTTGCGGAACGCCGTATGCGCCGGAACCGTGACGGTCTGCGTCTGACCATCCCACTCACACTGATATGCGGCAGTCTGATCGGAGAAATTCACGAGGAAGCCGTCCACCGTTGCAGAGCTGTCTCCGACACTGCGCGGTGCTGCCGCAATGCACCAGTCGGTATTCACGTCCAGCAGCTCGACCTTTGCAAAATCGTCTGCTTTTTTGCCGTTTCCGATACCGGCGCGCCATTCAAGCGTTGCTTTGCTCGAGCCGCCGTCACGGTCGCCCGCCAGCATGGTCATATAGAACGGGCCGTCCGGCTTTGCAGCAAAAATCGACTGCCACGGGAACGCAATTTCATAGCGCGTATGTCCGGTTTCCTCGTCGCGGACGGTCTTGAACTGCACGCTCTGCATCTCAAGCGCGGCGTTTCCGTCATACCACCGCCAGATCTCCGGCTGGCCATTATAGTTGGAGAAGCCGTATTCCGCGCCATAGTCATCGCCGTATTCGCTGAACGCGATCTGCAGACAGTCTCCGCCATACATACCGTAGCCGTAGTCTGCGTCCAGCACGTCGTCCATTACGTCCACAGCCATATAGAAATATGACTCGTCATAGGCGGCGCGTGCCGTCATGGAGAAGCCCTCGGGCTTTGCGGGGAAATATTTGTCCAGCGCCAGCGTAATACCGGCTGCGGTATCCCAGTCGCTGAAATCGCCGTCGATGGTCAATCCAGCTGCCGGAAGAACCGGCAGATAGCGGCCGGAGCCAAAGTTCGTCAGGCCATGATACAGCTCATCGTCTGCGTCCGTGCCGACGGTGTAGCGGAATTTCTCCACGCTGCCGTCTGCCATGGTCTCCGCCGCTGCGTAAGCGCGGATTTCCGTTTTGGTGGTGATGGAGATCGGTGCGGTATAGACGGCGGCAGTTACGGATGTGCGCGGGTCAGTACCATCCGTTGTATAGTGGATCACCGCGTTTTCTGCGGCCTCCGCCAGAGCGAGCGTTACTGTCGTTCCGGGTGCAACCTTGCCCGCTGCGGGAGAAGCCGTCACCGCAGGCGCGGCCTTTTGCTTTACAACGCGGATATTGTCCAGCAGATACACCATGGAGCATTCGGCATCGCGGGGCATATCATTGCCGTAGAGCCAGAATTTCAGCTCCGTCAGATTGCTGACGTCCTTACCGGCAAGGCTGATCTCAACCGTTGACCACGTATCGTTCGGTACACCGGCAAAGGGGCTGCCCATATAGATGGTCTCGCTGCCGTTGGAGATGTTCAGATTCAGACTTCTCGGTTCAAGCGTCTGTTCCGGGTATACGTCGATCAGCAGCTTCTGCGCGCCGGTCAGATTCAGACCGCCTGCGTTCCAGATCAGATTGGCAAACGCGCCGCTTTTCTGCTTGTAAGTGCCGGTGACGCGCAGCGCTGTCCGATCGCCGTTCTGTGCCGGCTCTGTGCAGATGGCGACGCTGGCGTCATTCTCTGTCCGCCATGCAGAATCATCGTCCATTGCGTTCAGCACGACTTCTTCCAGCACCGGCGGCGTCTCCTGCTTCTCGCAGATCATGCGGATATTGTCCACAATGTAGGTCATGGAGTACTCGGAATCACCCGGCATATCGTCGCCATAGAGCCAGAATTTCAGCTCCGTCAGCTTTGTAACATTCTTATCGCTCAGGTCAATGGCAACCGTCGTCCATTTTCCTGCCTGCGCGTCCGGGAACGCAGCGCCCATATAGACCATTCCGCTGTCGGAAGTCAGGTTCATATTGAAGCTGCCGCCGGAAAGCGGCGTTTCCAGGTAGACATCCATCAAAAGCCGCTTCGCACCGGTCAGATCCAGTTCGCCCGGCTGAAGCACCATTGTGGCAAAGTCGCCGCTTTTTGATGAATATGTGCCGGTCAGCTTCAGCGCGGCGCTGCCCTGTGTGTGCAGCTCGCTTTTCTGCGCCGTGATACGGACGCTTTCCGTTCCGTCAATCTTCCACGCATCCGTGTCCTCCATGCCGCAGATCAGAACGCTCTTTTCATTTTCCTCTGCGTCGGTTTTGGGCAGGACAACGCGGATATTGTCCAGCAGATACGCCATGGAGCATTCGGCATCGCGGGGCATATCATTGCCGTAGAGCCAGAATTTCAGCTCCGTCAGATTGCTGACGTCCTTGCCGGAAAGGTCAATTGCAACGGTTGTCCATGTGCCCTTGGGCGCATCAGCAAAGGGGCTGCCCATATAGATGATGCTGCCGCCGTTTGAGATGTTCAGATTCAGACTTCTGGGTTCAAGCGTCTGTTCCGGGTATACGTCGATCAGCAGCTTCTGCGCACCGGTCAGATTCAGACCGCCCGCGTTCCAGCTCAGGTTCGCAAACGCGCTGGCTTTTTGCTTATAGGTGCCGGTGACGCGCAGCGCTGTCCGATCACCGCTTGCGGCAGCTTCAGCCGAAATTGCGACGCTGTCGCTGCTCTCTGCGTGCCAGTCCGCAGCGCTGTCCATTGAATTGAGGACAACTTCTTTTGTATTGGCCGAAACCGCTTCCGCGCGGGCGGTGGGAAGCGTACCGGCAAGCACCGAGAATGTCAGCAGCAGACACAGCGCCGCTGAAATCCATCGTCTCATTTGTCTGTTTGAACGCATATCGTCTATCCTTTCACTGCGCCGGCAGTCATGCCGGACACGATATATTTTTGCAGGAAACAGTAGATTGCGATGATTGGCAGGGAAATCAGGGTGATATTCGCGAACAGAAGATTCCAGTCAGATTTCTTCTGTGAGCAGAACGAATAGATTGTCAAAGAGACGGTATACCGCTTCGGCGAGTTGAGCAGAAACAGCGCCGTTCCAAACTCATTCCAGATCGACATACCGGCAATGATGATAACCGTCACCATGACGGGCTTGATAAGCGGGAGGATGATCTTCCAGTACATCTGCATCGGTGTGCAGCCGTCCAGCAGCGCCGACTCGTCCAGCTCATCCGGAATGCTGCGGAAATAGCCCGTGAAGATAAATACAGCGAGCGGGAAGAAGCTTGCCGTATAGACAAGGCAGATTCCAAGGTAGGTGTGCAGCAGTCCGAGTGATTTCAGCAGAAAGTACGTAGGAACGGTAAAGCCGGGCATGGTCATGCCAAGGATAATCAGGCTGTTGACGCGGCCGACCCATTTCTGCTTGCGGCGTTGGATGATGAACGCAGCCATGCTTGCCGTAAGCACGATCAGCGCGACGGACAAAACCGTGATGATCGTGCTGTTGAGATACGCCGTGGTCAGGCCGGATACGCGGAACACCTCCGCATAGTTCTGCGCCGCCTGTTTCAGGTTGACGCCTGCCAGGGACAGGCTGAGCTGGTTTGCATGCTTGGAGTCCTTGAGGGAGTTTACAAAAATCATCCAGATCGGGACGACAAAGATTGCGCTTACCAGCAGCGCGACCAGCTCCGCTGCGATGGATTTCCATTTCTTTTTCACAGGTCTACCTCCCGCTTGCGAATGATGCTGTACGACGAAACGGCAAACAGTGCGACAATGACCGCCAGCAGGACATAGCCTGCATTTGCCTCGCCCTGCATATTGAACGAGAACGAGCGATAGATCATGGTGTTCATGACCTGCGTGGTAACGCCCGGGCCGCCGTTTGTGGTGGCGACAATGATATCGAACACTTTCAGGCCGCCGATCAGGCTGTTTACGAACGCGTTATTGAACGCCGGCAGGATCAGCGGGAACGTAACGCGCCAGAAGCGCTGCCATGCGTTTGCGCCGTCGATGGTTGCGGCTTCCTGATATTCCGGCGGAACGGCCTGAAGCCCGGCAAGGATGATGACCATGTTAAAGCCGGACCACTTCCAGATCTCCACGCCGCAGACTGACAAAAGCGCCAGCTTTGTATCTGTCAGCCAGTTTTTCGCCATAAAATCCAGTCCGAGCGCGCGGAAGAACTGGTTGAGCAGGCCGTAGGGATGCAGAATTGCCGTAAAGACAATGCCAACGGCAACGGTACTGATGATGGCCGGGAAGAAACTGATTCCGCGCAGATAGTTGCGCAGGTGAAGCTTCCGGTTCAGAAATACGGCCAGTGCAAGACCAAGGCCAACCTTTCCGACAGTCGTCACAACCGTAAAAATGATCGTATTGAGCAGTGCCCGCTTGATGCTGGGATCGCTGATGATATTTTTGTAGTTCATGAGCCCGACAAAGTCCGCTCTGGTAAAGTTCCAGTTTGTAAAGGAATACCAGACGCCGATCAGCACAGGCAGGATGAAAAAGACGCCGTAAATCAGAACGCCGGGCGCCATAAACAACGCGGGATAGCGCTTGTTCTTATTCATACTTCACAATTTCCTCGCTATACGGAAGGGCGTCTGCCAAGTATCCGTTTGGCAGACGCCCTTGCTGTGGTCAATGACTGTGTTTAATTCCAGTTGGGATCGCCGGCGTCAATCGCGGCCTTTGCAAAGTCAGCGTCGAGCGCTGCGGCAACGTCCGCGGGCGTCTTGGTGCCGACGAGCACCTCGGAGATATAGGTCTCCAGCGGGCCCTTGGAATACTTGCAGAAGTCCGTCCACTGCGGGCTGAGGTCGGCGGTGTCGAGAATGTTCTTGATGTCGGCATACGGACCTTTCAGATCGGCGGTAACGCCGTTTGCAACGGGAATGCCGGACTGTGCATCAAAATATGCCTGCTGTGCTTCCGGAGAAACGAGTGCTTCCATAACTTTCTGCGCAAGCTCGGGGTTCTTGCCGTTCTTGGAGACGTAGAAGCCCTTGTTCACGCCGACACCGCAGTACAGATGATCTGCCAGCGGGATGAGGAACGCGCCGATGGAGGAAGCGGTCTTGTCCGCGTCGATCTTCTCCAGCTCGCCGACAACCCAGTCGCCCTGTGCATAGAATGCGCAAGTGCCGTCAAGCAGTGCCTGCTGCGCCTGCTGATAGGTATCGGACAGGTAGGTTTCCTGCACATAGCCAAGATCGACCAGCTCCTTGATCTTGCCGATGGAGTCGATGAAGCCATTCATGTCGCTCCAATGCTTCTGGTTGGTGCTCATTGCGTCGGCAAAGGCCTGTGCATCCTCGGGAGCATAGTCGCTGTACCATCCCATCAGCGCAAAGAACTGGAGTGTCCACGTGTCAACGCCGGAATAGTAGACCGGGGAAATGCCGTTTGCCTTGATCGCTTCGCAGTCAGCAAGGAACGCGTCCCATGTGGTGGGGACTTCGGTGATGCCGGATGCGGCCAGCACGTCCTTGTTGTAGAACATATACATACCGCCGCCGGTTGCAATCGGGAGATTGTAAAGCTTGCCATCGAGCAGGTAGCCGGGGGTACGCAGATAGGAATCGCTGTAGAGATAGGAATAGTCGTTTGCCGTCAGGTCAACAAAGTTGTCGGCGACGGACAGACGGGAGTTGGTGTAGGACACAGGCTGGAAGTAGAGGATATCGGGCACGTCCTCGCCGCCGGCGTAGCGAACCTGAATCACCTGCTCGCCCTGATCGCCGTCCGGCACTTTTTCCAGAATGAGCTTTGCGCCGATTTCTTCGGCGTGGGCGTTGACATAGTCAACTGCTGCAAGCAGACCGTTCGACTCGTCGGAGGTCTGGAGCATCAGCGTCAGCTCAGGCAGCTCCGCTGCCGGCTGCTCGGCCGGGGTGTCCTCGGCTTTGGTTTCCGTCTTTGCATCTGCCGCATCCGCAGCGGGGGTATCCGTCGTGCTGGGAGCAGCTTCCTTCGCTGCACAGGCTGCAAAGGACAGCAGCATGGCCAGCGCCAGAAGCATGCAAAGAATTTTCTGCATCTTTTTCATTTCTGGTTCTCCTTTTCATTTGTTCGGAGCCTTTGGCTCTTTCTGTTATGATTGTAAAGCAGTCCATCCATGAAAAAAACTGCAAAAAACCACAATAACTTATACTCTTCTACACTTCGGACAAGTATGCACGCGGGCTTTTTCCTGTCTTTTTCTTAAATACGTTCGTAAAATAGGTATACTGTCGGAAGCCGCACCGCTCTGCGATCTGACTGAGCGGAAGCGTGTGCTCTTTCATCAGCGCAATGCTGCGCTCAATGCGATAGTCCGTCAGATAAACCGCAAAACCTGTCCCGGTCTCCTCCTTAAACAGTTTGCTGAGATAATTGCTGGAAATGCCGAGCTGCTCCGCAATCTCGCTGACCGACAGCTCGTCGGCATAATCCGTTTGAATGCGGCGCAGCGTCTGACGGACATAATGGGAGTATCCGGCTGACGGTGCATCTGTGTGCATCGCCGAAACCAGCCGGGAAAACGCACCGAAAAAGAACGCCTTTGCATCGGCGACGGAAGAAAATCGCCGCCAGATTTCATCAAAGCCGCTGCAGCTGCCATAGACGCTTTCCAGCGGCACACGATGCTTTTTTGCCGCACGATTGAGCACGCCCAGAAGATCATTCAGAATCATGCGGGCATTTTCCAGATCAACGCGGCGAGTTTCGATCATGTTAAAAATCTCATTCAGACGCGCTTCGTACTGCGTGCCGTCCTCCAGCGCAGAGGCAAAGCTTTTTTCTGTTTCCAGCGGCAGTCCCATCAGCACAGACTGCGTCTGTTCCTCCGGACTGCGCAGCACGCAGGTGTCGTCGTGATAAAACAGCTCCTGCTTCAGCGCCGTTACATAGCGATAGCCCTCGCGCAGGTGGGCTATATCCCGCAGCGATTTGTCCATGCAGAAGTTCGCCTGCCGGTTAAAGTAATTTCTCATGCAGAATGAGATCCTCTGCAGGACGTTCTGCGTCCGGGCGTCGATTTTTGCCTGACTGACCTGTCCGCCATGCGAAAACAGCAGCACGTAGATGCCGTCGCCAAGGCTTCCCGCCAGACCATCTCCGCTCTCATGCAGGATCTCTTCAACAATATTGAGCACACCGTAATCAAACAGCGGGTCGTCCTGCGCAGCGTATGCAGACCGGCCATCTGCGCATGGGGTAAACGACAAAAGGCACAGCATCAGCTGCTCCTGCGCAAGCCGAATGCCAAGAACGTCCATATGATGCCGAAGCTCCTCCGGCGGCATTTCCTCCGTGAGGAGCCGGTGGAGAAACTCATTTTTCAGAACCATGTGGTTTTTGCGCACATAGGCCTCCGCGTCCCGTTCGCGCGCGTGCTCGCTGCTTACCGTGGCCTGCTGCCGGATCCAGTCGGCGGCGCGCTGAAGATGCTCCCGCAGAGCCGCGGCACTGATCTCATGCTTGAGCAGATAGTCCTGCGCGCCAAGCTGAAGCATCTGCCTGACGTGCAGATAGTCGTCACAGTTGCTCAGCGCAAGCACCGGCAGCCGGTGCGGCAGGTCGGAAAGATGCTGCATCAGCTCTACCCCGTCCATGACCGGCATCAGCACATCCGCGATCACCACATCGACCGGCTGCGCTGCAAGAATTTTCAGCGCCTCCGCGCCGTTGGCCGCCTGCGCGCATACCAGAAACTCGCTGCCGCTCTGGTCGATCAGCTCTTTCAGATAGCTGCGGAACCACAATTCGTCGTCCACGATCATCACATTATACATGTTCTGCCGCCTCCGTTCCTTTTTTCATTTCTATTTTTGGCAGCAGCAGCGCCACTCTCGTCCCGAACCCGCCGGAGTGGAGCTCCACGCCATACGGCGCGCCATAGTAAATTTTGATCCGGCCGATCACGTTCTGCAGACCGATATGCCTGTCGTCGCTTTCGTTCAGAATTTTTTCAATGATCTCCTGCGGCATTCCCACTCCGTTGTCCACGACCTCAACCCGCAGCATTCCATCGTCCGAAAACATCTGCACCTTGACAACCCCCGGCCGCTCAGACGGCGCAATGCCGTGCCTGAGCGAATTTTCCACCAATGGCTGAACCAGCATCTTCAAAATCCCGTATTGCTCCAGTCCCGGCTCAACCTCAACTGTATAGACGTATTTTCCGCTGTATTTAAAGGTCTGGATCTCCAGATAGCTGCGCAGACTCTGCGCCTCCTCTTCGATTGTCAAATATTCGTTTGCGCGCATGTTGTTCCGCAGCAGTACGGAAAGACTGTCAACGACGGTTACGATGTTCTCCTCTTTCTGCACATAGGCCATATAGCGGATGGTGTTGAGCGTATTATGCAGAAAATGCGGATTGATCTGGTTTTGCAGAATCTGAAATTCCAGCTTGTGGCGCGTCTGCTCCGCGCACTGAATGTCGTACAGAAGATTCCGGATGCGGTCAACCATGCGGATGATCTGATTTTGAAGCGTTTCAATCTCGTCGCCGGAGTGAATCACGGGCTGCATTTGCAGATTCTGTCCGCCGATCTGTGCGACCGCAGTGCACAGCTTCTGGATTTTTGCGGTTTCACCGAACAAAAAGACTGCCAGGAATGCGACTGCTACCACGCCGAACAGCAGGCTGACTGCCATCGCTGTCAGGCTGACGCTGCGAAATTCACGCGTTACATCGCCTTCGGGCACAACACCGAGCGTCAGCCAGCCGGTCAGCTCGGAACGCTGATAGATCACAAGACTGGAAACACCGTCGATTTCCGCATAGCCGCTGCCGCTTGCTTCGCCCTGCCCGCCGCTTGTCAGCAGCTGTGCTCCGATCTGCTGCGGCACGTCCAGCGGGTAGATAATGCGTTCGCTTACAGGGTCAATGATATAAATTGCGCCAAGACCGTTGAAGTCCTTGCCATAGCAGTCGTTTAAAATGGTGTAGCGCACATCTGCCTTTACAACGCCCAGCTGCTCACTGCCGGAATAGATGTTGCGTGCGATGGAAAGCACCATTTCCGAGCCGTTGCTGTACGGCAGGATCACGGCGCTCTTTTTTCCATCCATCGACACCTCATAAAACCATGGCTGCTGAATCAGCGTTTGATAGGGGAGCGTCGTTCCGATTCGGAAATAGTTCCCGTCCACACTGGAGATCATCATTCCCTCCAGATATGTCTTGAACTGATACAGACTCAGCATGGTGTCCAGAATTGTCTGGTTGCACGCCAGCTTTTCGGATGGAGCTGCCGTCTTGTAATTTCGAAGTGGGTTCACAATATGGTTTGTATCAATGGATGCGCAGATTACCAGATGGTCCACGTCGCGCAGCATCGTTTCAAACGAGCCGTTCAGCCGCTCCAGAACGCTGCCGATATAGCGCTCTGCCGAGCTTTGCGCCTGCTTCGATGTCTGCCGATACCAGAAGCTGCCGATTGCCCCGGCCATCACGCAGACAATCAGCACGGACACAATCAGAACCTTTGTCTGAAAGTGCATATTTCGTTTCCTATTTCCAGCAGTTTTCATACGGCAGCACCTCACGGCTCAATCTGGTTTCATTATAGAATTTTGTGAAAAACGCCGCAAGATAAATTTCCGACATCGAGCTATCAAATCAAGACATCTTTTGCATGCGTGCTTGTATCTGAATCCGCTTCGTGATATGTATACGGCAGGAGGTGCCGTCATGAAAAAAACGATCGGTTATGTTCTTTCCCACACGCATTGGGATCGGGAATGGTATTTATCCTTTCAGCTGTTCCGGATGCGCCTTGTGGATATGCTCGATACGCTGATCCCCTATCTGGAGCAGCACCCGGAATTCCCGCACTTTCACCTTGACGGGCAGACGGTCTGTCTGGAGGATTATCTGGAGGTGCGCCCGGATCAGGCGGAGCGGCTGCGGCACCTGATTGAAGCCGGGCGCATTGCCGTCGGCCCCTGGTATGTCCTGCCGGATTTACAATGCATCGGTCAGGAGTCTATTCTGCGCAATCTCAGCCGCGGCCTCGCGCTGGCACAGCGCTTTGGCGGCGGCACGCCGGTTGGATATCTGCCGGATATCTTTTCTCATCCGGCGCAGCTGCCGCAGATCTTCGCCGGGTATGGCTTCCGCGCGGCTGTGATCTGGCGTGGAAGCTCAGATGATCCTGAGCCGCCCTACGAGGTGCTTTGGCGCGCGCCTGACGGCACGCAGCTTCTGACGCTCCGCCTGCCGGATGACCGGGGCTATCTCAACGCCTTCCCGCTGGCCGATACGCCGGAGGCTGTCAGCCGCCAGTTTGAGGACTGGTTTCATGAACGACTGCCGCGCTCACCAAGCGGCCAACTTCTGTTCATGAACGGCTGTGACCATCAGACGCCAAATTATGCCCTGCCGGAATTTATCCGGTATTTTAATGAAACGCACGACGATTACGAGCTGCGTCAGGTATCGCTGACGCAGTATCTGGACGAGCTGCACATTACGCCGGGTGAGCTTACCGTACTCTGCGGGGAACAGAACCGGACGAATTATTCCGCAGGCCGCCATTTGAACCCCACGCTCAAAAATACATTCTCCACGCATATTCCGCAGAAAATCGAAAATGCGCAGTGTGAGGCAGGGCTTGTGCGCTGCGCCGAGCCGCTGAGCGCGATGCTGGCAGCGGCACACTTGCCGCTTGACCTGCATTATCTGGACACCGCCTGGAAATATCTATTGCAAAACCATCCGCACGACAGCATCTGCGGATGCAGCTGTGACGATGTTGCGCGCGATATGGAGCGCCGCTTTGCGTGGGCGCGCGACATTATGCAGCAGTATCAGCAGGAGGCCATGCGCCGCCTTGCCGCGCAGACAGACACGCAGCAGACCCCTGCGGATGAAATTCCGGTGCAGCTGTTCCATCTTTCCCCGTGGCCGGAGGAAAACGCCATACAAACGTTTACACTGCGGCTGCCGGCAGATACGCTGCTCCGCGGCCTTGCTATCCGAACAGCAGACGGACAGGACATTCCCTGTCAGATCGTCCGCCTGCGAAAAGACGGCGTGATTCTGCACCCAATGGATCGCGATCCAAGCTGGGACGACTATCTGCTTGCCGACGTGCTGGTGCAGCTTCCGCATCAGACGGCCATGAGCTGGACGACGCTATACTGCCGTCCGTCTCTCGTTCCGCTGTCGCTGCCGGAGCGTCCGGTTGTTCGCTTTCAGACGCTGGAAAACGAATATCTGCAGGTTTCCATTCAGCCGAACGGAACGCTGGACGTAAAAAACAAGCGCAGCGGCACAGCATATCGAGGGTTAAATCTCTTCACCGACGAAGCGGATATCGGCGATGCGTACCTGTTTTCGCCGGAGCTTACCGCGAAGGTCTGGAATTCTGTGACCAGCGCGCCGTCTATCCGTATCCAGCAGGGGGCGCTTTGCACCAGCGCCATTCTGGACTGGCGCTATCGCCGCAAGCCGGACGAGGCGGAGCAGTCGCTCCGTCTGACGCTCAGTCTGCGGAAAAATGACCCGCTGCTTCGGTTTCATCTGGAAATTGAGAACCGCGCCGGCGATCATCGCCTGCGAGTGCATTTCCCAACCGGATTTTCCTGTGACGAAAGCTTTACCGATTCCATCTTTACCGTGGAAGCCCACCCCATCCGCAGACGGCAGCCAAAGCCGGAGGCGTGGGTTGAGACAGAAAGCGGCTGCTATGCGCAAAAACGCTTTGTCTATCTGCAAAACGGACGGCAGCGGCTGGTATTTATGGGTGCGGGGCTTCTGGAATATGAAGCATCGGACGGCGAAAACGGTGCAGATCTTGCCGTGACGCTGCTGCGCGCCGTCGGGCGGTGCGGCTCGGTTCGCTCCATGACCGCCTACGCCCCGCCCGGCCCGTGCGCGCTTTATCCGCAGGATTCGCAGCTGCTTGGCAATTGGAAGATGGAGTACGCACTGGCATTCGATACACCGGACAGCGAGCTTTCCATGCTGGCCGAGCGCTATCACACGCCGGAACTGTATTATCAGGATACCGCACATCCCGCGCAGATGCAGGAATCGGCACAGAGCCTGTTTTGTCTGGATGTGCCGGAGTTTGTTGTTTCCTGTGTGCAGGGACTGGGAGATGGAGAAATTTTGATTCGCGGCTATCAGTACACCGGTCATTCACTTTCAGTTTCGATTCGGTTTTGCCGGTCCATTCAGACTGCGTGGCGCACGGATTTTACCGGCAATCACCGCGAAGCAGTGGACATCTCCGGCGATACGCTGGCATTTTCCGCACCGCACGCAAAAATCATGACGTTTGTTGTCCGATTGTAAAAAGAACTCGCCGCCTGTGAAAACTTCTGCTATACTGTCAGCAGAGCACAACACAGGGGGCGAGATCATGAGCAAACAGCCGGAACTGCATACAACCAATCTGCTGATGCAGCCGCTATCCATCTCATTTGAAAACGCTGCACTGCAGATTCTCCGCTTCTCCAAGATTCACGAAAATACCCACGCATGGGCGATTCCGCTGCACACGCATCCGACGATCGAACTGCACTATATTCTCTCCGGCGCAGGACAGATTCAGATCGACGATACGCTCTTTCATGTGGAAACGAACGATATTTATGTAACGCTGCCGTTTGTCCCACACTGCCAGATTTCCTCTGCGGCGGATATTATGGAGGAATACTGCGTGGAATGTACACTGGAGCTGCCGCCGGCAGTGAAGGGTGAGACAGATCCGCTTGCGTCTCTGCGCCGCTTCCTTTCCCGTCAGGCATTTTCCTCTGCCAGAGCGCCGGATGAGCTGCTGCCGCTGCTGCGGCAGCTTGACCAGCAGGCAGCCTTTTCGGATCCGCAGCTTTTGCAGACAAAGCTGTTGTATCTGCGGTGTTTGTTTGATTTTCTGGGTGTATTATCGGAGGCAAGGCTGCCCGATACGCTTTCCGGAAAAAAGCGCGCAGACACGACGGCACTTCGTATCAAAAGCTACCTCGACGTCAATTTCCGGACGCCGTTTTCCGCTCAGGATCTGTGCGCACAGTTTTTCCTGAGTCAGCGGCAGCTTGACCGCATCTTCTGCCGTGCTTACGGCATGACGGTTCACGCATATCTGACAGAGCTCCGCCGTCACTACGCCTGCGCGCTGCTGGAAAAGGGTGCGTTCTCGGCGCGCCGCGCCGCGCTGGAAAGCGGGTTCAGCGGATACCAGCAGATGCGCCGCGCCGTCCGCCGCAAGCAGCCATAACCCGCATCATTTTACAATATAGGAGGAATCCGTCTTATGAAACGCTCCGAAATAAACAAAGCCTTAAAAGAGCTCGAAGCCATGTGCGCGCGGGAGCATTGCTACCTGCCGCCGTTCTGCCATTTTACGCCTGAAGAATGGCAGTCCAAGGGACATGAATATGACGAAGTCCGCGACTGTATGCTCGGCTGGGACATTACGGACTACGGCCTTGGCGACTTTGACAAGGTCGGTATGTCGCTCATCACCATCCGCAACGGCAACCGCGCCATGCAGGAGAAGTATCCGAAGGTCTACGCCGAAAAGCTGCTCTATATGAAAGAGGGGCAGTATTCCCCAAACCATTTCCACTGGTACAAGACTGAGGACATCATCAACCGCGGCGGCGGCAATATCCTCATCCGCGTTTATAACAGCCTGCCCGACGAATCCATCGACCGCGAATCCGATGTGACCGTCCACTGCGATGGCAGAACCTATACGGTTCCTGCCGGAACGCAGGTGCGCCTGACGCCGGGTGAGAGCATCCATATCCAGCAGTACATGTATCATGATTTCGAGGTTGAACCCGGCACCGGCGCTGTCCTGCTGGGCGAAGTCAGCCAGTGCAACGACGATAATACCGACAACCGCTTCAACCCGCCGGTTGGCCGCTTCCCAAAGATTGAGGAGGACGAGCCGCCCTATCGTCTGCTCTGCAACGAATATCCGGCAGCAGAGAACTGACCCAGATTCTGACCCAGGTGTGCGCGAAAGCGTGTGGATGCAATGGATAAAACCTTGCAAAATCCCGCACTTTTCGTTGACGGAACGGACGTATTTGACGCAAAAACGCTCCATATCACGAACCGATAGCAGCTGGCAGTCATGAGGTCAGCGGTTCGATCCCGCTTATCTCCACCAAAACAAAAAG
>ERZ773194.1681-NODE-1681-length-23148-cov-2.867059_pt1 | contig 23148 bp, 15 predicted proteins | sample MGYA00511240_ERZ773194 | MGnify/ENA primary metagenome ERZ773194 (study PRJEB29015, sample SAMEA2737774) | human gut metagenome | biome: human gut; feature: human-associated habitat; material: faeces | place: China | collected 2012 ... | reverse complement strand
TGCGCGGGCTTATAAGAAGATTTCCGGCTATCAAATCAATAAAAAATACAGCAAGACCTTAAAACGAGTTGAGAATGCCATCTCAGCCGGTTTCCTGATGGAAAAAATAGAAGCTGAGCGTAACGACCGAAACAAAAGCGCATATGTCTGGCCTGAAAATGAAAGCAAAGAAACTTGCCGGGTAAAGCTGGAGATTGGATCCAGCGTAAGACCGGATCCTTTTTCAAAGAGAAGCATGAAAACTTATATTCAGGAATATCTCGAAAAAGAGGGTATGCAAGATGTTGTGACTGAATTCGAGCTGCAGGATGTCAATGTGAATACACTTGATATTACGAGAACTTTTGTAGATAAGGTGATGACAGTTAAAAGGCATGCAATCTGTGGAACGCTTTCAAGAAAGGTACGTCACATATATGATGTTACGGTTCTTCTGGATCGCAGCGATATTCAAGATTTCCTAAAGAATACGGCACAGCTGAAGCAGCTTCTAAAGCTTACAAAAGAAACAGACAGCTTCTATCTTCAGAAACGTGATATTTCTGTAGAATATGATCCGTTGGGTGCATATGACTTTGAAGACTGGAAACAGTATTTCAATGATGAAATTCACGGAAGATATGAAACACTACACGAGGATTTGCTCTACACATCCAATCGCCAGAATTTTGAAAAAGCAATCCGTGCATTTGAATTTATCAGTGGTCTGTTTGCTTCAATCGGTGAATGAGTCGTTAGAAAGTTGCAAGGAGAAGTCAGATGCTGAAACAGCAGGAATTTTCGGAGATGGTAGGAATTTCGACCAACTATTTGTCGGATGTAGAAAGAGGCAAAAAATCGATCAGACAGGAAAAGCTCGTGCTCATTATGAACGAACTGCAATGCTCCGCGGATGACCTGTTCATGGACAAAATCGAATTGGACAGACACTGTCTGACCAATTCGATTTTTGACGTCTTTTTGGTTATATCTCGTCAGAAGGTATATACTCGCAAATATCTTCAATCCTGCAATCAAGAATCTCACAAAGCATATTGAGTGTATGCGTGTTTACATTAGAATTTTCTCTCAGTCTGGTAAGCTGCCCGCGTGAAACACCGTAGTTGGTAATCAGCTTATATTGTGTAACATTTTTCTTTTGCATAGTTTCCCATAAACGATCGAAAATAATCATAGATAAAACCTCCTTGAACAAGCAACAAACATGGACTCCCAGTAACAAACAGGGAGTTTTTTTATACTTGCATATTAACCGCAAACGGTGTATATTAGTATTGCCCATAAGTGGGTAATACTATGGGAATCAAACTAAAGAAGAAATGAAAACAACACGCTAAAAAGTAAGAACTTTGAGCAATGAAAAAAATGGGCTGGAGAAGGTAGAGCATATTGGAATGACTTGTACAACTCCAGCTTTTTGAAACACAGGGAGAATTTATGCAGGATACTACAAAAAATAAATCATTTTGGATACCGGAGGGCTATTCCGCGGGGCTGATGTCACAGTCCTTCTGGTTTACGGAATTTAAAAAAACCGTAAAGCTCAGGCAGGACGGTTTCACATACGACGAAATTAAAAGAACCTGTGTCGAGGAGAATCTTTTCGGCGCGGCGAAAGCGTACCGGGCGGCACGTATGAGTGGGTATCTCATCGCGCGTTTGAAGGCTATGGACGATGATCTGCTGGCGCTGTTCTGCGAAGCGGATATGGCGACGCAGAAGCTGATTCATTTGATTTGCGTGCTCAGCACAGACAGACTCTTCTTTGAGTTCGTCTATGAGGTCTATCGGGAAAAAGTGCAGATCGGCGCAGCGTATTTGGAAGACAGCGATATCAACGCGTTTTTTACGCGAAAAGAAGCGCAGAACGATCTGATAGCAAGCTGGAAAGACTCCACAAAAAAGCATTTGCGGGCAAACTATTCGAATTTTATGCGTGAGGCGAATCTGCTGACCGCGGAGGACTGGCAAAAACGAATCACGCCGCCGATTTTGGATACGCGGCTGGAGCAGTATCTAAAGGCGGCCCATGCGGAGGCTTTTATCAGAGCTTTAACGGGGGTGAACTAATACCATGACATTAGACGAACGATTGGATCGGGCGGAAGCGATTATCAAAAAGCCGTCTTTTCGCGAGAACAAAGGCTTAGGCAATGAGGTCGGCTACTATATTTTTGATTATCCGGCAGAGCAGGAATTGCTCGTGCGGGAGCGCATCGCCTATATAAAACGGAAGAACGAACAGTCCGCGGACGAGTACCGCATTGTCGAATTTGACCTTTACAACATCATTATTGACATTTTGCAGCAAAAAGGCTATTTGGAAAAATGCTTTGAATTTGAAAAAAAAAGAGGCTTCGACCGCATTACGAAAGCGGTTGGCAATATGCTCCGCATTACCGCAAAGGACAGCATGATTGTAAGCCACATCGAAAAAAACACGCCTGAAAAATCCATCGTGTTTCTCACAGGTATCGGCAAATGCTATCCGATTCTCAGGGCGCATACGGTGTTGAACAATCTGCACCAGGTTATCGACCATGTGCCGGTCGTCCTGTTTTATCCGGGTAAATATGACGGGCAGGAGCTGATGCTGTTTTCGGAGATCAAGGACGATAACTACTATCGCGCGTTTCAATTAGTCGAGTAAAAAAGGAGAAGAAAAGTTATGAAAATCGGAGAGATGTTCGCGAAACGAATTGAGCGAGATTTGAAAGGGGTCATCAAGGTCGGGCAGGACGATAACCAAAACGTCAAGCAGGAGCTGGAAGAATATGTGGTAACTCGCGAACTGCAAAAGCATTTTCGCGACTTCTTCGAAGCCTATAAGCAGGGCATTACAGGTAATACCGATAAGATGGGCGTTTGGATTTCGGGTTTCTTTGGCAGCGGTAAATCGCACTTCCTTAAGATCCTTTCCTATCTTTTGGAGAACAAAGAAGTCGGCGGCAAGACTGCGCTCTCCTATTTTGAAGAAGATGAAAAGATTAAAGATCCGATGGTGCTTGCGGATATGCGGCTGGCGGCTTCGGTACCGACGGATGTAATACTGTTCAATATCGACTCCAAGAGTGAGATGAACGGCAAAGAAAACAAAGAAGCGATTCTTTCGGTCTTCCTAAAAGTGTTCAATGAGATGCAGGGCTTTTACGGCGCGATTCCGGCGCTGGCGGATGTAGAACGCAATCTGACGGAAATCGGCCGCTACGAAGAATTTGAATCAGCGTTTGAAGCAGCCTTCGGCACGCCATGGAAAGAAGCACGCAGTGATTTTGACTTCATTCAGGACGATTTTGTGGATGTACTGGTAGACATGGATTACATGAGTGAGGCAGCGGCACGCAATCTTTGCGAGAAAGCGACCAGACCCTATGCCATTACCATCGAAGACTTCGCGGCACTGGTCAAAAAATATCTGGACAGCAAGGAAAACAATCATCACCTTGTCTTCCTCGTAGACGAAATCGGGCAGTACATCGGTGACAATTCCGCGCTGATGCTGAACCTGCAGACCGTCGTAGAGAATTTGGGAATCGCCTGCAAGGGCAAGGCATGGGTCATCGTCACCAGTCAGCAGGATATCGACGCAATCACCAAGACCAAGGGCAACGATTTTTCGAAGATTCAAGGACGATTCGACACCAGACTGTCGTTATCGTCAGCCAATGTGGACGAGGTTATTCGCGAAAGAATTTTGAAGAAGACAGAGACCGCTGCGCAGACGCTGGCGCTTTATTACGATGAGAAGGAAACGATTATCAAAAATCTGATTCTTTTTCGAGACAGCGCGGAGAAAAAGCTCTACGCGAGCCGCGGCGATTTCGCGGAGGTCTATCCGTTTGTCCCTTATCAGTTTAATCTGCTCGGCAGCGTGCTGACCGCGATTCGAATTTACGGCGCCTCCGGCAAACATCTGGCAGAGGGAGAACGTTCCATGCTGGCGTTGTTTAAGGAATCAGCGGTGCGGCTAAAAGAGGAGGAAACCGGAAAATTAGTGCCGTTTCATATGTTCTATGACGCGTTGGAGCAGTTTTTGGATCACTCGCACAAGGGCGTGATTTCGCGTGCGCTCGACAACGAGTATCTGAATCCGGAGCATACCGAGGACTGCTTCGATGTTAATGTATTAAAAACGCTGTTTATGATTAAATACATCAAGGAAATCAAAGCGAATGTCGAAAACATCACCAGTCTGATGATTGCGGACGTAGAAGATGACCGCATGGAAGTGGCCGCTAAAGTCGATGAAGCATTGAAACGCTTGATTCGACAGACGTTGGTGCAGAAGAACGGCGATCTTTATGTTTTCCTGACCGATGAAGAACAGGAAATCAACCTTGCCATCAAGAACCAGCCGATCGATGCCGGCGAGATTACCGCGAAGGTTTCGGAGCTGATTTTCGACGGGCTCTTTGATGAAAAAAAATACCGTTATCCGGCTTTTAATGGGCGTTACGCGTTCGCTTTCAATCAGATCGTGGACGATAAACCTTATAAGACAGGACAGAATTACGAGCTGACCCTCAAAATTCTGACACCGAACAGTGACGAACGCGCGGACGAAACAACGATGCGGATGCTTTCCGCACAGAGCAAAGCCGTTTTGGTCGTGCTGCCGGAGGATCGGGCGTTTCTCGATGAAATTCAAGCGTCGCTGCAGATTGAAAAATTCCTGCGCGCGGATGCGGGAAACAATATCAGCAAGTTTGAACAGATTAAATTAGACAAGAAAGGCGAGCTGCGAAACAGAAGTGCGGCCGCGAAGCTCTTTTTAGAAGAAGCGTTGAGAGCAGCAACGATTTATGTCAACGGAGATCAAGTACAGACGAGCGCCAAGGAAGTAACTTCCCGAATCAACGATGCCATCGGCAAGCAGGTTGCTTCGGTATATCACAAGCTTTCCTATATCGATACGGCGATGAGCGAGCAGGATATGCGGCAGCTTTTGCATCATGACGGCAGACAGCTGACCTTAGAGGGGACAAACACGACGCCGAACAGCTTGGCTCTGCAGGATATGCGGGACTATATCGGAACCAAGACATCCCAACATATCAAGACTTCCATGAAGGCACTGCTTGACCGCTTCACCAAGGCGCCTTACGGATTCGTGGAGGCGGATGTGCAGTGGATGTCTGTCAAATTGCTTCAGGATGGTGATGTTGCTTTTTACGTCAACAGCGAACCTGTAACGCTTTTATCTAAGGGAGAAAACGAGATTTTGCGTTTCGTGACCCGCAGAGAGTTCCAAGAGCGTTTGCTGATAGAAAAGCGCGTGCGGGTGCCCGAGAAACAAAAACGGTCAGCAGTTCTGGTCATGAAGGAACTGTTTGGCGTGAGCGCAGCTGCCGATGATGAGGATAGCTTGATGCAGGATTTCATGCGCTACAGCAGTCGGATGAGAGATGAACTATCCCGTTTGGAAAACGAGTATTACCGGAATCAGCCGCTGTATCCGGGACGCAGCCTGGTTGCGGAAGGCAAGAAGATGCTGAACGATATTTCGCAAATCAGAAGCAGTGATGAGTTCTTCGCAGGGCTGGATCAGAAGCGCGAGGATTATCTGGACTTCGCGGAAGACTACGAGCCTGTGAAGAAGTTCTTTCATGGCGAACAGCTTAAAATTTTCGATAAGGCACTGCAATACTTAAAAATCTATGATGACGGCAAAACCTATATTGTCGATGAGCAGATCGAATCAACAGTATCTGCGATGCGCGCGATTATGAAAAAGCCCGCGCCGTACGCGGAGATTAAAAATCTGCCGGAACTGATGGACAAGTTCATGCAAGCCTATACTGCCCTGTTTACAAAAATGGCAGAGCCGATTCTTGCGGCGGTAGAGGAAGCCAGAGGACGCGTGCTGTCGGAGCTGGACGGCAAGCTATGCAAGGCAAATCTTGTTGATCGTTTTCTTGCCAGATTCCGCGAATTGAGCGACAAAGCAGTTGCCACGAACAACATGGCAATCCTGCAAAATGTCAAGACAGAAGCCGACGCACTCAAAATCCGCTGCCTCAAAGAAATCGCCGATGCCGAAAGCAAGCTGCAGGCAGCGCGTGCCGTACAGGAAGCCGCGGCAGTCAAGGCGGCGCAGCAGACGCAGGCAGGCAGTGTGCATGAAGAGACTGCCGATTATGGAAGTCAGAAGGCAGAACCGATGCCGACACCAAAGGTAAAAAAACAAAAAATCCTCAGCATTAAAAATATTAACAATGAAATTTCCTGGCAGATGGAAACCGCAGAAGATGTGAGGCGCTATGTCGCGCAGCTGGAAGAGAAGCTGCTGGCACAGCTCGAAGAAGATACAGTTCTGCACATTGAGTTTTAAAAAATGTGGTTAGATACGGAAGGAACGCGAAATGAATAAGACCGCAATGAAAAATTTTGCCGTTTGGGCAAGAAAAAAACTTAGGGAAGACATTACATACAAGGCAGGACTGCTCGGTGTCAGCGAAAAAGGCATCGCCGAGCCGTTACCCGAGTCCTCCCGCGATTTGCAGTTCTTTGACATCGGAACGAAGGCGTACGGACAAGCGGCAGGCAATGAAATTAAACAGCGAAATGCTCTTGTCCATGCCATACAGGAAAAAGCGCGTACCTCGGATTACAAAACGGCATTCGATGCCATCATAGAAGAAGCCGCATATACCTGGTTTAACCGTCTGCTTGCGATTCGCCTCATGGAAGTCAACGATTATCTGCCTTCCCGCGTTCGCGTGCTCTCATCGGAGACGAGCGGTAAGCGCGGACCCGATCTGGTGACCGCACCGTTTGATACGGATTTGGAATTTACCGAGGCAGAGCAGGAGAGGATTATGAAGCTCAAAGACGACGCGAGCAGCGCCGCTTCTGACGCGCTCTTTCGCATGCTCTTCATCAAGCAGTGCAACAAACTCCACGAGATCCTGCCCGAGCTGTTTGAGGAAACGCTGGACTACACCGAGGTGCTGCTCAATATCTCCTTCACAGACCCCGACGGCATCGTATCCCACTTGATAAACGACATCGCCGAGGATGACTTTGATATCAGCCGGCAGGGAGAGGATGGAGAAGCCGCAGGACAGGTGGAAATCATCGGATGGCTGTATCAATATTACAACATTGAATTAAAGGACGAAACCTTTGCGCTGCTCAAGAAGAATGTCAAAATCACAAAGGAACGCATTCCTGCAGCAACACAGCTTTTTACACCCGACTGGATTGTCCGCTATATGGTCGAGAATAGTCTCGGCAGGCTTTGGGTGGAAGGACACCCAAGCAGCAACAACTTGAAAGAAAACTGGAAGTATTATTTAGAGGAAGCTGAGCAGGAAGCGAATGTGCGAGCAGCACTTGTAAAAATTCGAGAAGAACATGCTAAATTAGCACCGGAAGATCTGAAAGTGATAGACCCTTGTATGGGTTCTGGTCACATTCTGGTCTATTGTTTTGATGTCCTCATGCAAATCTACGAATCCCAAGGCTATACACAAAGAGATGCGGTACAGGCAATTTTTGAACATAACCTGTTCGGGCTGGATATTGATAAACGGGCAGCACAATTAACTTACTTCGCAGTGATGATAAAAGGTCGCCAACATGACCGCCGTTTCTTCAGCCGCGGCATTAAACCACATATCTATGCAATCGAGGAAAGCAACGACATCAACCGCAATCAATTAGCCTATTTCGGCGCAGACCTCAGCGACATGGAAAAGAATATGGCAGCCATGCAAATGACAGAACTACTCGATATTTTTACAGACGCAAAGGAGTACGGCTCTATTTTGAGAGTAAATCAATACGATTGGGACTTGCTGCAGAGATATGTGGAGAGTGTAAGCACAGCCGGGCAGCTATCTTTTGATGCCATTGGCATTGAAGATACACAGGCGAAGCTGTTATACCTCCTTGAAATTGCAAAGACGATGGCACAAAAATACCATGTGGTAGTAACCAATCCGCCGTATATGGGAAGCAGCGGCATGAGTGCGAAACTCTCGGATTATGTAAAGAAGAATTATCCGGACAGCAAAGCGGATTTGTTTGCTGTATTTATAGAACACTGCGGAGAAATGACAGAGGAAAGCTGCTACCAGGCGATGATTACGCAGCATGCTTGGATGTTCTTATCCAGCTTTGAAAAGTTACGCAAACGGATATTAAAAAATGATATTGTCAACATGGCACACCTCGGAGCAAGAGCATTTGAAGAAATCGGTGGGGAAGTTGTGCAGACGACCTCATTTGTAATTTGTAATATGCATATTGATGATTACAAGGGCGAATACTGCCGTTTAATCGAACCGACCACGCAGCAAGGGAAAGAAGAGATGTTCCTTGCGGGTGAAAATAAATATGTATCAAATCAGACAAATTTCGACAAAATTCCCGGTTCGCCTGTGGCATACTGGGTGAGTGAGAGGTTTATTCAGACATTTATGAATGGAAAATCTCTAAATATAATTGCGCCAACACGAAAAGGAATGTTTACAGGTAATAATGATCTTTGGCTTAAATTCTGGTTTGAAATCAATAGCAAAAAGATGTTAAATGAGCATAAACCATATAACAAGGGTGGAGAGTTTAGAAGGTGGTATGGAAATCACGAATATGTAATTAATTGGTCTAATAATGGAAAAGATGTGATAAACTTCAAAGGATCTGGTAATATTAATCCAACTTTATATTTTAAACCATGTGTCACTTGGAGTTTAGTAACTACATATAAGCCAAGTTTTAGATTAATTACTGACAGTGAGCATGTTATGGGGGATGCGGGTCCAATTGCAGCTGTAACACAAGAGAATATGTATTATATTTTAGGACTATTAAATTCAAAATATGTTGAAAAAGTTTCTGAACTTATTGCGCCTACAATCAATTTTAGCAATGGGGTAGCAGGGAATATTCCCATTATAAATGACAGCCTTAAAAGCCCTCAAGTAAAGGTGTTAGCTTATAAGTGTGTTTCAATTTCGCAGAAAGACTGGGATTCCTACGAAACTTCGTGGGATTTTAAGAGGAATCCGTTAGTGTAAGGAATAAATGTCGATAAGAGGAATGAAAATGAACGAAATTCAAGATCTGATAAAAAAATTAGATGATAATGAGTTTAAAACCCCTGTAAGTGTTGACGAGGATTACTTGTATTATGAAGATTTAAAAGACAAGTATGTGAAAATATTGCTTCACTTTGGCGAGGCAAAAGACAAAAAGTTTCTGGAAGAATTAAATGAAATAAAGGAAAATGTATTAACTGCTATTCAAGATTATTACACTGGAAATTTAAAAGATGCTTGCGAAAAAATAGAAAAAATTGTAGAAAGACTCAAGAGAAGAAAACTTATAGTAGATGATGTGGATAGTCATTTCATTTTCAAATGGATTATATCAGAGCAAGGGGTTCGCAAAGAAGAAAATATTAGGCAAGTAAATTTATATAAAGCAAGGATAGGCGAGGGTGTAGAGTCATTCAAAGCAGCGGATATGGTACATATACCATTTAATAAAAGAGGACTCATAACTACACAAAGATTTAGTATTGCAGGATTGCCTTGTATGTATCTTGCAACTTCAACATATTGCTGTTGGAAAGAACTTGGAATGCCAGCAGATAATAAATTTAATGTTTCATATGTAAAATTAGAAAATATAAAGCTATTTAATTTAGCAGTTAATCTCAACTTTTTAAAAGATGAAAAGATTAAAGAAACTAATTTCAACGATTATTCAATTACTTCTGATTCTTTTTTAAAAGAATACTTTATGTTATGGATGCTGAATTTGGCGTGCTCATATACTGTAAAAGAAAAGAATAGAAATTTTAAATCCGAATACATAGTACCACAACTAATTATGCTTGCTTTGAAGAGAAATGATATAGACGGAGTAATTTATTGTAGTAGAAGAATAGATGAAGAACCGTCAAACTTATGGCTAATGCCTAAGAATTTAAATGTGGCTATTATAGGAAAATATGAGAAAGAAGAATGTGAGAAAATTCCCTTAAAAAATCATATGCACATAACGGATTCTGTAAACTATAACGAATTTAAACAATTAAACTCAAAGGTAATAAAGAAAAAGGATGATGCTAATTCAGACATATGGACTGATCGACTGAACGGCGTTCAAATTGCAGGGGAATATCACCCATATTTTGAGACAGAATTTTATAATTTCGAGGAGTATATTAAAACTTTAGGAAATTAAGCAATTAACTTACAGAAAAAAGATTATATTGTGAGGTGGAAATAGATGGATTTCGATACAGAACCAAATAGGATATTAGCTTTTATTGATATTTTAGGTTTTAGTAATATTGTCAAAGAAAATGACAAAGAAGGAGTTGAGTGTAAGCAAAAATTTAAAGCCATATTTGACCTTATAAATAATTTCTTTACAGAAGATGAAAATGCAAATACAGAAATTTATGTTTCTGAAATGAAATTTTCATGGATGTCGGACACTATAGTCTTTTCGGCAGCCGCAACAGATGCCGAAGCGGTTATAAATAGTTTATTGGATACTCAACATGACTTATTGTGCAGTGGTTTTGCAGTTCGCGGAGCAATTTCTGTAGGTCGTTTGTATCATCAAGAAAATATCTGGGGAGAAGCATTAGTTAGAGCCGCAGAAATAGAAAAGAATTATGCAAAATATCCAAGAATCTTAATTAGAAACGAGGATTACATGAAGATATCCTTGCCAGATAATTTAAAAAAATATTTCAATGATGATTCAAATGGCTATAAATACATTGAACCTGTCTCTTACGAATTAGATAGAGCAATTGAAAACAAGCATGTATATTTAAATTTAAATAAAATTTTTTCACTAATTGAAACTAACTACAACAATAATTCAAACTACAAGGAAATCCGGAAAAAATGGGAATGGCTTGCAAAAATTACAAAGAAAGCATTGGAAGAAAGGAAAGATAGTATTCAGAACATATTGAACGAAGAATGTAAAAGTGATGATAGAGTTTTAAGCTATGAGCAATATATGGAGAGAATAAACAAAATACTTATTGATAGAGAGGATTAGAATGTCAAAACTAATTTCAGACAAATACGCCGCTTGGAAATCTGAGTGTGAGCAGCGTTTCCAGCAGTTAAAGGCAAATGAAGAGGAATTAAACCGTATTTTTATTGATATTTACGGGTTGCAGGATGAACTCACACCGGATGTTGCAGATAAGGATGTGACAGTGCACCGGGTCTTCGATACGAAAGAGGACGTGCCGGAGTCCATGAAGGGCAGTAATTATGTTCGCACGATGCGGGATGAAATTGTGTCGCTGCTTTCTTATGCGGTGGGCTGTATGTTCGGTCGCTATTCCCTTGATGTGGAGGGACTGGCTTATGCTGGCGGAGAATGGGATGACAGCAAGTACAGCACTTTCATACCCGATGCGGATAACTGTATTCCGATTACAGACGAATCCTATTTTGAGGATGACATCGTTGGACGGCTGGTTGAATTTGTGCGCGTCGTTTACGGAGAGGATACCTTGGAAGAGAACCTTGCTTTCATTGCTGCAGCACTTGCTGGTAAAGGTGACAGCAGCCGCGCAGTGATTCGGAACTATTTCCTGAATGACTTTATCAAAGACCACATCAAAACCTATCAGAAACGACCGATTTACTGGCAGTTCGACAGCGGCAAGAAAAACAGCTTTAAGGCTTTGGTCTATATGCACCGTTGGAATGCAGATACGGTAGGCAATTTACGCGTGGAATACTTACATAGAATGCAACGGATTTACGAACAGGAAATCCAGCGTATGCAGGAAACGATGGATAACAGCAGCGATTCGCGCGAGATATCCAAAGCGTCCAAGCGCATGGACAAGCTGCAAAAGCAGCTAAAAGAAACAAAAGATTACGATGCAATGCTAGCCCACATCGCCCTCTCGCGTATTGACATTGACTTGGACGACGGTGTGAAAGTCAATTACGAAAAAGTACAGACAGGGCGCGATGGGAAGAAGATGCAGATATTGGTGAAGATATGAGGAAAGGTATATGAGTAACGCAAAAGCAAAATTTGATAAAACATTTAATCGCTGCAATGCAATGATTCAATTATATAACGAATTAAAGGAAACAACAGATGAAACAGAAAATATTCCACAGGATATTTTAAGGGGTGCTATAGTATTAGCTGTTGCGGCTTTTGATGCATATGCTACAGATTGCTTTTCTGAGTACTTTGTAATATACATAAAAAAATACGGAGTAGATAGTTCTTTAGAAAAACTACTTGGGAATGCAGGCTTTACTGTTAAATTTGCATTGGAACTGATAAATTCAGAACGGCCATATCGAAAAATGCGAACGCTTATTGAAAAGTACTATTATAAATATACAACTCAACAGTTAAAAGTTATAGATGAATTATTTAGGCAATATCATATAAAGGATATTACAAAAAAAGCTGCACAGCGTAGTGGAAAGAATGAGGATCGGTTATTGGGATCTGTAGAAAAAATAATTGAGCGACGCCATAACATAGTTCATGATGGTGATTATAATGACCAAAATAGAATTAAATCAGTAAGCAAAACGGATTTGAATCGAATATATGATTTGAGATTATTGGTTGAAAATATGGATTATATTATTGAAAACAGAATCAATCCAACGCAAAAATAACGAGGAAGAAGCGTATGTCAGAACTAAACTTAAAACAGATTACTGATAAATTAAATACCGAGTTCACCGGTGAGGTGCGAAAGCTGGTCTTTTGGTATGACGCGGGAGGGGAGTTCGCGGAGGATGTGGACAGCCTCGGGCTTGTGAATGCCGAGGTGCTGCATCTTGCGCGCGACAATCAGTTCTATACCAAGTACTTCTTGGAGTGTGTGGACAAGACGACCAACTATCTGGTGTACGCGCCGTTTGCCAAGCCGCCGCTGCGAGAAAATCACCTGGCAGATACCATGCGGTATTCCAAGGAGTTTGTCGCGGATCGTGCCTCGCTGCTTATCGCAGACTTGGGTTTAGATGAACGATGCAAGCCTGTCCTGCAGCACTATATCGAAACGAAATTCTTTGCGGAAAAAAGGCGCACCAAAGCCTTTTGCGATATGGAATTGGGAAACGGAAACCGCCGAACCATTGAAACCGCACTGATGAGCGTGCTGTGCAAGTGCAAGACGCCTTCCTTTGAAGAGGTTTTGCGGACGGTGTTGACAGAGAGTGCGTTTGAGGAGAATACATATTTAGCGGAGTTTGCGAAGTACGATTTGCTGCAGGCATTCTGGAAACAGGCAGAGGAGGTTTTCGGCTATACAGAAGAAACGCCGACCCTCGAAAAGCTTGCGGTGACTTTGTTCGTCACGTATACGGACAAGGTTGTGCCTGCGGAGCTTCCGACAGCGTGGCAGCCGTTTATCACCTTTAAGTCGGGGAATGTCCTTGCTTTTTTAGATAATCTGATGAACAGCTATCTTTATGGCGAAAGTTTTGACCGCATTTCGGCGCGGGTATATGAAACCTTAAAGGGCGATGAGGTCTTTCGCAAGCTGCCGACGGAGGCGCTAATTTCCTGCGGGATTTTTGCAGGGATAGACCGGATTTTGATAGACTGGGCCACAGAGCGGCTGGAACTGGAAGATACGGCAGCCAAGTTGGGGGATGTCACCATACCGCAGCTTGTCAAAACGCGCAGGCAAGGTCACTTCGGGAAGAACTGCCGGAACACATATTTTGTCCTGCAGAACGCATGGAATCTGATTTGCGGCAGCAAGTACGAAGCATCGGCAGATCTGCAAAGCTTCGTGCAGCGGTACACACGCGAGCTTTATCAGATGGACCGCTATTACCGCTATTTTTGTTATTATCTGGATCGCGCGAATCTCGATGCCTTGCAGGAAACAAGCGGAGATGATCCGATAGAAGCAAATCGCTTCGAGGCATTAAAGGGGCTGATCGAAAACATCTATGCAAACGACTATCTGACGAAGCTCTGCGTCAACTGGAACGAGATATTTTCTCGGGAAGCCGCGTGCTTGACCATCGATAAGCAGGCAGAATTTTACACACAAAACGTGACATATGCAAAAGACCAGTTAGTAATCATTATTTCGGACGCGCTTCGTTATGAGATCGGCAAAAGCCTGTTTGAAAAGCTGCAGGCGGATGAAAAATGCACAGCGACCATGAAGGTCATGGCGAGCACGCTGCCGTCGATTACTTCTTACGGTATGGCGGCGCTGCTGCCGCATAAGTCTTTGGAGCTATCCGAAGATTATACGGTACTTGTGGATGGAAAACGAAGCGATACCCTGGAGCAGCGTCAGCAGATTTTGCAAGGCTATCACCTTGCAAGCCGATGCGTGCAGTACGATGAGATTAAAAATATGAGCGTTGGAGAGCTCAGACAGGTCTTTACGCGGCAGGAGGTCGTGTATGTATACCATAATCAGATTGATGCCAGAGGGGACAAGCTGAACACCGAAAACGAAGTTTTCCATGCTTGCGAGGAGGCCATCGATGAAATCGCGGCGTTGATTCGGAGACTGACGGTCAGTGCCAACCGTTCGCATTTCTTCGTGACGGCGGATCATGGATTCCTGTACCGTCGGAATAAGCTGACGGAAAGCGATAAAATCCAGCTGCCGAAGGGCGCGGGCTCCAATCGTTTCGGGCGGCGTTATCTCTTGACGGATGCTGGCGTGAATGCGGAAGGAACCGTATCCGTGCCGCTTGGAACGATGTTCCAAAACGAGGACAGGCGTGTGGTGACCTGTCCGATTGGCGCGGATATTTTTAAAGCGCCGGGAAATGGGCTGAACTATGTGCATGGCGGTTCTTCACCGCAGGAAATGCTGGTTCCGCTGATTGAGGTTAAGACCGACCGCAGTTTCAAGGAGACGACGACGGCGCAGATTGCGCTGGTCAGCTTGATGACCAAGATTACGAATCTGATCACATCTTTGGATTTCGTGCAGACAGAGGCAGTCAGCGATGTGGTGAAGGAGACGACCTACCGCATTTATTTCGTGGACGGAAACGGTGAGAAAATCTCCAACGAGCATTTGTATATCGCCGACAAAAAAGACGAAAATACGGAAAATCGTGTTTTCCGTCTGCGGTTTAACTTTAAGAACAAAAAATACGAGAAGTCGCAAAAATACTATCTGGTGGCTTGTGATGAGAGCCTGGGACTGGAGATTTTGCGCAGGGAGATCGTGATGGATATCGCCTTTGCGGACGAGTTTGACTTCGGATTTTAAGAAAGTGAGGGAATGTGCATGGACGCGTTTATGGAAGCAGATGATACCAGACTGGTGCTCAAACAAAAGCTGCGCCGGGCGTTTGACGGCAAGATCGTCCGCAAGGATCTGACGAAGCATATCAAAGAGGGCGCGAATGTGCCTGTATATGTGCTGGAGTTTTTGCTGGGGCAGTATTGCAGCAGCGATGATGAGGAAATCATTGAGGAAGGTGTCAATCGTGTCAAGCGGATTCTCGCCGATAATTTTGTCCGTCCCGATGAGGCGCAAAAGGTGCTGTCGGTGCTGCGTGAGCGGGGAAGTTATACGGTCATCGACAAAATTACGGTGCATCTGAATATCAAAGAGGATCGGTACGAAGCGGAGTTTTCGAATCTGGGAATCAGAAACGTGCCGATCCACCCGGACTATCCATCCAAGTTTGACCGCCTGCTCTGCGGTGGGATCTGGTGCATTTTGCAGCTCGATTATGAGTTCGATGTGGATGATAAAAAGATGAATCCGATACGGATCCGCAAGCTGACGCCGATTCAGATGCCGCATATCGATATGTCCGCGCTGAAAGCGGGGCGCGAAGATTTTACGAAGGAAGAATGGATGTCAGTTCTGCTGCGTTCGACAGGGATGGAGCCTGAGAAGCTTTCGGAGCGTGCGCGTTGGCTGCTGCTGGCACGTATGATTCCGTTGGTGGAGAACAATTTCAACCTCTGTGAGCTTGGACCGCGAAGCACAGGCAAGTCGCATATTTATAAAGAAATTTCGCCGAACAGCATTCTGGTGTCTGGCGGTCAGACGACAGTCGCCAATCTGTTTTACAACATGGCGAGCAAGACGGTCGGACTGGTCGGTATGTGGGATGTGGTGGCGTTTGATGAGGTCGCGGGCATCACGTTTAAGGACAAGGACGGCGTGCAGATTATGAAAGACTATATGGCGTCCGGCTCTTTCGCGTGTGGACGGGAAGAAAAGGCAGCGTCCGCTTCGATGGTTTTCGTCGGCAACATCAATCAGAGCGTGGATGTGCTTTTAAAAACGTCGCATCTGTTCGAGCCGTTTCCCGAGGCGATGGCGTATGATACAGCTTTTCTTGACCGGATGCACTGCTATGTGCCGGGCTGGGAAATTCCAAAATACCGACCGGATTTTTTCACCGATGATTACGGCTTCATCACCGATTATCTCTCGGAATTCATGCGGGAAATGCGCAAGGAATCTTTCGGCGATGCGTTCGATAAATATTTTCGTTTGGGCAGCAATCTGAATCAGCGCGACACCATCGCGGTGCGCAAAATGGTTTCGGGCTTCGTGAAGCTGCTTTATCCGAATGGTGTCTGCACAAAAGAAGATATCGAGGAGATTTTGATCATTTCTCTGGAAATGCGCCGCAGGGTCAAAGAGCAGCTCAAAAAGATCGGTGGCATGGAGTTCTATGATGTCAATTTTTCTTATATCGATAATGAGAGCTTTGAGGAAAAGTTCGTTTCCGTACCGGAGCAGGGCGGTGGTAAGTTGATTCCCGATGGTATGTGCAAGCCGGGGCAGATCTATTCTGTCTCCAAGGGCAAAAGCGGCATGATCGGCGTGTACCGTCTGGAAACGCAGATGCTGAACGGCAGCGGCAAGTTTGAGCGTACAGGGTTGGGTACTGATCGCGAGGCGAAAGAAGCGACGAATACCGCCTTTAATTATCTGAAGGCGAACGGACGCAGCATCAGCGCAAGTATCAGTACGACGAGCAAAGACTATATTGTCAGCTATTCCGATCTGAACGGTATCGGCATGACGCCGACGCTGGCGCTGCCGACACTGATCGCCATTGCCTCCGCGGCGCTGATGCGTCCGGCATTGGCGAACCTCGCGGTCTTGGGTGAAATCAGCATCAGCGGCACGATCATCAAGACAGAAGATCTTGCCAATGTGCTGCAAGTGTGTCTTGACAGCGGTGCCAAAAAAGTCCTGCTTCCGATCACCTCTGCCGCCGATCTTGGCAGCGTGCCGCCGGAGCTTGTCGGCGCGTTCAGCCTGATCTTTTACAGCAGTCCGCAGGAGGCTGTGTTTAAGGCACTTGGCGTGGAGTAGGCCGGGAAAATCTTTTGAAGATGCAACAAGAACACTTGTTCTATCTACGGAATTGTGGTAGAATAAAAATAGTCAAGAGAATAGTGTCGAGCGGCTGAGCCAAAATTCAAAAGGTCCGTATGGATTTGGAGAAGGGAGGCGGTAAGAATGAAAATTACGATAACGCTGAAGCGTTGGAGAATTACGATTTCTAACATAAAAAAAGCCGCTCCTGCTGAACCCAAGAGCGGCAAGGCTGTAAAGCCTAAAGCTTAAATGGTTGAGTCGTAAGACTCTATCTCTTGACTCCATCATAGCATATTCTAATGACAGATGCAAGTGTTTTGAGTAATACGAATATAGCCCTACAAAATTCCGAAACAGTGCTTCGGAAATTCAAAAAAATTCTCTATAGAGGAAGCTGTGTTCAAAGCACTGGGCGTGGAGTAGGGTAAGCAAAAGTCCGCGCAAAAGCTAAAGCAAAATCTTTTGCGAATATGATCGGAACGCTTGTTCCTGCCAGAGGATTGTGATAGAATAATAGCAGGCAAGCGCTGCTGTTTGAAAGGTGGGTATGTCATGTTGTCGTTTATGTTCTACATGTTCTTAGTGCTGTTTGTTATTTGCATTGTCATTGGAGTACGGAAGTTTGACACCTCCGTCCTTAAAAAATCTCTCTAAGCGTTGCAAACGCTTAATTTTTTTGTCAATTTCTTAGAATTTATCTTGCGTCACTTTGCGTCTTGTGGTATAATATAGATATATCTATCCACCAGGAGGCACCACATGAGGGTCAGAACCAGTAAGTCCAAATTAGGTCTTCGTTTCTACATCATCAAAACATATTATGATACCAAAGGGATCGAACGCACCATTACCGTTGAAAAACTCGGCAGCGAACAGGAAATTCGCGAAAAAACAGGTCGCGATCCGATGGAATGGGCAAAGGAACGCGCTGCATTTTTAACCCAACAGGAAAAAGCGGAAAACCACGACGTTTCTTTCACGCTTTCTCCTGCGAAATTAATTACGAAAAACTACCAATATACCTTTCAGGTCGGATACCTGTTTCTGCAAAAGATTTTTTACGAGCTGGGCATGGACCGGATCTGTACTTCCATTCAAAAAAACGCAGATTTTTCTTTCAACCTTAGCGATATCCTGCAAAAACTCTGCTATGGCAGAATTCTGGATCCCCGCTCCAAAGTCGGCACCTTCGAGTTTTCCCAAAGACTCCTACAGCAGCCGGACTTCGAAGTTCACCAGATGTATCGGGCTTTGGATGTTCTTGCGGACAACTTTGATGACATACAGGCAAAGCTCTATCAGAATACTTTAAAGCTCGGAAAGCGCAAAACCGGCATCATCTACTATGACTGTACCAATTTTTTCTTTGAGATGGAGGAATCCGAGCCGGATACCCTTTGCCAATACGGAAAGAGCAAGGAAAACCGACCCCTCCCGATCGTACAGATGGGGCTATTCATCGACCGTGAAGGCATTCCGATCTCGATGTGCATCGATCCGGGCAACACCAACGAGCAGATCACCATGCAGCCTTTAGAAAAGAAGATGCTTCAGGATTTTGGCATGTCCGAGTTTGTGGTGTGTACGGATGCCGGACTTTCCTCTCACAAAAACAAACGCTACAACGCCATGCAGGGACGAAGCTACATTACCACGCAATCTTTAAAAAAGCTGAAAGCCGATCTGCAGCAAACTGCGCTCGCACCGGACGGCTGGTACCTCATGGGAGCAAAAGCCAAATACCGCAAATACAATCTCAACGAGCTTAACGAAGAAACATACAAAGATGCGGTCTTTTACAAAGAACTTCCAATCGATAACAAGGATTTTGACGAGCGACTCATTGTCACCTACTCCATCAAGTATCGGAACTATCTGCGCAAAATACGGGAAAAACAAGTTATTCGCGCCAAAAAGGCATTGCAGAACGGAAAGGTGCATGCAAAGAAAAACGCCAATGATTTTCGACGTTTGATCAAAACGGTAAGTTGTACGGGAGATGGGGAAATCGCTGAAAAGAAAATACAGGACATTGATTATGAATACATTCGGCAAGAGGAACGCTTTGACGGTTTCTATGCCATATCCACCAATCTCTCAGATGAAGAACCGAGTGAAATTGCAAACGCAAATCATCAGAGATGGCAGATCGAACAATGCTTCCGTATCATGAAGAGTGAATTCAAATCCAGACCGGTCTACGTTCGTACCGACGCCAGGATCAAGGCCCATTTCCTAACATGCTTTTTATCACTGGTGCTGTACAAATACCTTGCAAAAAGATTACGCGGCAGTTATTCCTGCGAACAGATCTGCCAGACCTTGCGAAGTATGGAGGTGCGGGAGCTTATCGGAGAAGGCTATGTTCCGAATTATACAAGGACAGATTTGACCGATGATTTACACGAAAGCTTCGGATTTCGAACAGATTATGACTTCATCCCAAAGGATACCATGAAAAAAATCATTACTTCTTCTCAAAAAAGGAAGAAACAGGAAAAGTGACGCAAAAAAAGATACTGCTAAAATCAATGAGGGCATTGGAATTCCAATGCCCTCTAAAATTTAGGTGTCAAACTCGGGATTATACAATAGATGGTTTACAAATTCAAGATTTATGGTATGATATTTGATGTGAAAATTCTGTGAGCGCTTGCCGCCGCGGAGCTTTACACGAAAAATTGACAGAAAGAGGTCTCTATGACTACCAGATCAGAAGAAATACAAAAAAGACGCATCTTCGGCATCATTTCCCACCCGGATGCCGGCAAAACCACTTTAACAGAAAAACTCCTGCTGCACGGCGGCGCGATTCGCGAAGCCGGAACCGTCAAGGCGCGCAGAAACAGCAAATTCGCGACCTCTGACTGGATGGAGATTGAAAAGCAGAGAGGCATCTCCGTCACCTCCTCCGTCATGCAGTTTGCATACGCAGGCAAGGTCATCTCCATCATGGATACGCCGGGTCACAACGACTTCGGCGAAGATACTTATCGGATTTTGACTTCGGTAGACAGCGCGGTCATGGTCATCGACGGCGCCAAGGGTATCGAAGCGCAGACAAAAAAACTGTTCAAGGTCTGCTCCATGCGCGGCATCCCGATCTTTACCTTTATCAACAAGCTCGACCGCGAGACCAAGGAGCCGTTTGATCTCGTACAGGAATTAGAGGACGTACTGGGTCTGCCGTCTGTCCCGGTCTCCTGGCCGATCGGAAACGGCATGAACTTCGAGGGCATCTATGACCTGCTCAAGAACGAAGTCCACCTTTATAAATCCGGCAAGCAGACCAAAACCTTGACGCTCGGACCGGACGGCGTATTCGGACCGGAACTCGAAAACGAGATCGCCGGCTATAACCTCTCCGCCCTGCGCGATGAGATTGAATTGATTCAGGGCGCAGGCAACGAATTTGACATGGAACTGGTTTCCAAGGGCAAACTTTCCCCAGTCTTTTTCGGCTCCGCGCTCGCCGACTTCGGTACGATCCCGTTCCTTGAGCACTTTTTGGATATGTCACCGGCTCCCGGCCCGCGCAAGACCACGACCGGAGAAGTACAGCCGACCGACGAATTTTTCAGCGGCTTTATCTTCAAGATCCAGGCGAACATGAACCCGGCGCACCGCGACAGACTGGCGTTTCTCCGCATCTGCTCCGGCACCTTTACCCGCGGCATGAGCGTGCGGCTGTCCCGGACCGGCAAGGAAATGAAACTGGCGCAGTCCACCATGCTGATGGCCAACGAACGAGAAAACATAGAAACTGCGATCGCGGGCGATATCATCGGGATCTATGATACCGGAAACTATCAGATCGGCGATACGCTGACCACGACCAAAGAACCGCTGTTTTTCGAACCGCTGCCAACCTTCCCGCCGGAGCTTTTCGCTCTGGTCACGCCGAAGGACACCATGAAGGCCAAGCAGTTCCAAAAAGGCGTCGCGCAGCTCGCGCAGGAGGGCGCGATCCAGGTCTACCGCAACCAGTACAACGAGGTTGTCATCGGTGCGGTCGGCCAGCTGCAGTTTGAGGTGTTTGAATACCGCCTCAAGAACGAATACAACGCGCAGGTGCGCATGGATCGATTGGACTTCTCGACCGCCAGATGGGTGCAGATCGATGCCGATCCAAGCTCCCGCGACTACGTTGCCGCGCTGGAAAAGATCAAGGATGTGCTCGATTCCAGAACCATGCTGGTCTTTGACCACTTCGAGCGTCCGATCATCCTCTTTGCGAACCAGTTCACCCTGCAGTACTTCTGCGAAAAACACAAGGATATCAAACTGGTCGAAGCACTGGACGTGCAGAATCAATATTAGCGTTGCCGCTGCAGGCTTCAGGGAGCGCAGACTTCGGCGGTTATTTCATCGCCAGACTCAGCTCTCCCAGCGTGGTTTCCCCCCAGCTGTAATTGGTCAGATAGCTTCCCTTGAACAGCGCGCTCGCTTCTTCTTTTCCGCTGAGATAATCGAATAAATCGCAGGAGACCGCTTCCGGCACGATTCTTCGCTTGCCGTCCACGTTTTCAACAATATCCGCGATTCCATATTCCTCCAGCGTGTTTTTCAATCTGAGCGCGACCTTGCGGTAGCGGGATAAAATGACGGGACTGATCGGTTCGTCCTCCCATAAGAATCCGATGGCTTCCTCTGAGGAAACAAAGCCGCCTCTGCGATCGGTCAAAATCGCCAGGAGCTCCTTGGCCTTTTTGTTGCGAAAAGCGACAGGCCTATCTCCGACAAAAACGTCAAAATATCCGAAGGTGCGCAGCACAATCGGTTTTTTCTCTGCGGCTGCGGCTTCGTGTCTTTTTAAATTCGCGCTGCCTGCCGCACATGCGTCCTGATACAGCATGACATACCTGGGTGAAGTTTCACTCGGGTATTTTTGTGAGCATACAGCCTGCACCGTCCTCGTTTGTTCAGTCTGATAATCAAAATATCGAAATCTGGCCTCGCCGTTTCGCAGCAGCCTTTCAAAATCTGCGTAAGTTGCCTCACTTCCGGCAATAAACTGCTCCACCGGCGTTTTTTCATGCATCATACGCAGCCATGCTTCTCGTGTATAGCCAAAAAATTCACAGAGGTTCTCACTGATATACAGCGGAATCACCATTTCGTCAGAGGTGACCTCGAACGCGGCAACCCCGTCTGTCAAAGCTTCCTCTTTTTTTGTCCGGCAGCAATACAGGCTGACAGCATCATCGATTTTCAAAAAAACGCCGTTTCGCACACAGATGCGATCCGGTTCGCGCTGCGCGCGATATTCGATCTGCGGCGGTTTTCCTCCCGGCGTGTATAGTCCTTTTCGTTGAAACGCGTCAAAAAACGCGCCGACCCGCGCCGCGTCCTCCAGCCGTACCTCATTCAGCAGCCAGGTCTCGATCCCCTCCTCCATTCTCATCGGAACATCGCCGATACGTCGTATTTCCTCTGCATCGCTGCTGTGGACGCATCTTACGGTTCCCATGCTGAGATCGAATGCAAAGATTCTGTCATAAACATCGGAAATTGCTTTTAGATATTTTTTGATTTCGCGGCTACGTCTTTTTCGCTGGCGTTCAGTAATATCGATACAGATGCTCTGAAATTCTTCGCTTCCGTCCGCTGTCACAGTCAGACTTACCCAGCCAAAAACATAAGCTCTGGTTCCGTCGCAGCGCAGCAGCGTCATTTCGCCCGCGACCGGCGCTTTGGCCAGTCTTACCTTGTGAAGATACATCGAAAATCTTCTCCGTTCTTCAATCGGTATCATCAAAAAAATGTTTTCGCGATAAAAGTCCTGTGCCTCCTGCTCCTGCATTTTGGGGAATCCAAGGATCTCGCGCATTTCC
>ERZ773194.1678-NODE-1678-length-23170-cov-8.870041_pt1 | contig 23170 bp, 18 predicted proteins | sample MGYA00511240_ERZ773194 | MGnify/ENA primary metagenome ERZ773194 (study PRJEB29015, sample SAMEA2737774) | human gut metagenome | biome: human gut; feature: human-associated habitat; material: faeces | place: China | collected 2012 ... | reverse complement strand
TCAGCCCTGCATATTCTAATGCATATTTATAAAGCTTTTCGGTCTGTACCGGATTCACCTGATAGAACGACAGCGGAGAAATCTGATATTTTACATTTCCAATGTAATCGGTAATGTAACCATCTCCCCAGAGTACTTCTATCTCTTTTCCCATAATGACATTTGTATTTTCTTTGTTCTTGCTGAAAGTTATACTCCTCATGCCCTCGATTTGAGATAACTTATCCACAAATTTGTCCGCACATGGCAGGTTATCCCCATTGATCACAAAGCAAACCATAATCTCTTTCGTCGTAAATCCATAACGGATTAAAATGTGGCGCACTAGTCCGCTGCAATCCTGCTCGTTATACGCCGGGATGTGGTTCTCATTCATGACCGAAAGAATCTCCTCTAAAATCTGCTGATTCTGAGAAACCCCCAGCGCACAATCTGTATTCGGGATGATCTGATGTGTCCTTCCCGCATAGAATCCGGCGACTGCCTTGCCGTCCTTGTCCGTCCCAATCGGGAACTGCGCTTTATTCCGGTAATGAAACGGCTCGTCCATCCCACACACCGGCTGCGTGATCTTTTCTAATACTTCCGGCGCAAATCCTCCGATCCGTTCCAGATTTCCAATGACTTTTTTCTGCTTGAACTGTAACTGTTCCTGATAATCCATCTCCTGGATCTGACATCCTCCACACTGTTTTGCGACCGGACATTTTGCTTCCACACGATTTTTTGAAGGTTCAATGACACGAAGCAGCTTCGCATATCCATAGTTCTTTTTCGCCTTCATCACTTTCACTTCCACAAGATCTCCCATCACGGTATCCTTGATAAACAGTGTATATCCGTCTGCCTTTCCGATTCCCTCTCCATTGATCCCGATATCTTCGATCTTCACGACCGCTGTATCATTTTTCTTCATGATCTTCCTCCTACCATAAAATTGTATCCGTTTCCAACTTCTCTTTGCCTTTTTGGCATTTTCATCACTGCTCGCGCGTGAAGCGTGTTTTTTACATAAGAATTTCCTATGTAACAAAGAAAGCGGGTGCCGCAAAATCAATTTCTTAGACATGGTATAGTTCATCTCTGATTCGATGCAATCTATATCTTGTTGAAATTCTCTGTTTTGCAGCACCCTTTTTCATCTCTCTGTTTTTATTTCTAAATACTTGTCTTTCTTAAATTACTCTCGAACAGTCTGTTATATCCAAGCCAGTCTGTCGTATCTTTTTCTTTGAAAATCTCTGTCAAAGTCTGTAACTTGGCATCTGTGCTGTCCGCGAAATTAAGTGCCAGTGCTTCTGCCAGCGCAGGCTTTTTCGGAGAACCGTATTCTAACTCTCCGTGATGTGCAATAATGCAGTGCTTCAACTCACTTGCCAGCTTTTCCGGAAATCCCGGAATAGATCGAATCGCATCGTTTGCCATCTCGACTCCGATAATGATATGTCCGAGCAGCTGTCCATCATCCGTATAATCATTTTCCGGAAATGCGGAAAGTTCTTTTGTCTTCCCGATATCATGGTACATCGCCGCCGCATACAGAAGATCTTTATTCAGGATTGGATACGCCCCTACATAGTATTCACACATTTTGACAATACTGAGCGTGTGCTCCAAAAGACCTCCTGCAAATCCGTGATGTACACTCTTTGCCGCAGAGTGTGCCTGAAACCGCTTAATAAATGCCGCATCGTCTTTGAAATAATACTCCACTGCTCTTCTCAAATATTCATTATCAATCTGTGCAACATATTTCATCAACTCCTGATACATTCCCTCGACACTCTTCTCACTTGTCGGCATGTAGTCTGCCGCCACATACTCATCTTCAAATGCCTTGCGGATCTGCTTGATATTCAGCTGAAGATTTCCATTATAGCAAATGACATCTCCGAATACTTCGATAAAATCCATCTCATCATACTCTGCAATTCCATTAGAATTTGGATCCCACACTTTTCCGTCTAAAGTTCCCGTTTTATCCTGTAAAATCAGATTGTCATATGCCTTTCCATTTCTCGTTTCTGCAGAGCGCTTTCCTTTGCACAAATAAATACAGCGGATGGTCTCTCCCTCATGTAATGTATTAATATATCTCATTTCTGTCCTCTTTCTATTATAATATTCTCATTTTAATTCTTCTATTTCTTCTCGGCTCCTCCGATGACAACGGTATAACTGATCTCCACATATCCTTCGGAACCAAGTCTTTTTGCCGACAACTTCACTTCATCTCCCGGCTGAAATGTCAGCAGTTTGTTATGCAGTGCTTTCACGGTCACCACCGAATCGCCGTCCATTGCAGTGATAATATCTCCACACTGAACTCCTGCAGCCATTCCCGGAGAATCTGCCTCAATCTCTTTGACATAGATTCCCTTCGGAAGTTTCTGTGCCTCTGCAATTTCATCCGTCACATTCGTCCCGACAACACCGATATATGGAACACTGTTGCCATTTAGCAGCTTTTCCAGTTCTTCTTTCACATCCGAAACTGCAAGGACACGCAGTGTACTGCTTTCATCCGTCACCTGTTCGGCAGCAAATGTAAATCCGATGACTTCACCGTCGATATTAAATAACACACCGCTCCCTTGTCTGGAGGCAGGTATGTCTGTGTCCAACAGCCGGTATACTCGGTCTGCTACACTGACTGTATTTTTATTGGAACTGATAATGCCATATCCCATCCCTTTGGAGTAACCAAACAGACTTCCCAGTGCAATCACTACATCTCCTTTGTAAGTCATGTTAGAATTGCCAAGGACAGCCTCTTGGATCTGATTCTTTGTGCTGTCACTGACCTGATTCCGATCAACCGCAAGCACGGCAATCCCCAATACCGCATCCTTCTTTCTGACTGCAGCATCACAGGATGCGCCATCTCCAAATGTCACCTGAATCTGCTCTGCATCCTTGATGGCACTTCCCATCGTCAGGATCAGATATTCTCTGCTGTTGGACGGCATGATCACGCCACATGCACCGGTTCCTTCTTTTCGCTCTTCCTCTGTCCAGTTATCATCTTCTCCGGCAGAAGTCACTGAGACAATACTTTTGTTCGCCTCCGCAGCGACCTGGTACATCGCACGTTCCAGCTCTTCAAAATTTTCAAGGGTAAGCTCCGGCTCTCTTTCTTCTTCCTCTGCCTTTGCTTCCTGTGGATGTTCTTCAGGTTCCTCGTCCTTTGGAATGGTAATCTCTTCTTCTGCATTCAGCTGTTCATCAACCCATGGTTGCAACACACAAAAACTAATACTGGCAAACGCACCGAATAGAATTCCTGCCGCCGCCAGCCCGGCTGCCTTATGCATGAGCTTTTTTCGATTCAGAGGCTTCTCCTTGATTACCTCCTGCAAAAAAGAAAACTTTTCTGGTCCTTCCTTGTTCTCCATAGACATGACGTATCTCCTTTTTCATCCTCTTTACAGTATACCCTAACATTTGTCAATGTTCAATAAGTATAGAATATTTCTGCTTTCCTTTATTACAAATATAAGGTAGAATGGAAACAGGTGAATGATTATGAATAAAAAGACTTTAAAAAAACTAGAATACAACAAAATAACTGAATTACTTGCAGAGCAGGCTTCTTCCCCGGGCGGAAAGATACTCTGCAGCCATTTGGCTCCGATGACCTCCCTGGCCGAAATCACAACCGCGCAAGAACAGACCGCGGCGGCTTTTACAAGAATTGTAAAAAAAGGACGTCTCTCTTTCAGCGGTGTATACACTGTGGAAGATTCTCTGATGCGTCTGGAGATTGGCGGAGCGCTCGGCTGTAATGAACTGCTCCGCATCTGCAAATTACTGGAAGTGACAAACCGTGCCAAAGCTTATGGGCGGCACGAGACTGTGGACGAGGAGCAGGACTGCCTCGACGTGTATTTCGATCAGCTGGAACCACTGTCGATCCTTGCCGGCGAGATCCGCCGCTGCATTATCGATGAAGATGAGATCAGCGATGACGCGAGCAGTACCCTGAAGCACATTCGAAGAAGTATTTCCCAGACAAACGACAAAGTACATTCTACGCTGCTTTCGCTTGTCAACGGCTCTCTGCGTACTTATCTGCAGGATGCCATTATTACGATGCGCGGAGACAGATATTGTCTTCCAGTCAAAGCGGAATACCGCAGCCAGGTACAGGGAATGATCCACGACCAGTCTTCTACCGGTTCGACACTCTTTATTGAACCAATGGCTGTCGTAAAGTTAAATAATGATCTAAAAGAACTTTACGGAAAGGAGCAGGAAGAGATCCAGGTGATCCTTGCCAATCTCAGCGCAGATGCCGCCGGCTATGTGACGGAGATTCGCAGAAACTATAAGCTGCTTACAGAACTGGACTTTATCTTCGCAAAGGGTTCCTTTGCCCTCTCCTTAAATGCAAGCAAACCGATTTTTAACGACCATGGCTATATCCATATCCGTGAAGGACGCCATCCGCTTCTCGATAAGAAAAAGGTAGTCCCGATCACGGTCACACTGGGAGATGCCTTTGATCTTCTGATTGTAACTGGTCCGAACACCGGCGGAAAAACCGTATCGCTAAAAACAGTCGGTCTTTTCACGCTGATGGGGCAGGCAGGACTTCATATTCCTGCACTGGATCGCTCAGAATTGGCGCTGTTCCACGAAGTGTATGCGGATATCGGCGATGAGCAAAGTATCGAGCAGAGTCTCAGTACCTTCTCTTCTCATATGACCAATATCGTTTCCTTCCTGCAGCACGTGGATGAGCACTCTCTTGTGCTGTTCGATGAGCTCGGCGCCGGAACCGATCCAACCGAAGGAGCTGCACTTGCAACTTCCATTCTGTCCTACCTGCACGAGCGGAAAATCCGCACGATGGCAACGACTCATTACAGTGAGTTGAAAGTCTATGCACTTTCCACTCCGGGTGTAGAAAATGCCTGCTGTGAATTTGACGTAGAGACACTCCGTCCAACTTACCATCTGCTGATCGGTATCCCGGGAAAGAGTAATGCCTTCGCAATTTCCAGTAAACTTGGTCTGCCAGATTATATTATCGCAGATGCGAAAGAACGTCTGTCCGAACAGGATGAATCCTTTGAAGATCTCCTTGCAGACCTCGAAAACAGCAGACGTACCATTGAGAAAGAACAGCAGGAAATCGCTGCCTACAAGCGCGAAGTAGAAGCTCTGAAACAGAAATTAGAGCAAAAACAAGAACGCCTTGACGAGCGCAAAGAGCGCATTATCAATGAAGCGAACGAAAAAGCAAACGCGATTCTCCGCGAGGCAAAAGAAGTTGCTGACGAGACTATGAAGAACTTCCGCAAGTTTGGGAAAGAAAATATCTCTGCCGCAGAGATGGAACGCGAGCGAGAACGACTCCGCCAGAAGATCAAAAAGACCGGATCCGGTGTGAAGCTTGACACGAAAAAACCGAAAAAACAGCATAAGCCAAGTGATTTCAAACTCGGCGAGGCTGTAAAAGTGCTCAGCCTCAATCTGACCGGAACCGTAAGTTCTCTTCCAAATGCGAAAGGAGATCTTTTCGTACAGATGGGAATCCTTCGCTCCCAGGTAAATATCTCCGATCTGGAGATCATCGATGAACCTGTGATCACGGGGAAACATCTGCAGAAGACTTCCTCCGGAAAGATGAAAATGAAAAAGACCATGTCTGTCCGCCCAGAGATTAACCTACTCGGAAAGACAGTAGACGAGGCAATCGCAGAACTTGACAAATATTTGGATGATGCGTACATGTCGCACATCAGTCCCGTCCGCATCGTGCACGGCAAAGGAACCGGTGCACTCCGCAGCGGTATCCATAACTATTTAAAACGACAAAAACATGTAAAATCTTACCGCCTCGGTGCGTTCGGTGAAGGAGATGCCGGCGTCACGATCGTGGAATTTAAGTAGTAGATTTGAAATAAAGGAGGGATTCCTACCCCATGGTAACTAAACAGAAAATCTTAATCGTCGATGACGATGAAAATATTGCAGAGCTGATCTCCCTCTATCTTTTGAAAGAATGCTTCGACACGATGATGGTACATGACGGTGAGGAGGCGTTAGCTGCATTTGACAGCTATTCGCCAAATCTCGTACTGCTTGACTTAATGCTGCCGGGCATCGACGGTTATCAGGTCTGCCGCGAGATTCGGGCAAAATCAGATACTCCGATCATCATGCTCTCCGCAAAGGGAGAAGTCTTTGATAAAGTACTTGGTCTCGAACTTGGTGCAGATGACTACATGATCAAGCCTTTTGATTCCAAAGAGCTTGTCGCAAGAGTCAAAGCAGTGCTCCGCCGCTACCAGGCACCTAGACAGGAAACTGCTGCCGCAGAGAAAGGCAAATGCGTTTCCTACCCTGGCATTGAGATCAACTTGACGAACTACTCTGTCGTCTGTGACGGAAAAGTAGTCGAAATGCCTCCAAAGGAACTGGAACTGCTTTATTTCCTCGCATCCTCACCAAATCAAGTATTTACAAGAGAACAGCTCCTCGACCAAATCTGGGGCTACGAATACATCGGAGATACAAGAACTGTCGATGTGCATATCAAGCGTCTGCGCGAAAAAATCAAGGACCATCCGACATGGAGTCTCGGCACCGTGTGGGGTATCGGGTACAAGTTTGAGGTGAAATAGTATGCGCAGCACTTTATACTTAAAATTTATCAGCATTTATCTGATCTTCGGATTTCTCTGCCTGTTCACAGTCGCCACACTCACCCATGAGCTGACAATCTCCGAGCTGGAAGAAGATACTTCTGATACCCTTTATAAAGAAGCCACCCTGCTCGCCAATGATTACCTGACCGGATATTTTACAGACGATCTGACACTTTCCGACATTCACACGCAGTTAAATGGGATGTCGACCTATCTGCATGCATCAACATGGTTCATTGACCGCACTGGACAGGTGATTCTATCTGCGGGAGCAGATGAAATGCCGGTTCCGCCATCCGAAATCCCAGACTTTGATCCTGCGGAAAATGGCAGTTCCAAATATCTGCTCGGAACTTACCATGATCTTTTTGATAAAAAAGTCATCACAGTGATTGCACCGGTCACACAAGGCTTTACGACGAAGGGATATCTGCTGCTGCACAAACCTTACGAAGATCTCGAACAGCAGACTTCTTCTTTATTGCGAAATGTCTATATTACCATTGTTGTCATCTACATTTTATCTTTCTGCATACTGCTGGCATTCCACTTTTTCATTTACCAGCCGCTGCGGAAGATCACAGAGGCTGCCACCCAGTATGCCTCCGGCAATCTGACTTATGAGATCCCGGTGCGGACAGAAGACGAGATGGGCTATCTGTCTGCCTCTCTCAACTATATGGCAGCACAGCTCAAAGATATGGAAGACTATCAGAAGAAGTTCATCGCCAATGTCTCCCACGACTTCCGCTCTCCGCTCACATCCATCAAAGGATATGTGGAAGCGATTGTCGATGGAACAATCCCACAAGAACTTCAGGGAAAATATTTGAACATCATACTGTTTGAGACCGAGCGCCTGACGGATCTGACAAAAGATCTTCTGACATTAAATGAATTTGACACGAAAGATCTTCTTCTTGACAAGACCAACTTCAATCTGCACGACACGATCAAACACACTGCCGCTTCTTTTGAAGGAACTTGTACCTCCAAGAAAATTTCAATTGAACTGCTCTTTGACCCGCGCATCCAGAATGTCTTTGCCGACCGCGGTAAGATTCAGCAAGTCTTATACAACTTGCTGGACAACGCGATCAAATTTAGTAATCCGGACTCTTCCATCGTACTCGAGACGACCGAACGCAATGGAAAAGTGTTCGTCTCCGTCAAAGACTCCGGAATCGGGATTCCCAAAAAAAGTCTCACAAAAGTGTGGGAGCGTTTCTATAAGAGCGACCTCTCCCGTGGAAAAGACAAGAAAGGAACCGGGCTCGGACTTGCAATCGTCAAGGAAATCATTCAGGCACATGGAGAAAATATCAACGTTATCAGCACCGAAGGAGTCGGCACAGAATTTATTTTCTCACTCACAAAAAGCAGTGAAAATTAGTTTCTTCCTTACACGAAAAGAAACGATACAAAAAAAGAGAAACACATTTCCTCCACTGAAATGTCGTTTCTCTTTTTTGATGATTTGTATTAGTATCTGCATTGATTACAGCTTTATCTGCTTTTGAATTTCATATTCCTTTCCTCACTAATACAAAATACGGCTGATATTTTTATCTTCCATATTATCTTTTGTCACCCACACATATCCTGTATCAACAACTGCCTCATTTCCTTGATTCGCGATGGAACGCGCACAGGCAATCACAGTCGCATATCCCATACCATACGGATTCTGAACAACAAGACCTTCCAGTTCTCCATTCTCCAGCGCCTCCATCTGTTTCTCTCCTCCGTCGAATCCGATTATCTTGAGATTCTTGGCAGCCTCTGCCTGCTTAGTATCTTTTGACTGCTTCATCTCATTGACAATCGACAGTACTTTCTGTGTCGCATCCACATTGGTTGTAAAACAGCCCGTCACATCCGGGTGCTGCTCCAGAATATACTGGATTGCCTGCTCATCAGTAAAGTCTTCCTTCTGCGCTGCCTTCTCATCTTCTGGATTGATTTTCGCTTCCCGGTTCTTCTTCTCTGCCAAAAGTCCTTTCACGTCTTCCAGATTATCCAGGTAGACAACTTCCGCGATCTCAACTTCCGGATAATCTTTTGCGAGTGTATCCGCAAAACCACTCTGACGCTCTCTCGCAGTAGTAGAATTAGAATCGTGGACAAATACGATTACCTTTCCCTTGTTATCTAATGCCGTAGCCAGATTCACTGCCGCAGTCTGTGCTGCTTCTGTATTATTGGTAGAGCAGAGTGACTGCAGTCCCTGGTAATCACTTCCGGAATCAAAGGCAACAATTGGAATTCCATTCTCTGTAGCAAGATCAAACTGCACCGAACAAGCATTGGAGTCAATGATCGCAATCCCAACTGCATTTGGATAGCGGGCCAGTTCTTCATCTAAAATATTAATCTGCTCGTCCACGCTCTCACTCTCGCTCGGACCGCTGTAATTTAACTTGATCTTATCTTCCCCTTTGTAACCCAGTGCACTGTTCAATTCCGATACTGCTTGCTTGGCGCCTTTTTCTACCATTTTCCAATATTCGGTTCCGGCTTCCTTCCCGATCAGGGAAATGTATGTTCCCGGTTCCAGGGTAAGACCGTCCACATTGCTATACGCCTGCGGAGAAATAATATTTAAATTGCCCTGTCCTTCTTTCTCTTTCGGCTCCTCTTTTTCTGTATCTGCCTGTGTCTGTGTATCTTGCTTCTCTTCCTCTGCTTCCTTCCCACAAGAAGAAAATAGAAGCATTGCACTCATCAGACATGCCAGCCCTATGATGCTCTTCCTTCTTCTCTGCATTTTTTACACACTCCATTTTTTCATTCTGAACGTATATTTCAAAGCCTATGTCACACACTTGTAAATATACGTAAAATCTTCGGGCACCGACAATGACTTCTCACAATTTTAAAAGAAAAAAATCAACTTCCGTCCACCCTCTAGGTTATTACCTATCTACTATACACTAAATTACAAAAAATAGAAGAAATTTTTTCTTAAATTTTTATAAAATTTTATACAGTGTTCACAATTTGTATACTGTATGCAATTTAGTACAATCCAACCTATTGACTTTTCTTATAGCAAATTGATATAATCTAAGTGAATTATTTAACAAACATTTTACAAACTACTAACTTTTTTACAACGATTTAGGAGGAAATATAATGGAAAAAAACTGGAACTCTAGTTGGGACGGATTCAAGCCAGGACGTTGGAACCGTACATCAGTAAACGTACGTGACTTCATTCAGTCAAACTACACACCATATGAGGGGGACGATTCTTTCTTAGCAGGTCCTACAGAAGCTACAAAGACTCTTTGGGCTCAGGTAATGGATCTTTCAAAGCAGGAACGCGAAGCAGGCGGAGTTCTTGACATGGATACAAAAATTGTATCAAGCATCACTTCCCATGCCGCAGGTTACTTAAACAAAGACTTAGAACAGATCGTTGGTTTCCAGACAGATAAACCATTCAAACGCTCTTTACAACCTTACGGTGGTATCCGTATGGCTCAGAACGCCTGCCATGAAAATGGATATGAAGTTGACCCTGAAATCGTAAAAATCTTTACAGAATACAGAAAAACACACAATCAGGGTGTATTTGATGCCTACACACCAGAGATGAGAGCAGCAAGAAAATCTGGTATCATCACAGGACTTCCGGATGCATACGGACGTGGACGTATCATCGGTGACTACCGCCGTGTTGCTTTATACGGAACAGACTGGCTGATCGCAGACAAGAAAGAACAGCTTGCTACTTCTTTAGTGAGAATGACAGGAGATAACATCCGTCTTCGTGAAGAATTATCTGAGCAGATCCGCGCACTTGGCGAATTAGCAAAATTAGGAGAAATCTACGGATACGATATTACAAAACCAGCTTCCAATGCAAAAGAAGCTATCCAGTGGTTATACTTTGGATACCTTGCAGCTGTTAAAGAACAAAACGGTGCAGCAATGAGTCTTGGACGTACTTCTACATTCCTTGATATCTATATCCAGCGTGACTTAGAAAGAGGACTGATCACAGAGGAACAGGCTCAGGAATACATTGACCACTTCATCATGAAGCTTCGTCTTGTAAAATTTGCACGTACACCAGAATACAATGCATTATTCTCCGGTGACCCGACATGGGTAACAGAGTCTATCGGTGGTGTTGGTGTTGACGGACGTCCGCTCGTAACAAAGACATCTTTCCGTTACCTTCACACATTAGACAACCTTGGAACAGCTCCAGAACCGAACTTAACAGTTCTCTGGTCTACTCGTCTTCCAAAAGCATTTAAAGAATACTGTGCGAAGATGTCTATCAAATCATCTTCTATCCAGTATGAAAACGATGATTTAATGCGTCCGACTCACGGAGATGACTACGCAATCGCATGCTGTGTATCTTCTATGAGAATCGGTAAGGAAATGCAGTTCTTCGGAGCTCGTGCAAACCTTGCAAAATGTTTATTATACGCAATCAACGGTGGTGTGGATGAGAAATCCAAAGTACAGGTAGGACCAAAATACCGTCCGGTAGAAGGTGAATACCTTGACTACGATGATGTTATGGCTAAATTCGACGACATGATGGAATGGCTTGCTGAATTATATGTAAACACATTAAATATCATCCACTACATGCATGACAAATATTGCTACGAAAAAATCCAGATGGCTCTTCATGACCGTGAAGTAAAACGTTACTTTGCAACAGGTATCGCAGGACTTTCTGTTGTAGCTGACTCTTTAAGTGCAATCAAATATGCAAAAGTAAAACCGATCAGAGACGAAGATGGATTAGTAGTAGACTACGAAGTAGAGGGAGATTTCCCGAAATACGGTAACAACGATGATGATGTAGATGAGATCGCAGTAACTGTTGTACGTTCTTTCATGGACAAGATCAGAAAACATCACACATACCGTCACGGTGTTCCTACAACTTCTATCCTTACTATCACATCTAACGTTGTATATGGTAAGAAGACAGGTAACACACCAGACGGAAGAAAGCTTGGAGAACCTTTAGCACCAGGAGCAAACCCAATGCACGGACGTGATTCTCACGGAGCATTAGCTTCCCTTGCATCTGTAGCTAAGATTCCATTCAGACATGCTCAGGACGGAATTTCCAACACATTCTCTATCATTCCGGGAGCACTTGGAAAAGAAGATAAGATCTTTGCAGGTGACCTTGACCTTGACAGAATCGAAGAATGTGGAAACCAGGCTTGCAACATTCCAAACATCATGGACAGCATCGACAACGAATAATCTGTCCGACAATACAAAAATCAGATAAAGAAAAACCAAAATCAAGGAGGATAACACTATGGCAGTAAATCAGCAGCAGGTAGATAACTTAGTAAATATGTTAGACGGATACGTAGAACAGGGTGGACACCACTTAAATGTAAACGTATTTACAAGAGAAACATTATTAGACGCTCAGAAACACCCAGAAAACTACCCACAGTTAACTGTTCGTGTTTCAGGATACGCTGTAAACTTTATCAAACTTACAAAAGAACAGCAGGACGACGTTATTTCCCGTACATTCCACGAAGGAATGTAATGTAACGGCAGAGAGAGCCGTCTGATGACATATCGTCTATGTCATCGGACGTTCTGTTCTCCGTATCGAATTGCAATAATGACTTCAAGGGGCTGCCGCCGAAATGGTTTCTGATCTTTCCATTCTGCGACAGCCTTTTTTCATACCGAACTTTATCATACTGAAAGGCAGGTGTCTTTTATGACAAAAGGATATATACATTCGATTGAAAGCTGTGGAACCGTAGATGGCCCGGGACTGCGCTACGTAATCTTTCTTCAGGGCTGCCCGATGCGCTGTCTGTACTGTCACAATCCAGATACATGGGAGCCAAACATCGGAGAACAACAAAGTGTAGAGGAAGTACTCGAAGGCTTCTACTCTAATCTCCCATTTTACCGCCATGGCGGTGTGACTGTGACAGGCGGTGAACCAATGATGCAGATGGATTTTCTGATCGAGCTCTTTACAAAGCTGAAGAAAGATCATATCCACACCTGTATCGATACTTCTGGGATTATGTTTCAGCCATCCAATGCAGTATTTATGGAAAAGCTGGAAAAGCTCCTTCAGGTCACAGACCTGATCATGCTTGACATCAAACATATCAACGGAGAAGAACACAAGAAACTGACTGCACACTCCAATGAGCGTATCCTGGCATTTGCACGCTATCTCGATGAGCAAAACATTCCGATCTGGGTACGCCATGTGATTGTTCCCGGCATCACTTTCTATCAAGAATATCTGGAACAACTTGGCACATTTCTCGGAACACTGAACAATGTCAAAGCGCTTGATATTCTTCCTTACCACTCTATGGGAAAGGCAAAATATGATAACCTTCATATGGATTATCCGTTAAAGGATACTCCAGAACCAAGTAAAGAAGATGCAGAGGCTGCCAAACGTGTTGTTCTCGCTGCATATAAGCATGAAAAGCAGCGTCTGAACAAACTGTCGGAAGAACTTTAAGACAAATTGTTCCGGTCCCTGTTCTGTTGTCTTCTAGTCTTTTTGTGCTCTGATTGAAACTCTTTTTCTTTGTATTAAATTCAGAGCACAAAATAGACTTGTATATTTGGCTCATTTGTATTAAAATAAACACAAATAGGCAGAGTTCATTCTGCCACAGAAAAGGAGGATACATACTATGGCACACGTAATTAGCGATGAATGTGTAAGCTGTGGAGCTTGCGAAGCTGAATGTCCAGTTGGAGCAATCTCTCAGGGAGCAGATCACTACGAAATCAATGCTGATGCTTGCGTAGACTGTGGAGCTTGTGCTGCACAATGTCCAACAGGAGCTATCTCTGCTGAATAATTCAGATATGGCTGCCTGGCAGCCAACATAGCCCAGTAAGTATATAGGCAAAAAAGTGGGACGGATCAGATGTAATGTCTGATCCGTCCCCTTTTTTGCAGCATAAACTTGTCCTAAAAAATCATGTTATACTCCATATTTTGTTCACTTCATGCTATCCTTCCAGCAATTTTCTCAACTTTCCAACCGGTGATACTTTCACACTCTCGCGTCTGATCTGCTGCTGCTGTCTGATCAGGCTGTCCAGCTTGCGGTAATGTTCTTCTTCTTTCTGCTCTTTCAGATGAAACAACGTTTCCATCTCGCCAAGTACATTCTTTGTAACTGTATGACTGACTTCCTGCGCAAGCTTCGTATTATTCTCCACGATAACTTTCTGAAGTGCCTCCCCGATAAAGCTCTGAACTTGCAAAAACTTGTCCGTATCCACCACTTCCGGCTGTGCCTTGACAAGCTGTCCTTCTGTCTGACTCATTCTGCTGTTCTCCCTTTCCTCCATCTCTGCCAGCTTTTTCTTCTTCTGTTCCCGCGCTTTCTTTAATTCTGGTATGACGGTCTTTAACTCTCTCAACTGCATGCTCTGCTCTTTGAGATCCTTAATGCAGTGAAATAAACGGATGTCATCTTCTGTATAGTAACGGTGCCCCATCTCTGTCCTGCCGATCGGAAGGTCAAGTTCTTCCTCCCAGTATCTCAGCACATGTGCCTCCACCCCGACTCTCTTTGCAGCTTCTGAAATCATATAGTGAACTTCGCCCATAAAAATAACCTCCAATATGTAATAACCTATAAAGATTATAACATATTGAAGGTCTGTTCTTTTGCTCTTTCCATCGCAAGTTTCGCCATTATTCCTGCTTTCTCGTCGCATTGGCAAACTTCGTATAATTTGGAAGCCATGCAAGATTCACAGTTCCGATCGGACCGTTTCTCTGTTTCGCAATGATGATCTCTGCAATGTTCTTCATATCTGTATCTTTGTTATAATAATCATCACGGTAAATAAACATCACCACGTCGGCATCCTGCTCGATTGCACCAGATTCTCGAAGGTCTGACATCATCGGACGATGATCCGGCCTCTGCTCTACGGCACGGCTCAGCTGAGAAAGTGCAATAACCGGTACATTCAGCTCTCTGGCAAGTCCTTTCAATGATCTGGAAATATCCGAAATCTCCTGCTGTCTGGATTCTGCACGTCCGCCTACACGTCCGGTCATCAACTGCAAATAGTCGATGATGATCAGGTCTAACCCTTGCTCCAACTTAAACTTTCTGCACTTAGAGCGGAGTTCTGAAATAGAGATTCCCGGCGTATCATCAATGATCATCTTAGACTTTCCAATCACTCCAGCTCCTTCAATCAGCTTCTCCCAATCGGAATCCTTCAGATTACCGGTACGGAGCAGCTGTGCATCTACCTGAGACTCCAAAGAAAACAGACGGTTCACCAACTGTTCCTTGGACATCTCAAGACTGAAGATTGCCACCGTCTTATTGCTGCGAAATGCCACATGCTGTGCGATATTAAGCACGAACGCTGTCTTTCCCATAGACGGTCTCGCTGCCACGAGGATCAGATCAGACGGCTGCAGGCCGGATGTTTTATAATCAAGATCAATGAACCCTGTCGGAATTCCGGTGACAGTTCCCTTCGTCTTGGAAGACTTCTCGATCTTATCTAACGCATTTAACACGACCTGCTTGATTGGAACATAGTCTCCGGTATTTCTCTTCTGTACAAGCTCAAATACTCTCTTCTCCGTCGTCTCAAGCACCGCCTCCAGCGAATCCCGACCGAGATAACACATGTTCTCAATCTCCTCATTCAGCTTGATCAGTTTCCGCAGCATCGATTTTTCCATGACGATCTCTGCATAATATTTTACATTCGCAGAAGTCGGAACTGCTGTCAGAAGATCTCTTGCAAATTCAAGGCTGGTGATTTCCGGCGGAACATCCTTTTCTTTCAGACGCTCCTGAAGGGTGATCAGATCGACCGGCTTCCCTTCATTGAAAAGTTCCACCATAGCCTCAAACAGAATGCCATATGCCGTCTGGTAAAAATCTTCCCGGCTGACGATTTCTGCCGCTGTCATGATCGCATCCTTGTCCATCAGCATTGCTCCGACAACGGATTGCTCCGCCTCGAGGCTGTGCGGAAGGACTCTTTTGATCAATGCCTCTTCCATGCGTTCCACCTACGCTTCTGTGACAACGACTTTCAGATCTGCTGTCACCTTTGTGTGAAGTTTTACCTGAACGATATGTGTTCCCAATGTCTTGATTGCTTCTTTTAACTGAATTTTCTTCTTGTCAATATCATATCCCATTTGCTCTTTGACTGCATGTGCCACTTCTTTGGAAGAAACAGATCCGAAAGTTCTGCCGCCTTCTCCAACTTTGATCTGCAGTGTCACTTTTCCTGCTGCAATCTTCTCTGCGAGTGCTTTGGCAGCCTCTAACTGCTCCTGCGCAATCTTTTCTTCGTTCGCTTTCTGAAGCTTCAGGTCATTTAAATTCTTTCCAGTTGCTTCGAGACCTAATTTCTTCGGCAAGATAAAGTTTCTTGCGTACCCGTCATTGACGTTTACGATCTCTCCCTTTTTACCAAGTGACTTTACGTCTTCTGTCAAAATTACTTTCATTACAAGTCTCCTCCTTCTATCATTTCGTCAATCACCTGTTTTAAGCAGGCTACCGCTTCATCCATATCGGTATGGTTAAACTGTGCACCGGAAGCGTTCATATGACCGCCTCCGCCCAGACGTTCCATGATGATCTGTACGTTAACTTCATCGATCGAACGTGCGCTGACGTATATTCTTCCATTATATTCTGTTAATACAAATGATGCCTTGATTGCACTGATGTCCAATAATTCATTTGCCGCCTGTGCCCCGATGATCGTCGGGCTTTCAATGTGAAGATCCACACCCCTTGCAATGGCAAATTTGTTACGGTACACTTCTGCACTGCTGATGATCTCCGCTTTTGCCCTGTAAGATTCCATATCGTCACGGAACAACTTTCTTACCAGCGTAATATCTGCACCGGATCTTCTCAGGAATGCTGCCGCCTCAAAAGTACGGACTCCGGTACTGTTCACAAAGTTGTTGGTATCGATCATGATGCCGGCATACAGACTGCTCGCCTCAATCTTCGGAATCTTGATCCCATCTACAATATACTGCAATACCTCTGATACCATCTCACAAGCCGATGAGGCATATGGCTCAATATAAGATAACAGCGCATTATCAATATTGTCACTGCTCTGTCTGTGATGATCCAATACCACGATCGTCTTCGTTGTCTTCAGAAGGTCCTCACACTCTGTCATCATCGGACGGTTCGTATCTACAACGACTACCATTGAATTCTCGTCTGCCATATTCATCGCCTGTGACGATGTCAAAAACAGATCATCCGGATAAGCCGGATCTTGTTCGAATAATTCATATAAAGGCCTGAGCGATGCTGACACTTCATTGATCACAATATAAGCACGTTTCTCCAGTGCCAGTGCCGCACGATAGATTCCCATTGCCGCACCGAACGCATCCACATCTGTCAGCTTATGCCCCATAACGAATATCTTATCTTTGACCGTGATAAATTCACGCAGTGCCTCGGCTTTTACACGCGCCTTTACACGGGTATTCTTCGCTGTCTGTTCTCGCTTTCCGCCATAATAGGTAACACCGTGACAGTCCTTGATCACAGCCTGGTCGCCGCCTCTTGCAAGTGCGAGATCGATCGCTACACGCGCATAGTTATAACTCTGTGCATAAGAATCGGAACTCAGTCCCAGACCGATACTAAGTGTTGCCGGAATTCCATTTCCGATATTTACGGACTTTACATCATCCAGCAGGGAGAACTTATCTTCTTCCAGCTGTTTAAAATAAGACTTTCGGATGATAATGAAATACTTATCATTCTCCAGCTTCTTGACGATTCCGTCAACTTTTGCAATATACTGGTTGATCTTACGGTCTACCAGAGCCATCAGAAGTGACTGTCTGACCTCTTCCACACTGTCGATCACTTCATCGTAGTTATCGATGTATACCAGGCCTGCAACCATTCTCTGTTCTTCATTTTCTCTGATCGTACGGTTCAGTTCTGTAACATCCTGAAGATATACCGCAATGAAATATTCCTTCTCCTTTGGCAATTCCATAAGCTGTTCCGTATCGCTGAATCCCTCTACCGATACTCTGCGCAGTTCTGCCTGGTATTCCTTATCATCATAATATACTTCCATCGTGACCTTCTGCTGATCCTCTTTTGGAAATATACTCCGGTTCAATTCCGGAATGTATTTACTGATGTAAGCTTCTCCTTTTGGCTTTCCGCCCAGAATTGCTTCGAATTCGTCATTCATCCAGACTGCTTTCCCATCATCTAACAGGATTGCATAGGGAATCGACAGTTCCCTCAGCAGCGTATTCTGGACAATGCCATACTGTGCAGCAAATTCCACGAGATCTTTCATGATGATATTCTTACTGTAAAAATACAGTCCGCCTACCATGATGATATATATCAGCACGAATACGGCCATCAGGATTCCCGCTCTGTGATCCATCTTATACACCCACAGATCCATTGCGATCAAGAGCAATACCATGATTGCCGGCCACTGAATATAAAGCTTCAACTGGCCTTTCAGCTGCACCTTTCCATTTTCATTCTTTTTTTCCACAAACATTTTGGAAGATGTGGAAAAACCGCACGGCGGGTGTATCTTTTTGCGCAAAAACGTGGTAAAATAAACTATAAAATCAGAAAGTGTGCGCTGCGGCAGGTCTGCCGTGCCGGGCGCACGGAAAGGATGCAGTATGCAGGGATCGACCATTGCCGCCATCGCAACGCCCCCCGGGGCGGGCGGCATTGCCGTGGTGCGCCTGTCCGGCGCAGAGAGCTATGCCGTGGCTGCCCGGGTGTTCCACCCGGCAAACCCGGCAAAAAAGGTGGAACAGGCTAAGGGCTACACCGCACTGTTCGGGCATTTCGTGGACAGAGAAGAAGCCTTTGACGAGGGCGTGGCCCTGTTTTTCCGCGCGCCCCACAGCTACACCGGCGAGGATGTGGTGGAGCTTTCCTGTCATGGCGGAAATGCGGTGGCACGGCGTCTGGTGGAAGCCTGCCTTGCGGCGGGTGCACAGCCTGCCGCCCCCGGCGAGTACACCCGCCGCGCCTTCCTGAACGGCAAGCTGGGTCTGACGCAGGCCGAAGCGGTCATGGATCTCATTGCAGCGGACGGGCGGCAGGGGGCAGCGCTGGCAAACGCCGCGCTGGGCGGCGCGCTGGCGAAAAAGATCAACGCCCAGAAAGCCCAGCTGACCGCCCTGCAGGCGCATCTGGCTGCTTGGGTGGACTTCCCGGAGGAGGATGTGCCGGAGCTGGACCCCGCCCACCTGCGTACCGTGCTGGGCGCGGTGCGGGAAGAGCTGGACGGCCTGATCCGCGGCTACGATGCCGGCGCAGTGCTGCGCGAGGGCGTGGATTGCGCCATCGTGGGACGCCCCAACGCGGGTAAGTCCACCTTGCTGAACCTGCTGGCAGGGTTCGACCGCGCCATCGTCACCCCGGTGGCGGGCACTACCCGCGATGTGGTGGAGCAGGCGGTGCAGCTGGGAGATATCCGGCTGAACCTCTTCGACACCGCCGGTCTGCGGGAGACAGAGGACGCCATTGAAGCCGAGGGCATCCGCCGCAGCTGGAAAAAGCTGGAAGAAGCCGGGCTGATCTTAGCCGTCTTTGACGGCTCCGAGCCGCCCAGCCGGGAGGACTTGGCGCTGGCACAGCGCTGCGCGGGTCGTCCCGCCATCGCCCTTGTCAACAAGGAGGACAAGCCCACCCGGTTCGATGCAGAGCTCATCGCCCCCTATTTTGCTATGGTGCTGCCGGTCTGCTGCCGGGAAGAGGGGAGCCGCAAGGTCATCGCCGCTGCGGTGGCGCGGCTGCTGGGCACGGGCAGCATCGACCCCCACGCCGCCAGCCTGTCCGGGCAGCGGCAGCTTTCTGCCGCCCTCCGCGCCCGGGACGCCGTAGCCGGTGCACTGGATGCCGCCGCCGGCGGCTTTGGGCTGGACGCCGTTTCGGTCTGCGTGGATGATGCACTGGACGCCCTCTGCGACCTGACCGGCGAAAACGCCTCGGAAGCCGTCATCGAACAGGTGTTCGAGCGGTTCTGTGTGGGGAAATAAGGGAAGGGGAAAACTCCCCCAGTCTCGCATCCGCTCGACAGCCCCCTCTGGGATGGGGCTCTTGACATGACGGCAAAGTTGCCGGGTAAATTGCAAAGTTTCCGGTACGCCAGAGGCTCCCTCTCCGAGGGAGCTGGCAAAACCGTCAGGTTTTGACTGAGGGAGTTCAGCCGTCCCCTTGGGGAAGGTGGCATCGCCGCAGGCGATGACGGAAGGGGTATTATCATTTTAAATCAATTATTAGAGGAAACCCGAAAGTATATGAACCACTTAGGAGATTATGATGTCATCGTCATCGGCGCTGGCCATGCGGGCATCGAAGCCGCCCATGCAGCTGCTGTGCTGGGCGCAAAAACGGCTGTCTTTACCATGAGTCTGGATGCCATCGGCAATATGCCCTGCAACCCCAGCATCGGCGGCACTGCCAAGGGCACGCTGGTGCGGGAGGTGGACGCGCTGGGCGGCGTGATGGGTCTGGCGGCAGACGCTACCTATCTGCAAAGCCGGATGCTGAACAAGGGCAAGGGCCCCGCCGTGCACGCACTGCGGGTGCAGACCGACCGCCGCCGCTACAACGAATACATGAAGCACGCGCTGGAACAGACCCCGGGTCTGGCCATCCATCAGGCCGAGGTGGTGGCGCTGGAAGTCGAGGACGGCCATGTGAAGGGCGTTGTCACCCAGCTGCACGGCGAGTACACCGCCAAGTGCGTGGTGCTTGCCACCGGTACGAATCTCGGCGGCAAAATATTCGTGGGCGATGCGTGGTATGCTTCCGGCCCGGACGGGATGCACGCCGCCAACGCCCTGACCGACAGCCTGAAAGCCGCCGGTCTGCCGCTGCGCCGGTTCAAGACCGGCACGCCCGCCCGGGTGCACCGCCGCAGCATTGATTTTTCCAAGCTGGAATGCCAGCCCGGCGACCCGGACAGCGAATTGCAGCCCTTCAGCTTTTTGACCGATGCACCCATGCACAACAAGGTGGAATGCTGGATCGCCTACACGAACCCCGAGACGCATAAAATCATTCTGGACAACATCCAGCGCAGCCCGCTGTACGGCGGCATGATCGAGGGTGTCGGCCCGCGCTACTGCCCCTCCATTGAGGATAAGGTGGTGCGCTTCTCCGGCAAGGATCGTCACCCGCTCTTCGTGGAGCCCTGCGGCGAGAACACCGAGGAAATGTATTTGCAGGGGGCATCCAGCAGCCTGCCGGAGGATGTGCAGAACGCCTTCTACCACAGCATCAAGGGCTTTGAGCATCTGGAGATCATGCGCCCCGCCTACGCTATCGAGTACGACTGCGTAGACCCCACCAGTCTGGAAGCCACGCTGGAAAGCAAGGTGGTGCGGGGTCTGTACGGGGCAGGGCAGTTCAACGGCACCTCCGGCTACGAGGAAGCCGCCGCGCAGGGTCTGCTGGCGGGTCTGAACGCCGCCCGCAACGCGCTGGGCAAGGAGCAGCTGGTGCTGCCCCGGCACACCAGCTATCTGGGCACGCTGGTGGACGACCTTGTGACCAAGGGCGTCATGGACCCCTACCGCATGATGACCAGCCGCAGCGAGTACCGGCTGACCCTTCGGCAGGACAACGCCGACCAGCGCCTGACCCCCATCGGCAGGGAATACGGCCTTGTGCAGGATGACCGCTGGGCAAAGTACCAGCACACCCAGCAGATCCTGGAAGCCGAGCGCCGCCGCCTGCACGAAGCACATCTGCGCACCGCAGACCTGCGTGCCGCCATGGAAGCCGCCGGTCTTGCCCCCGCCGCCGAGGGCGGCATTGCCGAGGAGCTGCTGCGCCGTCCCGAGATCAGCTACCCGCTGGTGGCGGGCATCATCGGCTGGGGCGAGGAGATCACCCCCATGCTGGCAGAGCGGCTGGAAACGGAGATCAAGTACGCCGGTTACATTGCCCGGCAGGACCGGATGATCCGGGAAGTGGCACGCCACGAAAAGACCCTCATCCCGGAGGATTTTGAATACGCCGCCCTGACCGGCCTGACACTGGAAGCCCGGGAAAAGCTTGCCCGCATCCGTCCCCGCAATCTGGGGCAGGCGGGGCGCATCCCCGGCGTTTCGCCCTCCGATGTGGCGCAGCTGAGCATCGCACTGGCAGGGAAACAACAAAAATAATACGAAGTTGCGATAAAATAAACGATTGCGCTACCCCAACCACCCGACAGAAAGGACAACACTATGATCGACAAACAGCGGTTGGAGGAAAAGTGTTCCACATGGAACATTGCCCTCACCGGCACCCAGCTGGATCAGCTGGACGCCTTTGCCCAGATCCTTGTAGACTACAACCAGAAGGTCAACCTGACCGCCATCACCGACCCGGAGGGCATCGAGGACAAACATTTCCTCGACAGCCTGCTGTTTGCCAGCCAGCCGGAGGTTGCCGGGCGCATGGTGGACGTAGGTGCCGGGGCAGGCTTTCCGGGCATCGTGACCAAAATCTTCAAACCGGAGCTGGAGCTGACCCTCATGGAGCCCACCGGCAAGCGGGTGGATTTTTTGAAGTACGCCTGCGCCCAGCTGGGGCTGACCGGGGTGGAGTTTGCCAAGGAGCGCGCCGAGGAAGCCGCCCGCAAGGTGTGGCGGGAGCAGTTTGATCTGGCCACGGCGCGGGCGGTAGCGAACCTGCGGGAACTTTCTGAATACTGTCTGCCTTATGTGCGCCCCGGCGGTATGTTTTATTCTCTCAAGGGCGGCGACGCGGTCGCGGAGACCGCCGGCGCTGAAAAGGCCATCCATCTGCTGGGCGGCCAGCTGAGTAATCGTATCTCTTACTCTCTGCCCGATGGCAGCAGCCGTACTCTGATCTGCATCGAAAAAATATCGCAAACTTCGACAAAATATCCCCGAAACGCTGCAAAAATGGCAAAATCCCCGTTGGCATAATGTCGAATCCTGCCGGTATTCTGGGAATACCGGCTTTTTTTGCGATTTTTTTCAGTGGAATCCTGTGCATAATTGTGTTATGGTGGTCATAGAGCACAGGACAAGCCAAAACAAGGAGGGAACGGTATGGCTTTTGCAAATCTCGGGAAAGACCGAGTACGGTCACTCCCCTTAAGTCAGATTATGGTCAATCCGGCACAGCCTCGCACCCGCTTCGAGGATGAGGCGCTGCAGCAGTTGGCGCAAAGCATTGCCGCCAACGGACTTTTGCAGCCAGTAACCGTGCGGGAAGCAGGGCCGGGCAAATATCAGTTGGTAGCCGGTGAGCGGCGCTGCCGGGCTTGTATGCTGCTGGGATATACTCACGTTCCCGCCATTGTCAAAAACTGCACCATGCAGGAATCAGCGGTACTAGCGCTGATTGAAAACTTACAGCGGCAGGATCTGGACATTTTCGATCAAGCAGAGGGGATCAGCCGCCTCATTGGCTATTGGGGTGTGACTCAAGAAGAAGCGGCTGCTAAACTGGGGCTGGCCC
>ERZ773194.1675-NODE-1675-length-23180-cov-3.133362_pt1 | contig 23180 bp, 23 predicted proteins | sample MGYA00511240_ERZ773194 | MGnify/ENA primary metagenome ERZ773194 (study PRJEB29015, sample SAMEA2737774) | human gut metagenome | biome: human gut; feature: human-associated habitat; material: faeces | place: China | collected 2012 ... | reverse complement strand
AAGTTCGACGCCTTGAAAACTTATTCAGGAGTATTCAAAAACACTCCTGAATAAGGATGTATTGAACACAGAAAGGGGACTCCCGTCCCCTCTCTGCACTCTCCCCATGCAATTCTATACATCGCCGACAGCTTTGTCTACAGGCTGAACTGCCCCGGTTTTCGGGGCAGTCAAGGCGTCGACAAAGTTCGACGCCTTGAAAACTTATTCAGGAGTATTCAAAAACACTCCTGAATAAGCTTGGATTGAACGCAGAAAGGGGACTCCCGTCCCCCTTTCTGCACTCTCCCCATGCAATTCTATACATTGCCGACAGCTTTGTCTACGGTCAGCAAACCAGAGTTAAGCACTCAGGTTTTTTGATTATTATTCTTGCTATTCGATTTTCAGCTCAAGAGCACACGCTTTCCCGCATACATCGACCTGTCGGCCCCCGTAACGGCGCGCCGGTGAAGCTCAATATTCTCTCCGAAAACCGATTTGAAGAGCTCCGAGGGCTCGTGCTCGCCGAGCGTCAGCGCGTTGATTATATATCTTTCGTCCCGGTATGCCGCAGTGTAATCGACAATAAGGGCATCGGCGAAAACCCGGTTATCAAAGCTCTCCATGCAGCTCGCCGTCTCGCGGCGTACCCGGTCAAGGCGAATAAGCTCACTGCCGCAGGGACAGGGCTGCGGGAGAATTCTTGTGCGGTCGCCCGTGCGGTATCTGATAAGAGGTATCGCGTCCATGCCAATCGTCGTTATCACAAGCTCACCGTATTCCCCGACCGGGGCTTGGCGACCGTTTTCGTCTATAATTTCGGCAATAATATGGTTTTCGCGCAGATGCATACCCTCGTGCGCCGGACAGCAGACTGCGCCGCCGAGTCCCATTTCGCGGGAGCCGTAATGTGGGAAAAGCCTGCTGCCGAGAAGCTTTTCCGCCTCCGATATGACGCCTTCAGGGCAGGCATCCGCGCTGACGAGCGCCCTTTCCAGACTGCCTCTGCCGCATACGCGAAGTAGGCTCAAAAGCTGCACCGGCATACCGACAAAGCTGTCCGGTCTTTCCGCGCGCATCAGCTCACTAAGCTCAAAATAGCTGAGCTGTGCTCCCGCACGTATCGGACTTGCTCCCAGCCGGCTCACCGCCTCGGCGATAAGCTCGCCCAGACCGAATTGACCCGAGAACGGCATACATATCAGCGTCCTGCCGCCGGGAAATATAAGCTCACCCAGACCCGCCATAAAAAGCTGCACCGTGCGCTCACAGTCGGCGCGGGTATAGAATACGCGCTTTCCAATGCCGGTCGTTCCGCTCGTCACATCGCTTATCACGCGCTGCACCTCCGACTGAGAGCACAGGAGCATGGCTCCCACGTTTTCCGCAAGCTCCGTCTGCGTCGTAAAGGGAAACTCGGAAAGCTCTGCCAAATCGTCTAAGTGTGCCGGGAGTCCGGAATAAAATCCGCCGCGCTCCCGCTCGCGGACAAGCAGCGCGTTGAGTCTTTCAAGCTGTATGCGCCGTATGTCCGCGCGCGTCAGCGACTCAAGCCCCTCCTGCTCACATATGAGCGCGTCAAGTCTTGTCCTTGTCATCGTCTATACAGTGCCCTGCCTTCCGTGTTCGTCAGGTTATACGCGCAAAACGGCACCATGCCGAATTCTGAATCGACCTCGCAGATATAGCAGCGGCGCAACCGCTCAAGATCAAGATTATATGCGTCCTGAAAAATCATACCCGATACGGCGAAGGTGCTCCGCCGCGCCTGCTCAAGAAAATCATCGAGCGCCGAGGTCTCGCAAAGCTCCGGGTCGGAGGTGTAGTCCGGCTCGTCCTCGCCGTTCCACTGCTTGGCGACGTAGCTGCGCGAATCGTCCGAGGTCGTGCAGCAGCAGGCGGAGGCGCCGGATTTCTTCGGCAGCAGACGGAGACTGCCGTCCGCACGGCGCAGATAGCTTGCGTGGAAGGAGCAGTAGGGATTTTCCGCCCCGCCGCCGGCAAAGTCCTGCGCGTGCATCACGCCGCCCATCTGCTCCTCGATGAGACGAAGCATACGCGGTATGGTGATGGGCTTTTCCGGGCGTTCAAGCCCGCAGCGCCCGAAGTAGCTGATGGGCTGAAAATGCACTCCGCGTATCGCGGGCATACGCTCAAGAGCGAAGCGCAGTATATCGCCGACCTGCGCGTCGTTCACTCCCGGCGCGATGACCGGCACAAGCACTATGCCAAGCCCCGCCGCCTCGCAGTTTTCTATCGCGGCAAGCTTTTCGGTCATGAGCGCCCGTCCGCGCAGTGTCATATAGACCGCGTCGTCCACGCCGTCAAATTGCAAAAACACCGTGTTGAGCCCCGCCGCCTTGAGCGTCCGGGCGTATTCCGCATCATCTGCAAGGCGTATGCCGTTTGTGTTGAGCTGGAAAAAGCTAAAGCCCTTTTTGCGCCCGAGGGCTATTATTTCCGGCAAATCGTCCCGCATGCTCGGCTCTCCGCCCGAGAGCTGAATATTAAACGGACCGCCGTGCGACATGAGATAATCGTACTGCCGCTCGATTTCCTCCATGCTGAGCTCGCGCTCGTCCGTGCCCGCAGAGGCAAAGCACACGGGGCAGCGGAGATTGCAGCGCGTTGTGAGCTCCAGCAGCATACAGCAGCCCTTGCGCAAATGCGCCTTGCAGAGTCCGCAGTCGTTCGGACAGCCGTTTTTCACGTCCTTGCCGTTTACCGGCGGCTCCACGGTGCTGCTGCCGAGGTTCCAGCGCATATAGCTTATGAGATTGTCCTCCCAGATGAGCGTGCTGAATTTGCCGTGCTCGGGGCACTGCTTGTCCATATAGATATAGCCGTCTGCACCCGTGTGCTTTTCTGCGGAAAGCTTTCTCAGACACACCGGGCACACGCTCTCCGTCCGCCCGACGCGCATCAGATAAGCCCCCTTTCGGAGAGTATCTCCATGCATTTTTCGTAGGTGGAGGCGATTATCTGCGGGCACAGCTCCACGCGCTTTGCGGGGTTGCCGTGGGTTATGTCCTCGCACTCGTAGCCGCCGTAGTATAGCGTCATTTCGTCCTTGAACCAGCGGGTAAACTCACCCAGCGCCGCCTTATGCTCAGGTGAGTCCATGCCGGTGTCCTCGCCCTTGCCGGTGAAATAGGATATGATGCACGCGCCGCCGCTCATGCAGCCGCAGCAGCCGCCGGAGAAGCCGACTCCGCCGTTGAGCCCGCCCATAGCCTTGACAAGGCCGGGGTTTTCCTCGCCTATCGTCTCAAGCAGGAGCTTTGCCAAAATCTGACCGCAGAAATAGCCGTAGCGTGAAAGCTCCATTACCCTGTCAAAAAGATCCATCAGGCATTTCCTTTCTGCATATGATTAAATAATATCTGCATTTTAAATTGGTTTTCGGGCAGCCGATAGTCTCTCCGCTCCAAAGCGCGGCAAAATAATACTCGCGCCACTGCTCGGTCATGTCCTCAATATGCTCAAGACTGAAGCCCGACGAGGCTAAAAGCGCCTCGGGAGAGTCGAAAAATACGTCCGACAGAGCCAAAACGCCGCCGTCTTTGAGAAGCCGCCGACTTTCCCGGAGCGCGGCCTTTGCATCTCCGCTCACATAAAATGCGCACTGAGATATAATCGCATCAAAGCCTTCGTCGGGATAGCCGCTGTGCAGCATATCGCCGCGAACGACGTTTTCTCCGCACGGAATCAAATCAATGCCGACGGCGTCAAGTCCATGAGCGCGCAGCAGGGCGACTGCCTCACCCTCGCCCGCGCCCATGTCGAGCACACGAGCGCCCGGAGACAGGGCGCAAAGCTCTATCATGCGCATGGTGTGCGCGTCTCCTCCCGGATGCCCGTTCATTTGTCCTCCAGCGCCTTCTCGACGGAGAGAACCTTTCCCAGCGCAAGCTCCTCCGGTACATAGACAAAGCCGCAGCGAGGGCAGACCGGCAGCTCTACGGGGAAGCCGTTATCGAGATACATGAATTTTGCCTTGCCCTTGACGAGCGCTACGCCGCATTTTCTGCATTTGAGCTTACCCAGCGGGTCAATGGTGTAATATGTTCTGTCCTGCATGATATCACTCCTGACGTTTAACGACGTTCATCCTGTGGCTATAAGCGCGGCGAACCGTGTAGCCCTCCTCGTCCTCGGTAAGCGCGACCCAGAAGGTCACGTTCCCGAGTCTCGCTCTCAGCATGAGATAGCCGGTGTCGGCGTCCTCTATCGCCTCGCCGCTTTCGCGGTATGCGTCAATGACGGATATGACGTCGGATTTTAATATCATGCGCTCGTCCATCATTTTGAGCGCGGCCTCGTCAAATTCCAGCTTATAGGGCAAATTCATATTCATAGTCTCCTCGCCCCAGATATCCCGGAGCAGTTCATTTTTCAGCGTAAGGCGGTTATAGCGCTTTTCGCTTATATCGGGCGGCGCACCCGCGTCCGTACCGTACACAAGCTCAAGTATATGCCGCGACTCCCGCCCCTCGCGTGCAAAGCGGTCACGACAGGCCATGCAGTAGCTGACATAGGGCGCGTCACTGCGCTCAAGGCATTTTTCTGCAAGCTCGTGGGCAAGCTCGCGGTTTGTGTATGAGGTCAGACCGCCGTAGCCGCAGCAGGGGGAGCGGTCGCCCGAGTATTCCGTCTCAAGTATCGAAACGCCGAGCTTTTTCAGAATGTCGCGCACACTGCGCTGAGTCTCCGCGTCTCCGCGTGCACCGCAGGAATCGTGCAGCGCGGCGCAGCGCTCAAGTATCTTTGCTTCCTTGGGAAGCCCGATTTCCTGCAATACGTCCCATATCCCGACGATTTCTATATTTTCATGCCCCGAAAGCTCCTTTTTGCAGCTGGGGCAGGCGGCAATGACCGTGGGATATCCAAGCTTTGCAAGCTCGTTTTCGATAAACTCAAATTGCTGCCCGTACATCTCATAGCGCCCCGCCCAATCGCATATCGCGCCGCAGCAGCCGAGCATCAGCGCAACGCCGCCCTCAAGCCGCGCGCATAGATCCTCATACGCCGCGCGTACCGTCGCCGGAGCGATGGCGGAGGACTGACAGCCGGGGAAAAAGACATATCTGCACTTATCATATCCGGGCTGCCTGCGGCATAGAAAGGCCTCGCCGTTTGAGAAAAGCATATCCATAAGCGCAAACTCATGCGGCGCAAGCGGCATTTTATCGGTCGAAACCATGTTCTCGCGGGCGCTCTTGCAGACCCGCGCCATGTCGATACCCTTGGGGCAGACGACCGTACACTGACCGCAGAGCGCACAGGCGTTCATGGCCTTGTTGAGCGGGTGGTCGCCCATTATTATCTGTGTATTGTTATATATCTCCCGCGCCAGCAGACCGGGATGTTTTTTATAGTGCTTGAGATAGGCGCAGGCCTTCATGCACTCGTCGCAGCGGCACTGTATGCAGCGCTTGGCCTCCTCGATGGTCTCCTCGCGCGTGTAGCCCTCCGCGCTGCACTCGACACGGTGCAGCGAGCCGACATTGTCAAGGCTTGCGTATAGCTTTGTCTCAACGGCGCCCTCGCTGCCGCGCATATTATCGGGCGCGAGCCTTTGCGCAAGGCGGTCTACCGTGAGCGCTGCCTTTTTTGCGGAAAATGCGGCGCTGAGCACATCACTGCCGTCTGCGCCCATGACGAGAGAGCGAGCCGCACAGAGCATATAACGCTCATCACAGATGGCGTCCGGGAAAAAGCCCCTTGCCGCCGCAGCCGAGGCGCATAGCACGTCAAAGCCGCCGCACTTTTCAGCATAGAATTCTCCGCTGAGCGTGCAGCCGAACTCAAAGCATATATCCTTGGTCTTTAATCTGCCAAGCTCATCGGCAAAGGCCGTCTCATCAAGAAATGGCGCTGCCGTGCGAAGAAAGGCGCTCAGGTTAGCCTCCTCGCAGAACACCGTGAGCGGGTAGGCCTTTTTCTCAATCTCACCCGCGAGGAAGAGCGCGAAAAGCCCGGAGCCGAAGATGGCGACGCTCTTCTTTTTCTTCATGCGGAAAACACCGCCGGAGCGCGATTTTTCACCGAAGCGTGTCACGGCGCGCTCAATATCGCGTACCGCTATGCCCTCGCCAAGCTCGGAAAGCTTGCACTTCGCCTCGCATGGGGCGCTGCACCCGGCGGAGACGACGTTCGGAAAAATCACCGCCTTTTCGTATAGCCCGAGCGCCTTCTTAAAATCCCCGTCCGCCGCGGCGGCAAGCATTGCCTTGGCATCTAACTTCAAGGGGCAGGCGGCGGAGCAGAAGGCGGGCTGGTCGTAGACGCACAGCGACACCATGTTTTCGATCTCGTCCTTGGATATTCTGTTGACCTTGTAGACGTGCGTGGAGCCGCGCTCCTGAATTACCGACATGAGCTCACCTCTTTATAAACCTAATAGAGAGACCTTATTAAAGGTCTCTCTATTATAACATTTTTTTGCTTGATGGCAAAGCTTAGTTTTCAAGCGCCTTGAGCGCTGCAAGCACCTTGTCGGGTCTTGCCGGGATGCGCGTGATGCGCGCGCCCGTGGCGTTATAAATCGCGTTGAGAATGGCGGGATGCGGTGCATCCAGCGGAGCCTCACCGCAGCCGGCGGCACCGTAGGGTCCGTTGGGACGGTAGGTCTCGATGAAGTGGAGCTCGATGTCGTCCGGAGCATCATTCGGGTAAGGGATGCCGCACTTGAGCAGGCTCGTCTCCTTCTCCAGATCGTCAAAGTCCTCGGTCAGTGCAAGACCGATGCCCTGAACAAGACCGCCGTAGAAGTTGCCCTCAACGAGAAGCCTGTTCATGATCGTGCCGACGTCGGCAACGCTCGTGAACTTCTCGACCTTGACCTTGCCGGTCTGAGTGTCAACGCGAACCTCGGGCATGAAGATGGTGTACATATAGGTCGCAAAGGGCTCGCCCTGTGCGGTATCCTGATCGATGGGGTGGTCGGCGCAGTAGGTCGTGACCCAGTTGCCCTCGACCTTCGTCTCTATGCCCTCGGCTACCATCTCGTCATAGCTGCGGTAGCTGCCGTCCTCCTTGCGCATCGCGGCAAGCAGATTTTCGGCGGCGAGGCGGCAGGCGTTGCCGGTCATGACCTGAGAGCGGGAGCCGCCCGCAGGACCGGAGTTCGGGGTGAACTTGGTGTCGTTCATGACAAGACGAATCTGCTCGGGCTTTATACCTGCCTGACGCAGAGTCTCATGCGCGGAGGCGACAATACCCATGTCGGCGCCCTGACCGTGATCCTCCCAGGAGGCGTACATCGTGACCGTGCCGTCGGGGTTGAGCTCGGCAAAGGCGGAGGAGGCGTCAACGCCGTCAAGTCCGCAGCCGTAAACGCCGAGGGACACGCCGATGCCGTACTTATAGCGCCCGTCGGAGGCGGCATTCTTCTCCGCGACACGCTTCTTGGCCGCCTCGTACAGCGGACGAGCCTTGTCGAAGAGCTCCTCCTCACAGTAAACGTCGGGAGCGTAGCCGGTGGGAATGGTGGTGTGCTCGGAGGCCTTGTAGCAGTTCATTGCGCGCATCTCGAAGGGGTCTATGCCCATCTTGGCGGCAAGGCAGTCGATTGCGATATCGGAGCCCATGAAGGACTGCGGCGAGCCGTAGGCACGGAAGGCGGAGCCCCATGCATGGTTTGTGAACACGGTCTGGCTCTTGTTGCGGATGGAGGGGATGCCGTAGCCCGCGCCGGTAAACTGGCTCAGACGCATGGTGAGCAGATCGCCGAACTCGGAGTAGGGACCGTGGTCAACGTAGTTATCGCCCCACATTGCAAGCAGCTTGCCGTCCTTGTCCGCGCCGAGCTTGATGTGCATGAAGGCGGGGGAGCGCTTGCCGGTGTAGGTGATGTTCTGGAACTGATTGAATACGAGCGAGACGGGGCGGCCGGTGATTTTTACCGCAGCGCCGATGAGCGCCTCGTTTGTCGGGGAGAACTTATAGCCGAAGGTGCCGCCCGTGTGGTTCTGCACAAGGCGAAGCTCCTCCATCGGAACGCCGATGCCGCCCGCTATCATCGGCATATGAAGATGTATGCCGATGGACTTGGAGTGAACGGTGACCATGCCGTCCTCGTCTATGTAGCCGTAGCCGCAGTCGGGCTCAAGATGCAGGTGCGGCTGACGCGAGCAGTAGCTCTCTATCTCGACCTGCTGTGCGTCGGGGATGCTGTCCCAATCAAAGTCGGGTCCCTTGATGCAGTTCGTCTCGTAGAAGACGTTGGGTATGCCGGGGTGAATTTCAATAGCGTCAGGCTCCTTCGCGTCCATGGCGTTCATGTAGGCGGGAAGCTCTTCGATCTCCACCTTGACGGCGTCCGCAGCGGCGCGGGCGTGCGCCTCGGTGTCCGCCGCGACGATGGCTATTGCATCGCCGAACTGGAATATCTTGTCCGAGCAGAGCACGGGACGCTCAAAGCCGTCGGTCTTGTTGTGCTTGGGGAGCATGACAAGGCCGTTTATCTTGTTGGTGCCGCCTGCGGCAAGAATATCCTTATAGGTGATGACCTTAAAGACGCCGGGCATCTTCTCGGCCTCGGTGGTGTCGATGCTCTTGATGTTGGCGTGAGATACCGTGGCCTGCGTGAGGGCGAGGCGAAGAGTATTCTCGGGCATCTTGAGCGCATCGTCGGCGCCGAAGTCCCAAGTGCCGGTGACCTTCTGCGCGGCGGAGGGACGGATGTATTTCGTGCCCTTGATGCTGTCTCCGGTGGGCTTGAATACAAGATCCTCCTTGCTCATCTCACCGCGCATGACGGCGGCAGCCGCCATTGTAGCGTCGATAAGGGGCTTATAGCCGGTGCAGCGGCAGAGGTTGCGGTTTTTATTGAACCAGTCGCGTACCTCCTCACGGGTCGGGTTCGGGTTCTTGTCGAGCAGCACCTTGGCGCTGATGATGAAGCCGGGGGTGCAGAAGCCGCACTGCGCGCCGCCGTATGCCATCCACGCGACCTGAAGCGGGTGCATATCGTGCAGAGTGCCGACGCCCTCTATCGTCGTTATCTCCGCGTTGTCTCTGATTTTCTCCATCTTAAGCAGGCAGGAGCGAGTGACCTTGCCGTCTAAAATGACGTTGCAGGCGCCGCAGTGACCCTCGCCGCAGCCGATTTTACAGCCGGTAAGCAGCAGATGCTCACGCAGAACCGTGGCCAGAGTCTCATGAGGCTCAACAATCAGGATGCGCTGTACTCCATTGATGACGAGTGATTTTTTAATCATTCATATACCTCCTCATAATTCTTATAATTATACTTTTTTACACTGTTTTGCTTAGCTTTCGGCTTTGTGGATAGACTCGGGAAATCAGTGACAGTTGTCCTTATCCGCACCGCTGCCGCTCACGTCCTTGAGCTTTTGAATTCCGCGCGGGGTATAGAACACAAGCTCGGACAGGGAACCGTCAAAATTTTCACCGCGCAGGCGAAGAAAATTGGCGTTTTCATAGTACTCTATCGGCAGTTCTCTGCGGAATATTTCCCCGGTCTGGGGGTCTGAGATCTCTACCGTGACAAGCTCTGCCCGGAGCTCAAAGCATTTGTCCTCCATGTCTGCCTCCTGCTTAATATCTTCAATTATATTTTACGGCAGAGAAATCGGAGTAGCAACTATCATACAGATATAACTCGTAGAAAAAATAACATTGTTTTTGTGCATTATGCAAATATTTTGCGTCGACTTCCTTGACTTCTCCTTGCTTTTTGTGTAATATTGATATAAACCCTGCGTTTGAGCTGCTCTCGTTCGTACCGTTCACGGATTTGAAATTCAACGCGCGGGGTTTTTGCATTTTAATGTATTTATTTTAATGATATATTGGATAAAAATGCCAAAATTGCTTTTCGCTGGGAGGGAGGATATATGCAGTTCGGGGCACTTATAGTCGCAGCGGGGATGTCGTCACGCATGGGAGAATTCAAGCCTATGCTCAATATCGGCTCGATTTCAATAGCGCAGCGCATAGTCGCAACGCTCCGTCAGTCCGGCGTGACGAGGATAGTCATGGTCACGGGGCATAATGCGTGGGAGCTTGAGCACCATCTGGCAAACAACGGGCTTATTTTTCTCCGCAACGAGCAGTACCGCACGACCCAGATGTTCGACTCGGCAAAAATCGGGCTTGAGTATCTCAAGGATAAGTGCGACGGCATTTTATTTACGCCGGTTGACATCCCGCTTTTTACCGCCTCCACCGTGAGCGCACTCATGGACTGCGGGGCAAGGCTCGTGTGCCCGGTGTGCGAGGGCAGGCGCGGGCATCCGATTTTAATAGGCACGGAGCTTGTGGACACTATTCTGGCTTATCGCGGAGAGGGCGGACTCGGCGGCGCTATCGAGCACTGCGGTGCGGAGATGACGGAGATAGCCGTTGAGGACAGCGGCATCCTGCATGACGCGGACACCCCGGAGGACTACAGGGCGCTTTTGAGCTATCACAATCGGCAGCTTGTAAGACCGATAATAAACGTGGAGCTTGCAAAGGAGAAGGTCTTTTTTGACCGGAAGATTGCAATGCTCCTCACGCTTGTCGAGGAGACGAATTCCGTTCGCAGTGCCTGTCAGCGTATGCAGATATCGTATTCGACCGGCTGGAACATAATACGCCGCCTTGAAACGGAGCTCGGGCGGACGTTGGTTGAGCGCAGTCAGGGCGGACTCGGCGGCGGTCAGAGCAGGCTTACGGGAGACGGGCTGCGCCTTTTGGAGAAATATAACGAATTTGAGCGGAGGCTGCGTGAGGAGGGCGACCGGCTCTTTCAGGACTGCTTCGGTGAGCTGCTGTGAGCCGGCGCGTGTATCTTATCCGGCACGGAAGGCCGGATTTCCCGGACGGGAGCTGCTGCCTCGGGAGGACGGATATTCCGCTCGGCACGATAGGGCATATGCAGTCCTGTCTTGCGGTGCGGGAGCTTGAGCACGCCGGGATAAGCGCGGTATTTACAAGCCCGCTTTCGAGAGCGCGCGAGACGGCGGCGTATTTTTCACCCTCGGCTGTAGTTGTACCGGGACTTCGTGAGGCGGATATGGGACTGTGGGACGGTCTGAGCTTCCGCGAGATAAAGGAGCGTTTTCCGGAGCTGTACGAGCGGCGCGGCGTGGATATGAGCGTTCCGATACCCGGCGCGGAGGAGCCGCGGGCGGCGCTTTGCCGCTTTGAGGAGACGCTCATGGAATGTCTTGACAAAAGCAGCGGGGATATCGCGGCGATTTCCCACTCGGCGGTCATCAGACTCATGGCGGCAAGGCTTTTCGGAACCGCGCTTGAGAGCAGCCGGGAGTACCGTGTCCCGTACTGCGCCTGCGTGACGCTCGAATATGACGGCGGCTTTCGCCTTGTGAAAATCGGAGAGGCTCCGCGGCCTGAGTTGGACAGAGCCTTGTGTCTGCGTCTGCTGCACGCTGCGGGAGCACCGGAGAATGTCATCGAGCATTGCGCTGCCACCGCCGAGGAAGCTCTGAGGATTGCCGCCGCGCTGAAGGAAAGCGGGAATGATATCGACGCGGAGCTTGTGGAAAACGCGGCACTGCTGCACGATATTGCGCGGAGTCTGCCGGAGCATTCACGGCGCGGCGCGGACTGGCTGAGCGAGCTCGGCTATACCCGTGAGGCGGAGCTGATTCGGCGGCATCACGAGCCGGAGGTGGCCTCGCTTGAGCTTACGGCACTCTGCCTTGCGGATAATCTCAGACTCGGAGCACGGCGCGTGAGTCTTGAGGAGCGCTTTTCCGAAAGCCTGAAAAAGTGCCGGGATGACGAGGCGCTCAGGGCGCATGAGAGACGCAGACGCGAGGCGCTTGCCGCGGCGCTGAGAATAAACGGGCTTTGCGGCAGAGAGGTTATAAATATCAAGTAATAATATAGATGAATAGAGGAAAAGAGCATGGAAAGGATAGAGGTTTGCTGCCCACAGAGCGGCGGGGAGGAGCATTTCTCCGGCTGCCTTATCTGCGGCGCGGAGCTTGTATATAATAGCCTCGGCACCGAGCGGCGCTGCGCCGTCTGCGGCAGGGAGAGCGCCGGCAACGCCGTCTGCGCAAACGGGCACTATGTCTGCGACGAGTGCCATGCCTACGGAGCCTTCGCCGCTATTATCCCGGAGCTATATAAAAGCAGGGAGAAAAATCCGCTGCTGATTTTGGACAGCGTCATGGATCTCCCCTCGGTACATATGCACGGACCGGAGCATCATGTCATCGTGCCGCTCGTGCTGCTGACGGCACTGCGTAATAACGGCGGCGATATTAGCTATGATGAGGCGATGCGCGAGGCGTATAGGCGCGCGTCAAAGCTGCCCGGCGGCACCTGCGGCTTTTGGGGCGTGTGCGGCGCGGCGGCGGGAGCGGGTATATTTGCCTCCCTGCTTCTCGGCTCAAGTCCGTTGCATAAGGACGCATGGCCGCTTCCGCAGCAGCTTGTCTCGGATATACTTGCAAGGCTTGCCGAGATAGGCGGACCTCGCTGCTGCAAGCGAACGTCCAGAGTGGCGATAGAGGAGGCAAGCCGGTTTTTGCGCGAGACAGGCGGCGCGGATATGCCGCTTTGTAAGCTTGGGTGCAAATATACTGCACTCAACCGAGAGTGCATAGGAGGCGATTGCCCGTATTTTCAAAAATAAACAGCAGCTGCTTAATATACAAGACAAGGAGGTTATCTAATGAAGCTTATCAAAACCGAGGACGCAGTGGGTCATGTGCTGTGCCATGACATCACGCAGATAATCAAGGGCGTGACCAAGGACGCGGTATTCCGCAAGGGGCATATCATCACCGAAAAGGACATACCGGTGCTTCTGTCGGTCGGCAAGGACAATATCTATGTCTGGGAAAAGGACGAGAATATGCTCCATGAGGACGAGGCGGCGGAGATACTCCGAAGCATCTGCCAGAACGAGAATATGCACGCGACGGCGCCCAAGGAGGGCAAGATAGAGCTTATCGCGGATATTGACGGTCTGCTGCTCGTTGACCTTGAGCGGCTTCGCGCCATAAATTCGCTCGGTGACATGATGATAGCCGCACGGCACTCCGGCTTCATGGTGAAAAAGGGCGACAAGCTCTGCGGTACGCGCGTCATACCCCTTGTCATTGCAAAGGAGCGCATGGAGCAGGCAAAATTGCTTGCCGGGGACGAGCCTATAATGCGCCTTGTGCCGGTGAGACCGAGGAAATACGGTCTTGTCACGACCGGCAACGAGGTGTTCTACGGGCGCATTGAGGATACCTTCAGCCCGGTGGTTCAGGCAAAGCTTGCGGAATTCGGCTGCGAGATGGCGGCGCACGTCATACTGAACGACGACCATGAAAAAATCACCGCCGCGATAAACGATATGCTTGCGCAGGGCTGCGAGATGGTTCTCTGCACCGGCGGCATGAGCGTTGACCCCGACGACAAGACCCCGCTTGCCATCAAGAATACCGGCGCGAATATCGTCTCCTACGGCGCGCCCGTGCTGCCCGGAGCGATGTTTCTCGTGTCGTATTCCCAGGACGGCCGCCCCGTCTGCGGTCTGCCCGGCTGCGTGATGTACGCAAAGCGCACTATATTTGACCTTGTGCTGCCCTACCTCGTCACGAATACGCCCATTACTAAACAATGGCTTGCGGGACTCGGCAGCGGCGGACTCTGCCTCAACTGCCCGGTGTGCCATTTCCCCAACTGCGGCTTCGGCAAGGGAAGATGAGCCATGCTTGACAGATATGGGCGAGAAATAGATTATATGCGCATTTCCGTGACCGACCGCTGCAACCTGCGCTGCCGATACTGTATGCCCGAGTCTATAGACGCGCTGGGGCACGGGGAAATTCTCCGTTATGAGGAGATACTGCGCATATGCCGCACCGCCTCGGAGCTGGGGATAAGAAAATTTAAGGTCACGGGCGGAGAGCCGCTTGTCCGTGCCGACTGTGTGAGCTTTATCGCCGCGCTCAAGAGGCAGAGCGGGACGGAGCAGGTTACGCTGACGACAAACGGACTCTTACTCGGAAAAAATCTGGATGCGCTTGCCGCCGCAGGGCTTGACGGCATAAACATAAGCCTCGACAGCCTGAATGCGGAGCGCTATACGCGAACAAGCGGACACCCCGAGGGCGCGGAGCTGCTGAAGCGCATAATGCAGGCCGTAGAGGACGCCTGCGCAATGGGGCTGCGTACAAAGCTAAACGCCGTGCTGTTGGAGGAAACCGAGGAGGACGCGCCGGGGCTTGCCGCCATAGCGGAGGAGCTTCCGGTGGACGTGCGCTTTATAGAGCTTATGCCCATCGGCTTCGGCGCGGCGATGCGGCGAGTCTCACCGGACGATATTCTCTCGGCGCTGAGAGAGCGCTGGCCGGACCTTGCCCCGACGGACGAAAGGCGCGGCAACGGTCCTGCGCATTATTATAAGAGCGATTTGCTGCTCGGCAGGATAGGCTTTATAGACGCCGTGAGCCACAAGTTCTGCGCCGACTGCAACCGGGTACGCCTGACGAGTACGGGGCAGCTAAAGCCCTGCCTGTGCTACGCCGACTCCGCCGACCTGCGCACGCTCATCCGAGGCGGCTGCACGGACGATGAGCTGCGTGAGGCGCTGAAAATCTCGATATACAATAAGCCGCGTGCGCACTGCTTCGACACGGGCGCCGCCGTCACCGAGCGGCACGCAATGAGTCAGATAGGAGGATAACAGCATGGGAAAGGTTATAGCCGTATGCACGAGCGACCGTAAGGGTCTGCAAAAGCACGATGTAAATACCGCGCACTTCTCCGCCGAATGGGGCATTGACGGCGACGCGCACGCCGGGAGCTGGCACAGACAGGTGAGTCTTCTGAGTGCCGACAAGATAGAGGCCTTCAATAAACGCGGGGCAAACGTCATTCCCGGCGCCTTCGGAGAAAATCTTGTGGTCGAGGGCTTCGACTTCCGGGCGCTGCCCGTGGGCACGCTGCTGCGCTGCGGCGATGTGCTGCTGGAGATGACGCAGATAGGCAAGGAGTGCCACAGCCATTGCGAGATATACAAGAAAATGGGCGAGTGCATCATGCCGCGTGAGGGCGTGTTTGCCCGCGTCATTGAGCCGGGTAGCATCAGCGTCGGAGATGAGATGAGCATCGAAAAGCGCGAGGGGCATTTCCCGTGGCAGGCTGCGGTCATCACGCTCAGCGACAAGGCGGCGGCGGGGGAGCGCAAGGACGAGAGCGGCCCCGCGATAGCAAAGCGCCTGCGCGAGGCAAGCTACGAGGTCGTGGAGGAAATAGTTATCCCCGACGATGAGCGGGTTTTGAAGCAGCAGCTTATTCGGCTCTGCGACCAGCGGCAGCTTGACCTCATACTTACGACCGGCGGCACGGGCTGCTCGGCGCGGGATATTACGCCCGAGGCAACGCTTGCAATCGCGGATAAAAACGTCCCCGGCATTGCCGAGGCTATGCGCGCCGAGTCTCTCAAAATCACCAGGCACGCAATGATTTCCCGCGCCGCCTCCGTTATCCGGGGTAAAACGCTTATTATCAATCTCCCCGGCAGCCCCCGCGCCTGCATGGAGAATATGGACGTATTTATGGACACCATCCCCCATGCCATGGGGCTTCTCCGCAACGAGGTACACGACTGCGCAAGAAAATAAAAAGCAGGTATTTCTTCAGCACATATAACCGCGTTAAGTCGCGCTTATATAAAAATTTTTCTGAAAAAGGAGAAACGAACATGAAGAAAACCCTCACACTGCTGCTCACGCTTGCAATGCTCTTCACACTTGCCGCCTGCGGCTCGTCCGCTGCTCCAAGTAAGGGAGAGAAGGAAGAAATCATCGTCTTTGCCGCCGCTTCAATGACCGAGACTCTAAATCAGGTCAAGGATGTCTACGAGAAGGAAAACAACGTCACCATCACCTACAACTTTGACTCCTCCGGTACGCTCAATACCCAGATACAGGAGGGCGCGGACTGCGACCTCTTTATCTCCGCCGGTCAAAAGCAGATGAATCAGCTCGACTTAAGCTCCGACAAGGAGATAAACAAGGAGGGACTGGACTTTGTCGCCGGCGATACGCGCCTGAACCTGCTTGAAAATAAGGTGGTGCTTGTCGTCCCCGAGGGCAATCCCAAGGGCATAGAGAGCTTTGACGACCTTGCGGCAAGGCTTGCCGAGGGCAGCATACTGATGGCAATGGGCAACAGTGACGTGCCTGTCGGTCAGTACACGCAGAAGATACTCAATTTCTACGGGCTTGATGAGGAAGCCCTCGCCAAAAGCGGCGTCATTACCTACGGCAGCAACGTCAAGGAGGTCACAACTCAGGTCTCCGAGGGCAGCGTTGACTGCGGCATAGGCTACTGCACGGATGCCTTCTCCGCGGGGCTTACGGTCATTGACGGCGCAAGCAAGGATATGTGCGGTCAGGTCATCTATCCCGCCGCGGTATTAAAGACTGCGAAGAACCCCGATGCAGCCAAGGCCTTCCTTGACTATCTCACGGGCAGCGAGGCCATGGCGATTTTTGAGGCTGTCGGCTTCTCTCCGGTAGCGTAAAGCCAGAGACGCAGAATTGGCAGCGCATTTATTTGCGCCGCCAAGCCGAGGTATATAATTATGAACATTGACTGGTATCCGCTTATAAACTCCCTGCGCATTGCGGCAATAAGCTGCGTAATAGTTTTTTTCACGGGCGTATTCTTTGCCTACTACGCGGCAAGGCTGCCGCGCACGGTCAAGGGTATTCTTGACGTTATTCTCACGCTTCCCATGGTACTGCCGCCGACGGTATGCGGCTATTTTCTGCTGCTCATCTTCGGCACAAAGCGCCCGATCGGCATCCTTCTGATGCAGCTCGGCATTAAATTTGTAATGACATGGTACGGCGGAATTCTTGCCGCCGCCGTCGTCGCCTTCCCGCTGATGTACAGGACGGCACGCGGCGCGTTCGAGAGCTTTGACTGCACGCTCTCGCAGTCGGGGCAGACGCTCGGCCTTTCCAACACATATATTTTCTGGCGCATACGTATGCCCGCCTGCCGTCAGGGCATACTCGCCGGCACCGTGCTTGCCTTCGCGCGCGCCCTCGGCGAATACGGTGCTACCAGTATGCTCATCGGCTACACCCCCGGCAAAACCGCCACGATATCCACGACCGTATATCAGCTCTGGCGCACAAACGACGATGCGGGCGCATTCTTCTGGGTCATGATAAACCTCGCCATAAGCACCGTCGTGCTGCTCACGGTCAATCTCCTTGAGAGCAAGCAGAAAGTGAGGGCGAAGGGATGAGCCTGATAGTAGACGTCAGAAAAAAGCTTGGCAGCTTTGAGCTTGAGTCAAAATTCGAGGCGCAAAACGGCGTGACCTGTCTGCTCGGTCCCTCCGGCTGCGGCAAGAGTATGACGCTCAAATGCATTGCCGGCATAGAAAAGCCCGACGAGGGCTACATAGAGCTTGACGGCGTGGTCTTATATGACAGCGCAAAGGGTATAAATCTCCCTCCGCAAAAGCGCCGCGTGGGTTATCTGTTCCAAAACTATGCGCTGTTTCCTAATATGACGGTGCGCCAGAACATACTTTGCGGTATGCGCCGCATCAGGGACAAGAGCGAAAAAGAGGAAAAGCTCAAAAAAATGCTGGATATGTTCCAGCTTGGAGGACTTGAAAATCACCGTCCCGCGCAGCTCTCCGGCGGTCAGGCTCAGCGCACGGCGCTTGCGCGCATCATGGTCAGCGACCCGCAGCTTTTGCTGCTGGACGAGCCCTTTTCCGCGCTCGACGCGCACCTCAGGGATAAGCTTATGATAGAAATGCGCGACGTACTCACGCGCTTCGGGCGGGAGGTCATCATGGTCACGCACGACCGCAACGAGGCGTATAACATGAGCCGGGAAATAGCCGTCATGGACAGCGGCAGACTTCTGACCGTGAACCGGACAAAGGCGCTTTTTGCCGATCCCGGCAGCGTTCCGGCGGCGATGCTCACCGGCTGCAAAAATATAGCCCCCGCCATAAAGCGAGGGGAGCATGAGGTATATGTGCCCGATTGGGGCGTGAGCCTCACGACCGCGCAGCCCGTCGGCGACGATATAAAGGCCATTGGCATCCGCGCACATTATTTTAATCCCTCCGCGCCGACAAATCGCCATGAGATAGAATACCTTGACGAGATGGAGGAGCCCTTTGAGTGGATAATAGAGTTCAAATTCAAGTCCGCCGCGGAGTCCGAGCCGAGTGTGTGGTGGCGTGTGACGAAGGATAAGCGCCCACAGCTATTCCCCGCCGAGCTTGGCATTGCCCCGGCGAATATACTTTTACTGTATTGAGGAGGTTTTATCATGTCGAATATTTATGCCGAAATATTGGAAAGAGTTGAGCGCGGCGAGGCGCTGACGCTGAAAACGGAGCTTTGCGGCTCGGAGGGGCTTATAGCTGAGGGATTGAAAAAGACTCTTGCGCCCTATGCGCCGCAGACCGATAAGCGCGGCAGATATTTTGCCGACGTGACGCTGACGGAGACGGAGGGCAAAATCACCGTGGGCGAGCCCTTTTCGCCCCCGGAGCGCCTTATAGTCCTCGGTGCGGGGCATATTGCCGTGCCCGTTTGCGATTTTGCGGCAAAGAGCGGCTTTGAGGTCTATGTCTGTGACGATCGCCCCGCCTTTGCAAATACCGCGCGCTTCCCGCTGGCACGGGAGGTGCTGTGCGACAGCTTTGAAAGCTGCATCGACCGCCTCCGGCTCATGCGCTATGACTACGTTGTCGTTATTACGCGCGGCCATGTGCATGACGCGGACTGCCTGCGCGAGATATTCAAGGGCACGCAGCCGGCGTATCTGGGGCTTATCGGCTCGCGCCGCCGCGTGCGTGGGCTGTTTGAGATGCTTGTCGAGGAGGGCTATCCCAAGGAGTATATGGATCGGATATGCACGCCCATAGGACTTGATATCGGCGCCGTCACCCCCGGCGAGATCGCCATATCCATACTCGCGGAGCTTGTGGCATATAAGCGCCTGCCGGAGCACAGCAATGACGGCATACGCTGCTGCAACGACTCCGACGTGGAGCTATCCGTGATAAAATACCTTGCCGAAAACCGTGATCCCAAGGCGATAGTAACCGTTATCGAGACAAAGGGCTCGACTCCGCGCGAGGCGGGAAAATGGCGGTAAGCCCTCTTGCGGCAGTCACAGGCAGCATAGGCGGCGGATGCAGCGAGGGCGCGGTTATCCGTGACGCCGTGCGAATTATCGGCACGGGGCGCTATAAAATCGTCGATGTTGACCTCACGGGCGAGGTCGCGGAGTCTGACGGCATGGTCTGCGGCGGGACGATGAGAGTCCTCGTCGAGGACGGCACTGAGCGGCAAGAGGGATAAGGGGTGAAGCATATGCAGGATTTTACGCATTTTAATGAGCAGGGCAGGGCTAAGATGGTGAATGTCGGCGACAAGCCGGAGAGCCTCCGCACCGCCGTCGCCTCGGGGCGCGTCACGGTTAACGAAAGCACCTTTGCCCTGATAAAAAACGGCGGCATGAAAAAGGGCGATGTGCTTGCCGTCGCGCAGGTCGCGGGTATAATGGCCGCAAAGCGCACCCCGTATATTATCCCGATGTGCCATCCGATACTGATAGACGGTATTGATATCAGGCTTGAGCTTGACGAGAACCGCCTCTCGGTCGATATAAGGGCGGCAGTGTCATGCACGGGGCATACGGGCGTGGAGATGGAGGCTCTGACTGCTGTAAGCGCCGCAGCTCTCACGGTCTATGATATGTGCAAGGCCGTGCAGAAGGATATTCTGATATCGGATATTCATCTTGAGGAAAAAACCGGCGGCGTCCACGGCGATTATAAATATGTGTGATGCGCGGGGGCAGTTTAAATTACACCCTTCACACTGCTCGTATTCGCAGCACATCACCTGCTCATTGTCCGGAAGCCCAGCATCCGGCAGATTCTTGAATGCCTGCTTGATTTCGTAGTTCTTCAATTCGATACCCCCTTAGAATGCAAAAAGGCCGGAACCTTTGATCTCTCAAAAGTTCCGGCCTTACCGATTTAATATTTTGTTGTCTATCCAAATTACTTGCTCATTAACTTACCTCCGGCTATGGCAAAAGCGCCGGATCGTTAATTCTACAAAACCAACAATCCGACGCTTGAATTTTTGTGATATTTATTTTTTGAAAATTTCAGTACATGTTTGTATTTCGCCCGCGCAGCAGGAAAACACAGCGGCTATATTACCTAAAATATGGAAAAGACCCTGTTCAAGTCTGGGAGAACAGGGTCTGTCATCAATGGAAAAACAAAAAATTTTTCGGGCCTTTTGTGCCCGGAAAGCCTTGAGGACACTGCGTTTGACGCAATGTCCTCAAAATTGGCTGACAATGATGGCAAGGTCAGCCAATTTTGAGGACAAAATAAAATGCCAAAATTAAGATCCAGTTGCAAGCAAGTTTGATTCGAATAGGATGAGCAACGCAAAGTTGTTCCTTTATGGCAATGACGCTCCAACATATCAAACAGTTCTCTTGGATACCGCAACGAATTTCCAAATCACTCATTATTTAGCAGAGACGCTGCCTCATGGCTTTGAATATACTTTTGGTAGTCTATATCAGTAACTAGCGACAAATGTTTCTCGTAAAGAATTTTCAATAAATTCGACGAACCGTTGCGTATTAGCTTTAAATCATTTTTATCTATGACCAGGATCTTCTTTTGTTCTGCTAAAGCTAATTTCTTTATTAGACCAGAACCATAACTCCAGTTCCGACCAGTGACCCCTTCCCACGAAATCATTATACCCGTGTTTGTTCTGGTTGCAGAAAGAAGTGAAGCAAATTTCCCAATATATGTGACCCCAACGCTATTTTCGTAGTTTTTGCATTCGCACAAAACTAATTCACCCAGAAATGGATATGCTGAATTCAATCCACATATGCGTGCTTGTGTCGACCAATCTACTAAAATGTCAATTTCATTTGTGCTGGTGCGGCAATTTTTTCGAATGCAAAACAAATCACTGTTAAATAGACTCGATGCAAGTCTTTCTAGCAATTCTCCCTTGTCTTGTTTGTCTGTCACGCCAACAATCAATTGATCATAGTAGCGATTGAATTCTTCCTGCGCCTCAGATGATAAGTTCATCAGAGTTGAACCATGCACCCCGACCTCACGCAAATAGTCACGAATGGAATATCCGTTTTCTTCAAGTAATTTAGTGACGTCTTCGAATACTTCATTCATATTTTATAGCACTTTGTAGACCACAATCGCGTGCTCTGATGCTCGATCTATCTTTTCATCACAATGAACACAGTTTACCTCATCAGGAATATCAAATATGTGCTCATATCGCAGCCCGGAAAACCGTTGGCATTTCGGACAATAAATCTCCAAAATCGGCTTCAGTGCTCCTGTCTTGGCACCGGCCTCCAAAATTTGATATACTTCTTTTATATGGAGGCTTAGTTCTCTGTGCATAGCACCAGGATAAATAATATTTCCCGCGTGATATAGACTCAAAAAGCTTTCAAGCTGTTTCGGTTCACAATTAAGCGGGATCTCCTTTAGTAAAGGAGCCACTCTCACATAAATATTTGATTGCATTATTCATTCGCTCCATTCCTAAGTCACGGCATGTTCCCGTTTGATGCTGCAGTGTTGTAAACTTTCCTAAAAAATAATTGAATGTAATTTTAAATACATAACTATCAGTTTCTACTGGTTTCACACGTTTAATGTATATATACGGATAATTTGCAGTTTTTTCTTTTTCATTCAAATAGTTTAATAGAAGCTCTTTGATTTCAGTACTCCGTGAAAACATTTCCTCATTCTCGTCGATTAGCTCTCGAATCTCTCCAATAAAAGGCATGACAAGATCTCTTTCTTCGGACGCCGTTAGTTCAGCCGAGCCCCCAGAGCTTAATTCCATCATTTGCTTATATATTTTTATGCTCTCGTCTTTCTTGCTGTTAATGACATCTATAGTATTTGCGCCGTCGCATGAGAATAACTCAACTTTTAGATTTGCTTTAATCCATTCTAGACAGTTGTTAAGTAAGCTCTCGTATGACTCTTTTCCAAATTGTGGGTCAAAACGAACAGCATCAAATCGTATTTCCAATACGCTTAATTGCTGGTTAATATAAATCACAACAGGATAACGATAATTGACCAATTGATAATCTTCTGGACGTGGAAAGGCTTTCTGCAGGACAAATTTTATAAGTACTTCCTCTCCTTTATTCAGAAAAACAGGAGCACTATCTCCAATAGACCGCCCCAGATAATAATTGGGCCTATATGTCTCAGCGTCAAATAAAACGCATGCTGCAGCAATGTTTTCTTCAAGGGATGCTGCTTCATCAGAAATTGAGTAGAAAAAAGGCACTGAATACTTGTAAAGCTTTACGAATTCAAGATATTCAAAATTTACAGCATAGTCTACTTTTTCTGCCATTGCCGCAATAATGCTTTGATCATCCTGATGTTTTTCAACAACAAGGATATTGGGCTTATCGGTAACCGCATACTGATCTTCATCGGTAATCCGGCCATCCTGTTTTAATTGCCGAATAACGTATTTTTGGTATGCTTTAGAATAGCCAATCATACTATCCTTATAAAACGCCAGATACTGTTCTTCTTGCATTTCTAAAGCCATATGTGATTACCTTCCATAATGATTTATACAATGATTATACTCACCTTTTCCCTAAAAATCCATTGCCAAAAACGCCAAAACTATTGTTGTTATATTATGAATTTGGAACATTAAAAATCAAATTCATAATATATGCGCAAGATTTTACCTGCTGCATTCTATCTTCTGCGCGCTGTTTGCTGTCATCGCTTTTTACCACAACATAACCATCACCAAGCTCGCTGGACTTCTCAAAGATGACAGAATAAAGCCTCAGTACACTGCCCAGTATCTTGTGGCTGAACAATATGCGGCATGTCCATTTCTCTCGCAATACGAAAATTGATGCTAACTTGGGGGGCACCCAAGTCACCCCCCAAGATGAAATTGCTGCACTCCGCGCGGAGTTATCTGGCAACGTGTTTTACTTGAAATTATCTGTGAGTTGGGTATAATAGGAGTAGAATAGAGAAAGGAGTTTGTGCCATGTTAGATATTCAAGAAATCAAAGACGGTGTGCAGCTTGCCGCGCAGGAATACCCAATCAAGAAAGCGGAACTGTTCGGATCCTATGCCAACGGCACA
>ERZ773194.1666-NODE-1666-length-23297-cov-13.401558_pt1 | contig 23297 bp, 17 predicted proteins | sample MGYA00511240_ERZ773194 | MGnify/ENA primary metagenome ERZ773194 (study PRJEB29015, sample SAMEA2737774) | human gut metagenome | biome: human gut; feature: human-associated habitat; material: faeces | place: China | collected 2012 ... | reverse complement strand
AACCCACGTAACCAGCTTGGAAGGCTGGAATTCTACCATTGAACTACACCCGCAGGTCCAAAGGCGGTCTTTGGCGACATCAGTTATCATACCAAAAGAGGGGGGCTTTGTCAACCGTTTTTCAGAATTTAGCGGGAGAATTTTGCAAAAAAGGTTGTCAGCGTCCGCGGGATGTGCTAAAATTCTTATGTAGTATGCACTATCACACGAAAGGACGATTTTTCCTATGTCTGGACATTCCAAATGGAATAATATCAAACGCAAAAAGGGCGCTTCCGATGCGGCCAAGGCCAAGGTATTCACCAAGGTGGCCCGTGAGATGTCGGTAGCGGTAAAAGAGGGCGGCGCTGACCCAGATACCAACGGTAAGCTGCGCGACTGCATCGCCAAGGCCAAGGCTGCCAATATGCCCAACGAGAATATCGAGCGCTGCATTAAGAAGGCTGCGGGCAGCGAGGATAAGAACAGCTACGAAGAGATGGTATATGAGGGCTACGGCCCCAACGGCGTTGCCGTTATCATTGAATCGCTGACCGATAACCGCAACCGTACCGCCGGTGACCTGCGCCATTACTTTGATAAGTGCGGCGGCAACCTGGGCCAGAACGGCTGCGTTTCCTACCTGTTTACCAAGAAGGGCCAGATCGTCATTGATAACAGCGAGGGCGAGCTGGATGAGGAAAAGGTGATGGAGGACTGCTTTGATGCCGGGGCCGAGGATGTGGATTTCGATGAGGATACCATTGAGGTGTATACCGGGGTGAATGAGCTGCGCGAGGTGCGCGAGGCGCTGGAGAAGAAGGGCTATACCTTCCTTTCCGCCGAGCCGGCCTATATCCCCAGCACCTATACCGCCCTGCCGGAGGACGCCGCCGATAAGATGACCCGTCTGATGGACCTGCTGGATGACTGCGATGATGTGCAGGGCTTCTGGCACAACTGGGAAATGTAATATCCCCGCAAATATTCCAAGAGCGGCGCCCCCAAAGCGCCGCTTTTTTGGCAAAAGGGAGGGCAGACTATGAAAGGAGTGCATCTGATAGCTGCGGCGCTGTGCGCGCTGCTGGTGCTGGCGGTCCCGGTCATGGCCGATGGCTTTGGTATGGGCGATTTTGAATCGGATACTGTTAATAAAAACCCTCAAGTGGATAACCCCAAGGAGGTAACGCCGACTCCATCCACGGAGCCGCCGCAGGAACCCACCGGGGACGGTGCCGGAAATAATGCCGGAGATGCCGCTGGGACAAACAGCGCCGGGACAGAGAACGGGAATTCTTCCCAGCTGGATGACGGCCTGTGGGGCGATTGGAGTGACCCCGGCAACAGTGGTGTCCGCACCGAGCTGCCCTCCAAGGAACAGCAGGAGCTGGAGCAGGCCCGCCGGGAGCTGGAGGAAAAACAGCAGCAGCGCGATGAGGCGTTCCGGGAGGCGGAGCGGGAAAATGCCGCCCTGCCGGAGGAAGAAGAGAAGCAGAAGAAGCCCGCCGGCAGCAAGGCGGCCGATGCCGCCCCCACCGAACTGGTGCTGCCCCAGCGGGAAGCGAGAACCGGCAGCCCGGTGCGGTACATCCTCATCGGGGCGCTGCTGGCCGGGGCCCTTTGCATTGCCATTTACCTGTTTACCCACCCGGCGCGGGAGGACGACCCCGCCGATGAAACCAAATCATGAGAAGCCACGATCCGAAAGGAGGAGCGCCCATGCCGGAGCCGAACCTGTGCCGCCACTGTTTTTCCGTACTGGAGGAGGGGGAGACGGTCTGTTCCGCCTGCGGGCAGAAGCCGGAGGCCCCCAACCCCGATGCCGCCCTGCCGCTGGGAACGGTGCTCTCCGGGCAGTACCGCGTGGGGATGGTGCTGCACCACAATGACCTGCTCACCACCTATCTGGCCTGGGATGCCGAAAAGGACCGCAAGGTGCGGGTGGAGGAATTCTTCCCCGGCATTCTCAAGCGGGCAGAGGACCATAAGGGCATCCTGCTTATCTCTGCCGAGAGCAAGACCCTGTTCCGCACCATGGCCAGCGACCTGCACGACCGCTGGAAGCGCCTAATGGAAGTGAACCACAAGGCGATGCTGAAAACATTGGTGCTTTTTTCCGAAAATGACACCCTGTACCGGGTGACCGAATATCTGCGCATGGAGCCGCTGGAGGAGTATCTTTCCCGCCAAAAGGGAGAGATGAGCCTGACCGACGCCCGGCAGCTCATCAGCCCGCTCATTTCGCTGCTTAGCCAGCTGCACAATATGGGCCTGACCCACTGCGGCATCTCCCCGCAGAACATCTGTGTGGACAGCCGCAAGCGGGTCATCCTGGATGGCTTTGCCCTGCCGGAGCTGCGCACCGTGGGCAACGGCCTGCACGCCGAGCTTTACGCCGGGTACAGCGCCCCGGAGCAGTATTCCAAGGCACTGTGGCAGGGAGAATGGACCGATATCTACTCGCTGGGAGCGGTGCTGTACCGCATGCTGGCGGGACAGGCCCCGGTAAGCGCCGAGCTGCGCGGCGAAAGGGATGATTACCTGGCGCCGCTGGGTAAGCTGCGCCCCGACCTGCCGGAGCATGTCTGCGAGGGCATCATGAAGGCACTTTCGGTGGATCACAAGCAGCGCTACCGCTCCATGGAGGCGTTTTCCGCCGCCCTGCTGGAGGAAGCCGGTGCCAATACCGCCGTGTTCCGGCCGGAGGCCCCGCCCCGCCCGGCGGAAAAACCGGCGGCCGCGGGCCCAAAGCAGTTTTCTCCGCCCATGGTGCTGCTGGCGGTGCTGCTGGCGGTCAGCGTCATCGGGAATGTCCTTTTGGCGCTGTGGAACAGCGGCGCCTTTGACGGCAAGGAGCAGCCCGCCACCCCGGTGATGGAGCGCAGCCTGGAGGGGTACTATCTGCCGGCGATAGAGGACGAGCTGGAGCAGATGAGTGGGTATAATTTCATCTACCGCTATGAGTACAGCGATACCTACCCCAGCGGGGTGATCTATAAGCAATCGCTGGCGGTGGGGCAGGTGCTGCCGGAGGATGGCAGCGTGACACTTTATATCAGCAAGGGACCGCAGTATACCGTCATGCCGGACCTGTACGGCGCCAATGAAGCCTACGCCATCCGCATCCTTACCGATTACCAGATCAGCTATACCATCGTCTACGATACCAACCCGGAAACGGGTGGGGAGCCGGGCACGGTGGTGGGCACCAGCATCGCGCCGGGCAGTCCCGTCGGGCCCAGGACCGCCGCCGAGGTGGATACCGTCACGGTGACCATCAAGGGCGCTTCGGAGGAGCCATTCTACGGCTGAACAGAAGAATAAACCAAAGCCCGCGGGAGAGGCGCTCTCCTGCGGGCTGATTTTTATTTTGCGGCGGCGAATGGAAAAAAGGGTGGGAGGACAGGAGGACGGGCCGCAGATAGGCTGATGCCTGACAAGGTCCGGCCGCGCAGTCATCGCCGCCTTTTGCCGGTGCCGCCGGTCACAGCGCCCGGGGAACGCTACAACAGCGTGCGGCAGCTGGGGGTGATGGATTCCTTGAGATGCTCCATCATGCGCAGGGCGGCATCCAGGGTGCTCAGCAGCTCGGCCCGGTCATCCTCCAGGCAGTAGGCCGGCAGCTCCGAAAGGTGCTCCATGATATTATCCAGATGGTCGTGCCGCACATACAGCAAAAACCGGGGCTCCATGCCGTTCCATTCCGCCATCAGCTCCTCGCATTGGCGCTGGGCGGTGGCGGCGCCTTCTTTTTCCACCTGCTGCCGTACCGCTGCCGTGTGCTCCGTAAGCCGATCGATGCTTTGCTGCATATCCACCAGCGTGTAAATGCTGATGCCGATGATAATAAGCAAAATGCCCACCGCCGCTAAAAATCGTTTCATCGGCCACGCTCCTTCGCCACAATATCACAGCTGCCATCGGGGCAGGCGACCATCAGGTACACATCATCAATTTTGAGCTTTTGGGCGGCGGCCTTCTTTTCCACCCAGCGCAGGTCCTTGCCGCTGCGGCGCAGGGCCTCGTGCATCACGGTGCCCTCGCACACCACAGCCAGCGGCGGGGCGTTATCCTCCGGCTGATCCGGCATGGCCAGCACCTGCGGCGTCACCGGGCGGTTCTGGTACTTCTGGTAGACGGATAGCTTGCCGTTGGTCTCCACCACCGCAAACTCCACCTCCTCTGCCCGAAAGATGCCGTTCTGCCGCAGCTGGATCATCAGGTCATCGGCGGAAAAGCGCAGCTCCCGCATTTCCCGCTGGTCTATTTTCCCATCGTGGATGATGATAATGGGCCGCCCGGAGACAATGCGCCGCAGCCGGGCGCTTTTCAAGCAGAGGAAGGAGGTCAGCACCTCGAAGCACATGAGCGCCAAAATGGGCAGAAGTCCCGCGAACATGGGGCTGTCCGTTTCCTCAATGGTGAGGGTGGCGATATTGGAAATGAGGATGGTGATGACCAGCTCCGAGGGCTGCAGCTCCCCGATCTGGCGTTTGCCCATCAGCCGGATGCCGAACACAACCACAAGATACAGGATCATCGTCCGCAAAAATGTGACCAGCACAAAAAATCACCTCGCATGGAGGGTATTATTTACGGATTTGGGCGGCATATTCCCGCACATATTCCGGCGGCCGCGGCGAATAATGAAAAGGAATTTCCCCGGCAGGGAAAATAATATTTTCGGCGAAGAAAACCGCATCGCGCGTCAGCCTGCCCACGGCGCTTCCTGGCCCGCCTGCGGCTTTCTCCTGCCGGGAAAGACCCGATATCTGCCGGGGAGCGGCGCCGAGTGGAGGGAGAAATGATGCCGGAAAAACTGGACAGCAGCATTGTGCTGCTGCGGGAGCGCATTGAGCAGGGGATGCGCGGCTCCGCCGATCTCATTTTGGATGAATTTGAGCTGGCCGGGGTAAAGGGCCTGGCTTTTATGTTCGATGGTCTGGTGAGCAATACCCAGGTCAGCGATTTTTTGCTGCGCCCCATAAACCGCATGGCCCCGCCGGAGGCCGACCCGGAAAAGCTGTGGGAGTACCTGCGCTCACAGTTTTTGTTCAGCAGCGAGCAGGGCATCGTGGAGACCTACGAGGATCTCTTTACCAAGGCGATGAGCGGCTTTGCCATGGTGATGCTGGATGGTGTGCCCCGGGCGCTCTCGCTGGGCTATCAGGGCTTTGAGACACGGGGCGTGGGGGAGCCAGCCATGGAGAAGAACCTCCGCGGCTCCCGGGAGGGCTTTACCGAAAGCAACAATACCAATACCGCCATGGTGCGCCGCCGGCTCAAATCCCCCAATCTGACGGTGGAAACGCTGTACCTGGGCCGGCAGAGCCGCACCAATGTGCGCCTTTGCTACCTCAGCGATGTGGCGGCGCCCGAAACGGTGGAGGCCGTGCGGCAAAAATTGCGGGAGGCTTCTCTGCCGCTGGTGCTGGACAGCGGCTTTTTGCAGGCGTTCATCGGCAAGGGGGCGGCGTCGCTTTTCAGCGGGACGGGCACCACCCAGCGCCCCGATACCCTGTGCGCCAAGCTGGCGGAGGGCAGAGTGGGCGTTATGGTGGACGGCAGCCCCAATGTGATGATCGCGCCCTACCTCTTCACCGAGCATTTCCACACGCTGGATGACTACACCCAGCGACCCTATTTTACGGCGTTTGTGCGGCTTTTGCGGCTGGCAGCGTTCTTCCTTACGGTGCTGCTGCCGGGCTATTATGTGGCGGTGGTCACCTTCCACCCGGAGCGTATTCCCCGGATGCTGCTGCCCGCCTTCCTCGGCTCTGTTTCGGCCACGCCGCTTTCCGCCATGGGGGAAGCCTTGGCCCTTTTTTTGCTGTATGAGCTGCTGCGGGAGGCAGGGCTGCGCCTGCCGGATGCCATTGGGCATACCCTCAGTGTGGTGGGCGGCATCGTCATCGGGGATGCCATTGTGACCGCCGGACTGGTGGGTCTGCCCATGATCATCATTATCGCGCTGACCGCCGTAAGCGCCTTCGCGGTGCCCAGCCTGTACGAGCCGGTGACGATCCTGCGGTTTTTATTCATCTTCATCGGCGGGATATTGGGGCTTTACGGCATGGTGCTGGGCTTTTTGGTGCTGGTGGTCAACCTGTGCAGCCTGCATACTTTGGGCACACCGCTCACGGCGCCCATCGCGCCGTGGCAGCCCCGCACCCTGCGGGATCTATTCTGGCGCAGCAGCTGGCAGCGGCTGGGACAGGAGGATTACAATGTGTCCTCCGCCCGCCAGCGGGAAAGGGGGCAGACCGATGACCAGGACGCGTAAGATCAGCGGCAGCGGGCAAATATTCGCTTTGTTGGTATTATCCCAGTGCTTTTGGCTGCTGTGCTGCAGCCCGTCCCTTGTCAACGGTCTGTTGAGCATGGCGGCCTCGGCGGTGGCCTATGGGGTGGTGTTCCTGCTGGCGGTATTCTGCCGCCGCTGCGCCGCCCGGGGGGAGACCCCTCTGTCGCCGGTATTTGCCGCATGGGGTGCGCTCCTTACGGTGGGATATTTCGCGGTCACGGCCGAACAGCTGCTTTCCGCCGCCCGTGTTCTGTTCGAGGGTGTGTTTTCCCCGCTTCTCCTGCTGCTGGTGCTGCTGGGCGCGGTGTGGGCGGCCGCTGCCGCCGGGCAGGAGGCCCTGGGCCGAGCCGCCTTTGTCAGTCTGTTTTTATTTTTGATTGCGGTGCTGCTGCTTGCCCTTGGGGTGCTGCCGCAGGCTACTGCGCTCAATCTCCGCCTGCCCGAAGAGGATCTTTCCCGCCTGGGGGAGGAGATTCTGTTTATTCTGCCTCGCCAGGCGGAACCCCTGCTGCTGTTGCTGTTTGCCCAACGATGCAGCCGGCCGCGGTCTGCCGCCCTGCTGCTGTGGGTGCCCGCCGGTTGGCTGCTGGGCGGCCTTTTGCTGCTATTGGCGGCGCTGGTGCTGGGGCACTACGGCAGCCTGCAGCCCTACCCCATGATGCAGCTGGCCCGGTCGGCCGGGCTTTCCGGCATGGTGCCGGTGTACTGCTTTTTGCTTATCACGGCGGCGTTTTTCCGGCTTATCGGATTGGCGGTTGCCGCCGCGCGGTTGGGCGGTATGGCTGGCTGCCGCCCAAAATGCTCCCTTTGGGCAGGCGTGGCGCTTTCCCTTGGCGGGGTAGCGCTGCTGCACTATACCGGCTGGCCGGATGCTGCCGTTTATCCCATCTTGGCTGTGACGGGCCTGCTTTGGCTGATTTTTGCTCTGCTGCCGCCGCGGGGCACCGGGAATAAGCGGGACCGGCGGCGTTAGCGGCTCAACAGGCGCCAGCCCGATTTCATCGGGCACCAGCCTGCCCTCGCCGCTGCCTGGCCGCTCGCCGCTTCTGCCCGCCGCCCCGCCCTTTGCTTATCTTCTCATTCAGGAGGTTTTCATATGCCGTTTCACCGTTTTTCCGCCCTGCTTTTGGCGCTTTTGCTCTGCCTGCTGCCCGGCTGCGGAGAGCGCCCCATCTCCTCCCGTCTGGTCCTTTCCTCCATGGGGGTGGAGTGCTCCGCCCGCCCGCTTACCGCCGTGCTGGAGGTGATCCGCGAGGAGAAAAATGAGACCATCACCGTGCAGGGGGAAAGCTTCACCGCCCTCTTTTCCGCCGCCGAGCGCCAAACCGGGGAGCAGGTCTACCTTGGCGCGCTGCAGAGCATCGTCTTTTCCGGCGTGCCCGATGGCAGCACGCTGCGGGAGTATCTCCGTGCGCTGCTGGCCGATGGAAGGCTTTCCCCCAATACCCAGATCGCCCTGTGCGGGGACGCCCTTTCACTGTATGATGGGGAAGCGCTCACTGGGGATAGCATCACCGACCTGCTGACCCGCCAGTATACCGATAGCCGCCGCAATGGACTCAAGGAGCTGCTGAACCTGCTGGAGGGGACCGGCCGGGATGGTCTGATCCCCTGGCTGACGACGGCGGAGGGCGAGCTGCGGGAAATGGGTGCCATCGCCACCGGGCAAAGCGACTACACCGCCCCCGAGGAGCCGGAGGAGATCTGCCTTCTGCTGCTGGGCGAGCGCCCGGAAATGCGCCATGCGCTTTCGACTGGAGCGGGGGAGGCGAGCATCCTGCTGCGGCGGCTGACCCTTTCTGGGGTCAAATGGGAGGACGAAACACCCACCCTCACCCTGACGGCGGAAGCCGCGGTGCAGTCCGTCGATGGAAACATGACCCGGGAAACGCTGGAAGCGGCCCTGCTGGATGAACTGCAGCGGCGCCTGGCCGCGCTGAATACCCAAATGTCCCGCACCCGCAGCGATCTGCTGGGGCTTTCGGCCCGGGCGGCGCTTTGCGGTCACGATTTACAAAATATCCCCTTGGGGGAGCTCCGCTACACCGTTCACCTGGTCCTGCGGGATCCCCGCGGACTTTTGTCATAGGACGCATATTTTGGCATCCCTGTCCTTTTGCTGCATCCGCCGCAAGTATTTACATCACATCATCCGCCGCTTCCGGCGCACAGTAGACTATGGGGCGGCGCATCAGTGCGGGCGCGGCCCCGCTTTTGGGGGAAAGGGGGTGAAATCCTTTGAGAAAAGCAATACGCACAGGCTTTTGGATCTTTGGCGCCGCGGTGCTGCTGGTGCTGGCCGCGGCGGTGTACTGGCAGGCCCGCCTGCCGGATGAATACGCCCTGACCCGCGGCGGCAGCCTTCGCCTGCCCGGCAATATTACTGCAGTCTATGGCGAGGAGACCGCCGTGGCCCGCAGCGGGGAAGCAACGGCCGAAGCCCAGCTGCGCCTGCCGCTGGGCGTTTCGGTCAAGACTGTTTCGGTGCGCTATGTGCAGCGGGATACCGTGCTGGTTTCCGGCCGTCCCTTCGGCATCAAGATGTTTACCGAGGGATTGATGGTGGTGGGCTTCACCGATTTTTCCGCCGATGGCAGGCGCATCAATCCGGCCCGCAGCGCGGGCCTTGCCACCGGGGATATCCTGCTGAGCCTGGACGGCATCACATTGACCTCCAATGAGCAGATGGGTGCTCTGGTGCAGGGCAGCGGCGGCCGCCCGGTGCAGCTTGTATATCAGCGGCAGGGGCGGCAGTACACCGCCCGCCTCACCCCGCAAAAAAGCCTTTCCGACAGCCGCTGGCACCTGGGACTTTGGGTGCGGGATAGCTCCGCCGGCATCGGCACCGTCACCTACTTTGATGAAAACGCGCGTACCTTCTCCGGCCTGGGGCATCCCATCTGCGATGTGGATACCGGCGAGATCATGACCCTTTCCACCGGGGAGGGAGTGGAAGCGGTCATTACCGGCTATACCACCGGCAAAAGCGGCTCCCCCGGCGAATTGAAGGGTCAGTTTGTGGCGGGGCGCACCTTTGCGGGCCTTACCGCCAATAGCGAATGCGGGGTCTGCGGGGCTCTCCGCCCGGATTATATCCCGCAGGGGGAGCGGCTGCCAGTGGCTTTTTCGCACGAAGTGCAGCCCGGCCCCGCTAAAATGCTGACAACTATTGCAGGCGGCGCTCCGCGGGAGTATGATGTAGTTATCGAGAAGGTGCTGCGGGGCAGCGGCCACGCGGGGCAGAATATGGTCATCCGGGTGACCGATGAGGCACTGCTGCAAAAAACCGGCGGTATTCTACAGGGCATGAGCGGCTCGCCGCTCGTCCAGAATGGGATGCTGGTGGGCGCCGTGACCCATGTCTTTGTGGATGAACCGGACCGCGGCTACGCGATTTTTGCCGAAACAGTGCGAAACGCCGAGAAAAACCTCGACCAAACCACCCGCAATGCGGCATAGCATCTAATATTGGAAAATATTGGCGAAAACTTTATCAAAAAATATTGAAATATATGTTGAAATCTTTTACAATTTATGGTAACATCAACTCAACGGCCGGATTTCATAACATTTTAGGAGGAGTATTCACATGGAGAACCACAACTATATGCTGATCGCCGATGATGCGGGCGAATTCCGCGATACCTGCAAAGCTGCTTTGGAGGCAAAGGGCTTTGAAGTAGAGGTTTGCCGCAAGGATGGACGCGCTCTTTTGGATATGATCCGGGAGAAGAAACCCACCGCTGTGCTGATGGAGGCCCTAATGAGCGGCCTGGATGGCCTGGGTGTGCTCATGGCCGTTTCCCGCGGGGAGTGCGGCGTCCAGCCCACCATCTTTACCATGACCGGTATGGATGCGCCCGGCATCACCAATCAGCTGATCCGGGCAGGCTCCGCCTATCACTTTGTCAAGCCGTTCGATCCCGATATCATTGCCGAGCGGGTAGAAATGATGTGCGCCCCGGCCGCCGGGGAAGAAGCGGTTGCCGCGGCCCGTCCCGCCGTGGAAGTGGTGGACCTGGAAACCATCGTCACCGAGATCATCATGGAGATCGGCATCCCGGCGCATATCAAGGGATACCAGTATATCCGGGATGGCATCATTATGACCGTCCGGGAACCGGAGATCATCAACGGCGTTACCAAGGTGCTTTATCCGGCCATCGCCAAAAAGAACGGTACCACCGCCTCCCGTGTGGAGCGTGCCATCCGCCATGCCATCGAGGTGGCCTGGGACCGCGGGGATGTGGATATTCTCAATTCCTATTTCGGCTATACCATCCACAATCTGCGCGGCAAGCCCACCAATAGCGAGTTCATCGCCATGATCGCGGATAAGATCCGCCTGCGCTACAAGGGCTCCAATTTTACCCTTGCCTGATCCACAAAGACCAATGCCGGCCGCCCGTCCCCTGCTTACTGGGGAGCGGGCGGTTTTCCCATATATGCCCAGATTTATTACAAATACGAAAATTTGTTCGTTTTTTTCATCCCAAAGTCTTGCCCACCCCACCAAACCTGTGCTACAATTAACTTGGAATGTTGTTTCTATCCGCTACCTCGCGGCTGCCGCGGGCTGCCTTAGCTTTCCCACTTACCCCTTGCCCGATCTATCCCCGCCACCCTGTGCAGCCCGCCCATTGCGGCGGAGCGCCCCCTGCGGGGGCTGCCGCGCCACCCCTGCGGGGCGGCGCGTACCGGGCTGCGCCCGGCGGCTCCGCCGCCGCCCTCCCAGCCATCCCCGCACTTTCCACTAACCACCCACCCGAAAGGAGCCCTGTCCCATGCTGCGAATGATCCTGGGCGAAGCCGGTACCGGCAAAACCACCGAGGTACTCCGCCAGATAAAAGAAGCCGCCGGCCGGCGGCAGTCTGTCCTGCTGCTGGTGCCGGAGCACGCCTCCTTTGAGATGGAGCGCCGGGTCAGTGCCCTCTTTACCGGGGAGGAGCAGCAGTATATCACCCTGCTCAGCTTCCCCCGCCTGGCGGAAAAGATCTTCCGGGAATGCGGCGGCCTGACGCAGCGCCCGCTGGATGAGGTCAGCCGGGCCCTGCTGATGCGGGAAGCCATCAGCGAGGTGCAGGAGCGGCTTACCCTCTACCGGCGGCAGGCAGGCTACACCGGCTTCATTTCCTCCATGCTGCAAACCGTCGCCGATTTTAAGCGTGCCGGTATCACCCCCGCCCGGTTGGAGGAGATCGCCGCCGAAACCGCCGGCACCGCCCTGGGGCAGAAGCTCACCGATCTCCAGCTCATCTACGAGGCCTTCCAGGCCCTGGTGGAGCTGCGCTTCCACGACCCGCTGGACGAGCTTTCTCTTGCGCTGGGCCGCGCGGCGGAAAAGAACTGGTTCGCCGGCCGCCACATCTGGGTGGATAGCTTCGATTACTTTTCGGTCAGCGAGCGCGCCCTGCTGGAGCAGATGCTCCTCTCGGCGGAAAGTCTCACCCTCTCCATGACCTGCCCCGCCCTGGATGCCGGGGAGGACATCTTCCTTTACCAGAAAAAATTTCTCCTGCGTATGCGTGCGTACGCGGGCGCGCACGCGTTAATGTGCGAGGAGCCCCTCATTCTCACCGAAGATAAACGCCACCAAAGCCCCGCCCTGGCCGGGCTGCAAAGGGCCTTTACCCGGCCGGAAACGGTGCCCCCCGCCGCCGGAGAGAGCCTTCGGCTCATCGAGGCGCCGACGGTGTACGAGGAAATGCGGTTTGCCGCCGCCGAGATTGCCCGGCTGGTGCGTCAGGAGGGCCTCCGCTACCGGGATTGCGTCATCCTCTGCCGGGACCTGGACCGCTACCGCAATGCCAAAACCGTGCTGGAGGAATACGATCTGCCCTACTTCTGCGGCGAAAAGCAGAACATCCTCTTCGCGCCGCTGCCGTTTTTCCTGCTCACCGCGCTGGAGGCTGCCTCCGGCAGCCTGAAAACCGCCGCCATCCTGCGGCTGGCCCGCTCCGCCGCCTCGGGACTTTCTCCCCAGCAGGCCGGCGCCCTGGAAAATTACAGCTTCATCTGGAACATCTCCGGGGAGGACTGGCTGCGCCCCTTCACCGGCAATCCGGAGGGCATGTCCGATGCCGCCCCGGAGGATTACGCCGCCGCCCTGGCCCAGGTGGAGGCCGCCCGCCGCCGGGTCATCGAGCCGCTGGCGGCCCTGCGGCAAAGTCTGAGAAACGCCGCCGGCCCCGACTTTGCGGCGGCGGTGTACCGCTATGCGGAAGCCGCCGGCGCCCTGCAAAACCTGACCCAAAACAGCCCTCTGCCGCAGCGGGAAGCGGTGGACCGCCAGTGGAACAGCCTGGTGGATGTGCTGGACCTCATGACCGACTTTTACCCGGAAAGGGCACTGAATGCCCGGGAGTGGAGCGAGCTGTTCCGGCTGGCCCTTTCCCGCATCGATCTGGGCGAGGTGCCCAATACCGTCGATCATGTCATCCTGGCCGAAAGCGACCGGGTGCGGCTGCAAAGCCCCCGGGCCGTCTTTGTCCTTGGCGTCAATGAGGGCATTTTCCCGGCCAACGGGGCCACGGCAGGGCTTTTTTCCACCCGGGAGCGGGAGGAGCTGAATGCCCGCGGCGCGGAGCTGCCGGTGCTGGGCACCGAAAGCACTTTGCGGGAGCAGTTTGTGCTGTATTCCGCTCTTTCGGCCGCGGCGGAGCGGCTGACCATCACCTATGCCCGGCAGAATATCGCCGGGGATGCCCAGCTGGCCCCGGCAGGCTTTTTGCTGCGGGTGCTGCGGCCCCTGCGGGTAAGCCCCACCCCGGCCGAAAGCCTGCCTGCCGAATTCTGGGTGGTGAATGAGGCCACCGCCAAAAGCCGATATGCGGCGGCTCTGGGCCGGGATGCCGCGGAGGAGGCCCTGCTGGCCGCCCTGCTGGAGCGGCTGGGAGAGGGGGACTATCCGGCTGCGATGAGACGGGTGGCCATGGACGCCCCGGCCGGGGATATCACCCCGGAAAACGCCCGGCAGCTGCTGGGCCGGGAGCTAAAGCTGGCCCCCACCGCCATCGACCGGTACTACCAGTGCCCTTACCAGTTTTTCTGTGATAAAATGCTGCGGCTGCGCCCCCGGCAAAGGGTGGAATTTTCCCCCTTCGAGTCGGGCTCGGCCATCCACTATGTTTTCCAGCAGATGGTAAACCAGTACGGCAGCCGGGGCCTGTGCGAGCTGACCGACGAGGAGATGGATGGGGAGATCCGCCGCTTCCTCCGGGAGTACATCGACCGGATGGTGCCGGACCCCGCCAATGTTACCGCCCGGTTCCGTTACCAGTTTGACCGCCTGCGGCTGATGCTGGGGGTCATTGTGCGGCACCTGGCTGATGAATTTTCCCAAAGCGAATTTACCGCCGCCGCTACCGAGGTTTCGGTGGGCGAGGGGGGAGAGGTGGCCTCCCCGCGGCTGAGCGCCGGGGACGGCACCCCCATCTCTCTGCGCGGCTCCATTGACCGGGTGGACCTTTACCACGGCCCGGAGGGAGACTACCTGCGGGTCATCGATTATAAATCCGGCGCCAAGGAATTCAGGTTTGAGGAAGTGCCCTATGGGCTCAATATGCAGATGCTCATCTACCTGTATGCCGCCTGTGGCGATGAGAACCACCGCTTTGGCAGCCCGCAGCCGGCAGGGGTGCTGTACCTGCCCAGCCGTCTGGAGGCGCTGGAGGTCACCATGGATACCACCAGCGAAAGCCTGGCGGCCGAGGTGAATGAATCCCTGCGGATGAAGGGAATGCTGCTGGAGGATGAGGACATCCTGCGGGCGATGGAGCAGCAGCTGGCCGGGGTGTATATCCCCGCCAAGATAAAGCAGAACGGCGAGTTTTACCGGGGCTCCCGGGTTTACAGCCGGGAGGTCTTTGCCAAGCTGCGGGAGACCGTTTACGGCAACATAGAGCAAATGGGCACCGACCTGCTGGCCGGTAAGGTGGCCCCCTGCCCGGCGCGGGGCGGCAGCAGCGAGCCCTGCAGCTACTGCCCCTATGCGGGGCTGTGCAATAATACCGAGCCGGAGGCTCCCCACCGGGAGCTGGGCGGAAAGGAGGAGACCGAATGAGCGCGCGCGAATGGACCCCGGCCCAAAAACAGGCCATCACCACCCGGGGCGGTGATCTTCTGATCTCGGCGGCGGCGGGTAGCGGCAAGACCGCTGTGCTGACCGAACGGGTGCTGACCCTCATCACCGACCCGGAGCGCCCGGTGGATATCGACCGGCTGCTTATTGTGACCTTCTCCAATGCCGCGGCGGAGGAAATGCGGCAGAGAATCGCGGCCCGGCTGTACGAGCGAATGGAGCAGGAGCCGGAAAACGCCGTGCTGCGGCGGCAGAGCCTCCTGCTGGGCAACGCCGAGATCTGCACCATCCATGCCTTTTGCTACCGGCTCATCCGGGAGAATTTCCAGGCACTGGGGCTGCCCGGCGATATGGCCCTGGGCCGGGATGGGGAGGACGAGCTTTTGCAGGCGGCGGTGCTGGAGCAGCTGCTGGATGAGGAGTACGAAAAGGCCGAGCCGGCCTTCATGCGGCTCATCGAGCTGTTTTCCGGCAGCCGGAATGACCGCAGGGTCATGGCCTCGCTGCTGCTTCTATACCGCTTTCTGCGCAATCATCCCTTCTACCGGGACTGGGCCGCGGAGTACATCACCGCCGATACCGAAACACCGCTGGATGAGACCATCTGGAGCGGGCTGCTGCGGCAGCGGGCCGCGGAGACCCTGCAATACGCCGACGACCTGCTGCGGGACTGCATGGATCTGCTGGGGAAGAGCAACGACGAGATGCTGTGGGAAGTGGTGACGCCGGTGATCATGCAGGACCGGGAGATGCTGGCCCGGCTGATGACCGCGGTGACGCAGGAGGAATGGGACATTGCCATGACCCGGGTGCTGGAGGCGAGCTTTCCGCAGTTCCCGCGGAAAAAGTGGACCGACGCCGAGACCAAGGAAACGGTGCTGAAGCTGCGCCGCCGGGCCGCCGAGGCCGTGACGGAGCTCAAGACGAAGGTCTTCCTGATGGGGGAGACGCAGTACCGGGAGGACCAGCAGAAACTGGCCCCGCTGATGGAGCGGCTGTGCGCGCTGATTCTGGAATTTGACAGCCGGTACGCCGCTGCCAAGCTGGAACGGCGAAAGCTGGACTTTGGCGACCTGGAGCACGACGCCCTGGCCCTGCTGGCGCGGCCGGACGGCACCCCGACCGCCCTTGCCGCGGAGCTGGGCAGCCGGTATGCCGAGATTATGCTGGATGAGTACCAGGATACCAACGCCCTGCAGGAGAAGATCTTTGCCGCGCTGACGGCGGGGGGCTGCCACCGCTTCATGGTGGGGGATGTCAAACAGAGCATTTACGGCTTCCGGGAGGCCTGTCCCGAAAACTTCCTGGAGAAGCGGGAAAGCTATGCTCCGGCGGAGACGGGGACCTTCCCGGCAAAGATCGCCCTAAACGCCAACTTCCGCACCCGGCGGGAGATCACCGGCTTTACCAACCGGCTGTTCAGCCGCATTATGACCCAAAGAACGGCGGGAATGGACTACCTGCCGGAGGATGAGCTGGTTTCCTCCCTGCCGTATGACTATACCATCGGGCGGCCGGTGACGGCGCTGGTCATCAACCCGCCTGTGGGGACCCCGGTGGCCGACTGCCGCAAAATGGAGGCCGAGCAGGCGGCGGAGGAGATCGGGATACTGCTGAAGGCGGGCTTTACCGTGGAGGAAAACGGGGGCCGACGGCCGGTTCGGCCGGGGGATATCTGCATCCTGATGCGGAGCGCCAAAAACCGGGAGCAGTACTACATAGACGCCCTGCGGGAAAGGGGCATCGGCGCCCGGAGCGCCAAAAACGAAAACCTGCTGGAGGTAAGAGAGGTAAAAACGGTGGTGAGCTACCTGGCCGTGCTGGCCAACCCCATGCTGGACCTGGAGCTGGCCGAGGTGCTGGCAAGCCCGATGTATGGCTTTACCGGGGACGACCTGGCGACCCTGAGAGCGGCCGGCCGGCGGGAGCGACTGTACCAGAACCTGCTGAGCAAAACAGCGGAGAGCGGCAAATTCGCGGCTTTCCTGCGGGACTACGACCTGCTGCGGGCCAAAATGCAGGAGCTGCCCGCTGCTGAGCTGATCCGGGAGATATGCGAGGTGACCGGCTACCGGGAAAAGTGCCGGGTGCTGCCGGAGGGCGAGACCGCGGTGGCCAACCTGCGGCTGCTGCAGGCCCATGCGGCCGAGCACGAAAAGGACGGCCGGGGCGAGAGCGACTTTGCGGAATACCTGCGGCGGCTGGCCCAGCGGGGCTGTGTGCTGCCCAGCGCGGCGGCGGCCGGCGGCGACGCTGTGACCGTGACGACCATTCACCGCAGCAAGGGACTGGAATACCCGGTGGTGTTCCTGGCCGGGTGCAATGAGCGATTCCGCAGGGCGGAGGAGAGCAGCGACATCGCTATGGACCGGGAGCTGGGCTTTGCCTGCAAGCTGCGGGATAACTACACCATGCTGCAGCATAAGACCCTGCCGCTGGCGGCCATGCAGCTGCAGAACCGCAAGACCCGGCTGCAGGAGGAGATGCGCATCCTGTATGTGGGGCTGACGAGAGCAAGGGAAAAGCTGTACCTGATGGCTACGGGGACCAAGATCACCGAAGGGCTGGAGGAGCTGGGGATGATAGCCGCGGAAAGCGGGGAATACCGGGCCGCCGCTGCGGGGAGCAGCTGGGACTGGCTGCGGGGCACCGTGATGCAGGAGCAGGGCCTGGAGCTGAGGATCATACGGCCGGAGGAGCTGCCGCCGCCGGAGAGTGAAGAACTGGAACAGGCGCAGGAGGCCATCCCCGTGGAGGGGGAGGCCCTGCAGCGGCTGGAGGAGAAGCTGAGGTTCAGCTACCCCTACCCGGCCGATACCGTGACCCCCAGAAGGATGGCGGTGAGTGAGCTGGCCGAACGGGCCGCAAGGGAGCATTATCTGCTGAAGCGCAGGCCCAAGTGCCTGACCCGGCAGGAGGCGACCGCAGCCGAGCGGGGCAATGCCGCCCACCGGGCGATGCAATTTGCCGACCTGACGGCGCTGAAAAAGGACCCGAAGGCCGAGATAGAGCGGCTGGTGGCCGAGGGCTACCTGTATCGGGAGGACGGCGGGCTGATCGACACCGGGGTGCTGGAAAAGCTGATGAGCTCCCCCCTGGGCGAGCGGATGAGAAAAGCCAACCGGGTGGAGCGGGAAATGCGGTTTTTGCAGGAATTCACCCCGGAGGAGCTGGCGGCCATAGACCCGGCGCTGCGGGTGCCGGGGACGACGCTCATCATGGGGGCGGTGGATGCCGTGCTGGTAGAAGGGGACCATGCCGTGCTGCTGGACTATAAGACCGACCGGGTGGCGGCTCCGCAGGAGCTGACCGGGCGGTATGCCCTGCAGCTGAAGCTGTACGCGGCCATGGTGCGGCGGCAGTTGGGGCTGCCGGTGACCGAGGCGGTGCTGTATTCGTTCTGCCTGGGGCAGGCTGTGAAAGTGGAGCTGTGAGGCCTTTTCTGAGGAGAAAAGGCGGAGAAAGAATTTTGGCCAAGTTGGCGGTCGCCTGGCGGCGGGGCGGAGTCACCGGAGGGTGACGGCCTGTACGCCTGCCCGGCGGGGGCCTACTTTTGTTCGTGCAAAAGTAGGCAAAACACGCTTGGGGCTGTGCCCCAAGGCCCCCTTGCCGCTAAGCTGCGGCTGGATACGAACGATGTAAACATCGTCCGTACAGCGCCGCAGATACGCTCTCAAGGTGCCTGCGGCGCATTTTATTTTGGATACAGCAGAGACCGAATTAAATGCCGCCTGCGGCACCTTATCAGCGTCGTCTAATCCCGCTCCGGGAATGCGAAGCGTTTCCGGGCGGGGCAAATGGGACCCCCGCAAGGTCGCAAGACCTTGTGGGGAGAGGAGGATGCACCGCAGTGAGGAGGGCTGCCCGGAGCAAAGCGCAGGGTCAGCACGACTTAAGCGGAGGTTGCGTCCGACGAGCGTCGGGTCTTCAGGGCGGAGCCCTGAATGACTTTTGGTTACTTTTCTTCACAGAAAAGTAACCCCCCGCCGGGCAGGCGTACAAACAAAAACCTTTTATAAAACTATGCGACGCCGATAGGCGAAATATAACTATTTCCATAGTATCTCCCGTCAACCCCTCAGTCAGCCTTACGGCTACCAGCTCCCCTTACACAAGGGAGACTATGGGTTGGGGTGAGATGGGTTTGGCCGGGAAAAGAAAAAACTCCCCATATGGGGAGCTTTTTCTATGTACGCTTATTCTTCCTGCGGTTCCCCCTTGGGGTGGTTCACCAGGTAGGAGAGAGTCAGCAGGCTATCGCCCAGGTGGACATTGACCGAAGGATATTCCTCATACTTCAGCTTAAAATCGTAGCTGGAGAAATTCCAGAACGACCGGATACCGGATTCCACCAGTGTTTCCGCCATCTGTTCGGCGGCATCCCGGGGAATGCACACCACCGCCATGTGCGGGCCGCGCTGACGGCAAAATTCCGGCAGGGTGGCAATATCCTGCACTGTCAGGCCATTGGGAAGCACCTGACCGATCTTCTCCGGGGATTTATCGAAGGCCCCGATCAGCTCAAAGCCGCGGTCCCGGAACAGGTCGTCCTCCCGGATGAGGCTTTGGCCGCGGGTGCCGCAGCCGATGAGAATGGCCGGAATCTTTTTTTCGACGCCCAGGATAGCGCCGATCTCTTTATACAATAGCTCCACATTGTAGCCATAGCCCTGCTGGCCAAAGCCACCGAAGCAGTTTAGGTCCTGACGGATCTGACTGGCGGTGACCTTCATCTGCGCGGCCAGCTCCTTGGAGGAGATACGGGTCACGCCGCTGTGCAGCAGCATCCCCAAATAGCGGTAGTACCGCGGCAGGCGCCGGATCACCGAAATGGAAACCGTTTTTTCGTTCATGCTCGCTCACCTCGTATTATCCTGCGGCACGGTGGGGCATACGCGGGGTGCCGCTTTACCTATATGATACCGCTTTTTCGGCCGTTCGTCAACTTTTTATCTAATTTTGGGGAGGCACCTGCTTATGCACAATTGCAAACATTTCGTGAAAATTTCTCACTTTCGTTTCTTTTTGCGGTGGGATTTGTTATAATGAAAATAGAAGTACCTGCTCCGGGGCGGAGCGCTATGCAAAAATAACATAAAGGAGCGTTGACCCAGTTGGTGACTACCCGCAAGCCACAAAAACTGCATCCTACCGTGCTGGTATTGGTGACCGACCAGCTTAGCTGCGACCGTTTGATCCTGGCCGGGAGAGCCCTAGCCGATGAACACCAGTGCGTACTGGAGGTACAGAATATCGCGCGGTTTGGCAATGTGCCGGACCCCGCCGCTATAGAGCACCTGTACCGCACCAGCCTGAATGCCGGCGCCCGCATGACCGTGCATTACAGTGAAGACCCTGAACGCAGCCTGGTGCAGCTGCTGGCGGATAGTCTGCCCCACTATGTGGTGACCGGTATGCCCGGCGGCGGCAGCGACCTGCTGCCCCGGCTGTGGACTCGCTTTGAGTACCTGACCTTTTACACCGTGGACCCTGCCGGCGATGCGCAGGAGGTGACCGCGGTGGACCGCGCGCTGGTGTAAGTGCAATAAAACCGAGGAGGACAAAAGAGGTATGGAGAAGAGAACCTTTACCCTGGATTCCAGCGATGGCAAAAGCAAGCTTTCGGGCTTTTTATTCCTGCCGGAAGGACAGCCCCGCGCCGTGGTACAGATCTGCCACGGCATGTGCGAGTACATCCTGCGGTACGAGGAGCTGGCCCAGCACCTGACCGACGCCGGTTATGTCGTTTGCGGTATTGATCACCTGGGGCACGGCTCCACCGCCCGGCTGAATAATGAGATGCTGGGCTACTTTGGCGAAAAAGGCGCCTGGAACAACCTGGTGGAGGATCAGGAAATCGAGCGGAAGGCCATAAGCGCCCACTTTGCCGGGCTGCCCTACTTCCTGCTGGGACACAGCATGGGCTCCTTTGTGGCGCGGCTGTACGCCGCCCGCTACGGCAAAAACCTCCAGGCACTGCTCATCAGCGGCACCGCCGGGAAGAACCCCGCCGCCGGTCCCGGCAAGGCGCTGGTTGCCTTGGTTTCGCTGTTCGGCGGCAAGAAGGGGACCTCCAAGCTGCTGTATATGCTGACCACCGGCAACAACAATAAACAGACCGAGCAAAAGACCTTGGTGGACTGGATCTGCCACGACGAGGAGGTCTGCCGCAAGTATATCAAGGACCCCTGGTGCAGCTTTATCTTTACCAATAGCGGCTACGGCGAGCTGCTGGAGCTGGTGGACCGCTGCAACCGTCCCGAATGGTATGCCGCCATCCCCAAGGACCTGCCTGTGTGGCTGTACGCCGGGGATGAGGACGCCGTAGGCAATAACGGCAAGGGCGTCACCGAGGTGTACGAGGGCCTGAAGGCCCAGGGACTAAAGGAGGTCACCATCACCCTGTACCACGGTGCCCGCCATGAGGTGCACAATGAGGCACTGAAGGAGGAGCTGTTCCGGGATATCATTGATTACCTGGACAGCCACATGCCCAAGGCCGAATGACCCACCGAAAAGTACAAATCCCCGTCTTTTGGCGGGGATTTTTGTTTCATGAAACATTTTGCCTTCACTTGACAAGAGCTCATATGCTTTTGGGAGCACACAAAAGGCGGCACAGCCACCAGTACTGCGCCGCCTTTTGCGGGATGATCTATCGGAAAAGTGTGTGGTATGTATGGGTTACGCCTCTACCTTGTTTTTCTCCGCATGCATGATGGGCAGCCACTCGGTAAACGCAATGATAAGCGAAACAAAGATACAGATAGGGCTGAGCACGATGCAGTTGATGAATTCCTTACGAGCTTTGATGTACGCCTGGGTATGCATAATGATATCCTCCTCATAAACCTCTCGGGGTTTTGGTTTGATACCATTATACGGCTGTCCAACGCTAATTTTTCGGAAAAAAACTCTCCCCCATAAATCTTAGCGAATAATTTATTTTTCTGTCCCGGCACAGCATGGTATAATGGGTTGGAGCATTATAAATGGATAGGAGGTGAACGGCATGATCCCCAAAAAAGAATGGGCGCGGGACACCCTGCGGATGCTGCTTCTATTGGGGGCAGCGGTGGCCGTATGCAGCGTGCTTTCCCGCGTGCACGATGACAACAACCCCTTTGCCGTTCTCATCTTTGTGCTAGCTGTCGCCATAGTGGCACTGGTCACCAACGGCTATATGTGGGGTGTTCTGGCCTCGGTCATCGGGGTGTTCTGCGTCAATTACATGTTCACCTACCCCTTTTGGAGCTTTGATATGAGCATCACGGGTTACCCGCTCACCTTCGTGGTCATGCTGGTGGTCTCGGTGGTCATCAGCACCCTTACCACTCGGGTAAAGCAAACCGAACGCCTGCGGTATGAGATCGAAAGCGAAAAGCTTCGGGCAGACCTTTTGCGGGCTCTCTCCCACGATCTGCGCACACCGCTCGCCTCCATTGAGGGTGCCGACAGCCTGCTGCTGGAGCAGCCCGACCTGAGCGAAGCGGAGCGCCGTACCCTGCTGGAGCAGATCCGTCAGGAGACCCGGTGGCTGACCCGCATCACCGAAAATATGCTCTCGGTCACCCGTATGGCCGGGGAACAGGTAAGCCTGCACCGCACCGATGAGGTGGTGGAGGAGATTGTGGACAGCGCCGTGATGAAGCTGCGGCGCAGCCGCAATGCCCTGCCGGTCACGGTCATCCGCCCGCAGGAGATCCTGACCGCCCCGATGGATGCCACCTTGATGGAGCAGGTCATTCTGAACCTTTTGGAAAACGCGGTAAACCACGCCGAGGGCGCTACCCGCATCCGGGTGGAGATCGCCGGGCAGGGGGATACCGTGATGATCGCTGTGGAGGATGACGGCGCGGGCTTCCCTCCAGAGCTGCTCCCCCAGCTTTTTGACCGCAAGCTGCTGCCGCAGCCGCGCTCCTGCGCTGATGGCCGCCGGGGACTGGGACTGGGGCTCACGCTATGCAGCGCCATCATAAAAGCACACGGCGGCCGCATGACCGCCGAAAACCGCCCCGAGGGTGGAGCGCGGGTATGCCTGTGGCTGCCTGCCGGAACCGAAGATGAGGAGGAAACCGAAGGATGAAACACTGTGATAAGATCATGATCGTAGAGGATGACGCCGGCATCCGGCACTACCTGCAAAGCACCTTGAGCAATGCGGGCTATGATACCGTCGCCGTGGGGGATGGCCGCTCGGCGCTGGCGTTGGCGGCCTCCCACTGTCCCGATTGCGTCCTGCTGGACCTGGGCCTGCCCGATATGGATGGCATTGGCATCATTCAAAGCATCCGCAAATGGAGCAGTGTTCCCATCATTGTCATTTCTGCCCGCATGACCGAGGACGACAAGGCCGGCGCACTGGATCTTGGTGCGGATGATTACCTCACCAAGCCCTTTGGCACCGTGGAGCTGCTGGCGCGCATCCGCACGGCGCTGCGCCACACCCGCCGGGCCTGCGGCGGCGAGGAGCTGCGGGAGGGCCAGTACATCGTGGGGGATCTTGTCATTGACTACAATAAGCACCGGGCCTACCTGGGCGGCGAGGACGCCGGCCTGACCCCCAGTGAGTTTAAGATCCTGGCGCTGCTGGGCCGCTATGCCGGGCGGGTGCTTACCTACCAGCAGATACTGCGGGAGCTGTGGGGCCCCGCGGCCAACCCCCGGGATAACAAGCTGCTGCGGGTCCATATGGCCAACCTCCGCCGCAAGCTGGAGAAAAATCCCGAAGAACCCCGGTACCTCTTTACCGAGGTGGGCGTGGGCTACCGCCTGGCGGAGGGGGAAGGCACCGAACCGCTGGAGTCAGATTCCACCGAGGAAACCGAAGAATAAAAAAATTCCCCTGTCCACCCGCGTGGGTCTGGACAGGGGATTTTACCTTCGTTTAACAAGGACACACACGCTTTTCGGCAGCGAAAATCGGCGCTGAC
>ERZ773194.1660-NODE-1660-length-23360-cov-2.852349_pt1 | contig 23360 bp, 30 predicted proteins | sample MGYA00511240_ERZ773194 | MGnify/ENA primary metagenome ERZ773194 (study PRJEB29015, sample SAMEA2737774) | human gut metagenome | biome: human gut; feature: human-associated habitat; material: faeces | place: China | collected 2012 ... | reverse complement strand
GCGGTCCGGGTAGGCGTGCACAATGCAGTTGGTGACCGCTTCCGATACGGCTGTTTTAATATCGTCTATATCCTCCATCGTCGGTTCCAGCTGTGTCACAAACGAGGCGACACAAACGCGCGCAAAGCTCTCGTTTTCCGACTTTGATAAAAATTCTGTTTTCATTTTGTTCATAGCCGCAGCCTCCTATATTTTTTTCAAAGCCTGGTTTACAGAGCCGTACACCGGCATCAGCTTGACCAGCCCGGACAATTTTAAAAGCTTGCTCACATTCGACGACTTGGTCACAATGCAGACCTTTCCGTCAACGCCTTTGAGCTTTTTATAGCGCCCGATGATGACGCCGATACCCGAACTGTCCATAAAAGTCAGCTTTGAAAAATCAAATACCATGCGGTTGATATGCTTGGCCATAATTTCATGATCCAGCTTTTCCCGTATTCTGACCGCATTGTGATGGTCGAGCTCTCCGTCTATTTCGGCTATCATAGTCGTTTTATCAACATATTCCAACTTCAAATAGTACCCCTCCTTTTCGATTGCTTGTCCTATCTTGCCAATAGATACTATTCGACGTTCTGGTAATTATTTCCTTTGACTTTTTTTGTCGATCTTCAGTTTTTTTACGACAATTTTTTTAGCCTCTCCGGTCATATACAGTGACCCGCATATCACGATAAAATCATCCTCATCTGCGTAAGAAAGCGCAGTATCTACCGCATCCTCTATGTGTTCGCACGCAATGACGTTGTGCAGATATTGTTTGCCGGTTCGTGCGAGTTCAGCGCCGGACAGGGCACGGATATTGTCACAGCGGGCAGTGATGAGCAGCTTGGCGCAGCGGGATACTAATTTCATACAGGCATCATATTCCTTATCCTTGAGCATGGCGCAAATAAAGATCGCTTTTTTGCCTTCGTTTGAGACAGCATTGCACAGCGCCTGCATGCCCGATACATTATGCGCCCCGTCTATCAGGATAGCCGGATGCCGGCTCACAACCTCCAGCCGCGACTCAAATTTCGTGTTCTGAACGCCCTCTAAAACCGCCCGCGGCTCAATCCCAAGCAGGCGCAGCGCTTCCATCGCGGTAATGGCGTTATATACCTGGTGCTTTCCGCCAAGCTTTGTCGTAACGCTTTTAAATGCGTCATAGGCAAATTCATTGCCGAAAACCGACGTCTTTTTAACAGTAAGCTTTGCGGTATCCGGAAAAATGACGGGCGCCCCCTCTTCCTCCGCTTTCTTTCGGATAACGTCCAGCACAGCTTTTTCCTGGATCGGATAAACGACGCAGGGCACGCCGGATTTGATAATACCCGCTTTTTCATAGGCGATCTTGTCCAAAGTATCACCCAAATACTGGCAATGGTCAAAGCTAATGGACATGATAATGGTGACCTCCGGCTTTGGTACGATGTTCGTCGAATCCAGCCTGCCGCCCATACCGACCTCCAGCACCGCGTATTCGCATTTTTTTTGCTGAAAATGCAGCAGTGCAAGCGCGGTGATAAATTCAAATTCAGTCGGGTGCCGAAACCCGTCCTTTACCATTTGCAAAGAAGCCTTTTTCACCTTTACAGTCAGCTTGGCAAGCTCGCTTTTGCCGATATGTACGCCGCACACCTGGATGCGTTCCCGAAAATCCTCTACAAAAGGAGAAATAAACAGGCCGGTCTGAAAACCGGAGGCGGTCAGGGCGTTGGCGCAGATATTGGAAACCGAGCCTTTGCCGTTCGTTCCTGCAATATGCACCACCTTTAAGGAATTTTGCGGATTGCCCAGCCGGTTTAAAAGCTCGGTGATGGTCTCAAGTCCCAGCTTGGAACCAAACCGTTCAATGCCATGGATATAGTTTAATGCCTGGTTATATGTCATCATTTTTTTGAATCCTCTCTATCAGCAGGGCGCCTGCCCCGAACAATACGATAATCACAAAGCTCTCTAAATTCGATACGATACTGCTGGCAACCGCAGCCGGCTTGTCCAGCCCCAGCAGGGTAAATCCCAGTACCCAGCCGGTTTCCACCGCGCCGAACCCGCCGATACCGTTTATCGGCAGCATTCCGCCGACGGACGCCAAAAAAGTCGCGCATACCGTAACATAAAATGGAAGGCTGATTGAAAACGCCGCAATGACCAGATGCATGGAAAGATATAAAAACAGCCACATCAGCAAAGTCGAAACAAACGTTTTGACCAGCACCTGCGGCGTTACCGACCGCTTATAAAACGCGCTTAGTTCCGCCGCCTTTGGATGTTTTACGATTTTTGGCAGAAATTTCAGCAAATACGGCAGCAGGCAAAGAAATAAGACAAATACCGCAAGGATACCATAAATATATTTTCTGTCAATGAGGTCAATCCCTATCATAAAACTGCACAGCAGGAACATCATAAACATGACTAAAAAATCAAAGATGCGGATAAACAGCAGCACCAAAGAACCGTTCCCAGCGCCCAGGTTACAGTTCTTTTTGAGCAGGTATACCAAAGACAGCTCGCCTGTTTTAAAGGGCAGGATACGGTTATAAAACTGGTGGATCAGGCTTACCCGGTAAATCGTCCCATAACGAACCGGCTGTTCCCGCCGCACAATCAGATAAATCCGCCATGCGCGGAACAGGTAGGTTACAAGGTAAGCGCCCGCACTTGCCAGCATCCACCACCAATTGATTTTTCCCACCTGCTGTTTCAGCACTTCAAAATCAACGATTTTGAAGAAATACGCAAACACAAAATAAGTCAACAGAACCGAAACGCCTATTTTAAAAAATTTATTGCCCGCGATTTTCCTGAAAATGAGAATCCCCTGCCACAATCGAATAGATTTCCTGTTTTTTTACCTTCCGGTCCTTTGCGACCAGCTTAATTGCCTCTTTCTTTGAAATTCCCTGTTCCAGATAATAGTCCATATGCTCGAAAACTGTAAGGCTTGCAAGAGGATTTTCTTCACTGTCCTCCGGCGCGCCCGAGAGCACCAGCACAAACTCTCCCTTTGGTTCGGTCGTTTCATAATATGCAGCCGCCTCCGACAGGGTCATACGAAGTACTTCCTCATATTTTTTCGTCAGCTCGCGTACCAGCGCAATCTGCCGGTCGCCCAAAATTTGCAGCATATCGGCAAGGGTATTTTTCAGCTTATGGGGCGCTTCATAAAAAATCAAGGTATGCGTGTCGCTGCGGATACTTTCTAAATGCTGTTTCCGGTTCTTTTTATTCACGCTCAAAAACCCCTCAAAGCTGAACCGTCCGGTCGGAAGGCCCGACACAATAAGAGCGTTGATCAGCGCGCAGGGACCCGGGATGGGTACGACGCTGATATCATTTTGGGCGCAAAGGCGCACCAAATCCTCGCCCGGGTCGGATATCGCCGGCGTTCCGGCATCGGATACAAGCGCTACGTCTTTCCCCTCTTTTAAAATGCGCAGAATCTCCTGGCCCCGCTCAGATTTATTATGTTCAAAATAGCTTATCATCGGCTTTTTGATTGCAAAGTGGTTCAGCAGCTTCAGGGTATGCCGGGTATCCTCGGCGGCAATCAGGTCCGCCTCACGCAGCACCGCAAGCGCCCTTTCCGACAGATCAGAAAGGTTCCCAATCGGAGTCGCAACCAAATACAATGTTCCCATACATTACCCCTCTCTATGGTAAATCCGGTTGATTTCTTCGGTATAGCTTCCATTTTCATCATAAACATACAGCGGCTCGTCCGCATAAACGCCCGGGGACGCTCCTTTTATTCCCTCAAACAGCACCATGGTGGGGCGTTTTGATACAGAAGGATGAACAAACCGTATCCGCTTTAACTCGATATGATTCTGCTTCATCAAATATATCACCTCCGCCATACGGTTCGGACGGTGGATCATACACAATCTTCCGCTCGCTTTCAGCATTTTGGAGCTTATCGCAGCAATATCCTCCAGCGTACAGGATATCTCATGGCGCGCCATTTTCAGCATATTACTCTCATTTTGAAATCCGCCGTTCTGATAAGGCGGGTTCACGGTAACCGCGTCAAAACAGCCGTTTTCAAAGTAATTGCCGCATTCTTTGAGATTTGCACAGACGATTTTTGCGTCAATTCCATTGAGCTGCATATTCCGCACTGCAAGCTCCGCGGCCTCCGGCATAATCTCAATGCCGGTATAGCGTTTCCCCTTATTCCGGCCCCTTAGCAGAATTGGGATGATTCCATTGCCGCAGCAAAGGTCTAAAACACTGCTTTGGGCGGAAATATTGGCAAAATCGGCCAGCAGCACCGCGTCTATTCCAAAACAAAAATGGGTGGTATTTTGAATGATGCGAAGGCCGTTCAGCTGGAGGTCATCCAGCCGTTCATTTTCTCTCAGTTCCAATGCAAGCTCCCTCTTTCTATACGAGAAAAACCCGGGGGTGGTTCGCCCCCGGGTTTTCGGTAATTTCATTATTCCGGCTGAGGAGCATCAACAGGACATACGCCTGCGCAAGCGCCGCATTCGATGCAGACATCTGCGTCAATCACGTATTTTCCGTCTCCCGCACTGATACAAGATACAGGGCATTCAGCCTCGCATGCGCCGCAGCTGATGCACTCATCACTAATTTTATATGCCATTGTCAAAACACCTCCCTAGTAAATCTGGTATCATTTTAACACGCCTATCCAACAAATTCAATACTTTTTTCAAAAATTCAATTTTTTTTCAAAGATGTTGAACTTTCTCCAATTCCGAAAAGCTAAAATGCCGGTTAATAATAGCGTATCATGTTCCTGTCATTATCCGCAATTGTGACCGAAAGCCCTTCAAATTCCCGGTTGATTTGATCCAAAAGCACCTCGCAAATGATATCCTCTGTTTCAAAATGACCGGCCAGAACGACATTCATCCCATTTTCAATCGCATATTGCGCGTTACCGTATTTCGCCTCGCCCATAAAGTAAGTATCCGCACCGGAGCTGAGCGCCAGGTCCATGAAACTCGCCCCGCTGCCGCTGCACACCGCAACCCTCCGGACGGTGTCTGAAAGCTCGCCTGTATAAGTAATTTTATCGGCTCTAAGCGCTGCTTTTACCTTCTTTAAAAACTCCTCCATGGTCATCGGCTTTTCATATTCGCCATAGCGCAAAATACCGGCGTCCGCATTGTCGTCCAGCCGCAGCATTTCAGGATTGGGCAATCCGATTTTTTTACACAAAACATCGTTAATTCCGCCTTTTGCGCTGTCCAGATTGGTATGAGCGCAAATAATCGAAATGCGGTTTTCAATCAGCTTGAGGGCCATACGCCCATGGTAAGTTTCATCGGTTATCGCCTTGTACGGATCAAAGAAAAAAGGATGGTGGGATAACAATAAATCCACCTTGTTTTCAATTGCTTCTAAAATCACAGGCTCCGTAATGTCCAGAGATATCATGATTTTTTTGACTTCCCGTTCTCTGTCGCCTATCAGCAATCCGCTGTTATCCGTTTTCATCTGATATGCAAAGGGCGCTATCCGATCGATAAACGCGTAAATCTCTTTGACTTTTGCCATGATGACACCTCGCTTTTCTTATTTTATCTTATTGAATGACTTTTGACAGTTTTCATACAACGCCAATAACGCCGCAGCCTCCTGCTTTTTTCCTGATTCTGTTCGGGAATGCTGCAAGTTTGCCAAAATCATTTTTATCCGGCTGATTTTGCGTTCTAAATATTCCTCATACAGAGGCTCGTTTTCCACTCCAAATCCAAGGCGCAATTCCTTCTCGCTGAGTTTTTGTCCTCTGTTCGGGACAGCTGTCAGAATATTATAAATCTTGCCTTCCTCTTTGACCAGCGCTTCCTGTAAAATGGAATATTGGTTCCGGTTCAAATACTGCCGCAGCTCGTATTGTGCGGTCATAGGCTGCAATATGTACTTCTTTACGCTGTGCAACGGGTTCTGTTTCAGAATATCAGCTATCAGCAGCCCGCCCATCCCCGCTATCACGACCGTATCAAAAATGCCGTCAGGTACCCCGGCAAGGCCGTCGCAGCACGCGCAGCCAAGCTCTATGCCGTTTGCCTGCGCCAAATCAATCGTCTTTTGCAAAGAGGGACGGCTGATGTCCGTAGCAAAGGCACAGGGGCATTTTCCGCTCATCAGGGCGTATACCGGCAACAGGCCATGGTCGGAACCCACATCTACGATCCTGTCGCCCTCTCCGATAAAGTCATATATCCTTTTCAGCCGTTTTGTCAGCGCCGGCTGTTTCATAAAAATCTCCATTCCGCCGCTCCGCTCCGGCACAAATAGTTTAAAAAAATCTCTTCTGCGGAGCTGGGAATGATAAGAGATTTTTTGCGTATCGCCATTTCACCGCAAGGTGAAAATTTTGGCGGCGCATCCGTTCCGCCGGAGGCTTAACGTGATTTTTCACGTTACCCCCTTCCTTTCTCGCTTTATTATAGCAGGTACTCGTAAAATGTCTTTATCTTTTTTTGTTCTGTCATTGGGCATTTTATGATATTTTAAAAATACAGGAACGGCAGATGCCGTTCCTGTATCTCAATTATCTATTTCGCATTTTATATTGCTGGGGTGAAATGCCAAACTGTTTCCTGAAAGCCCGGCTAAAAGTATGAAGAGAGGAAAAAGACAGCTCTTCTGCAATGTCGGTCACATTTTTGTCGCTGTTGAGCAAAAGATTTGCCGCAATCTCAAATTTTCTGTCTAAAACATACTCCTTCATAGTCCGCCCGGTTACCCTTGCAAATTCCCTTGCAATATAATTATAGGAATATCCAAATTCCTCCGCAATATCTTCCATCCGTTTTACCGACCGGATATTGCAGTCGATATAATATTTGATATCATAAATAAAACTGTCCTTATAATCCTGACGTGCATAAATCTTATTCTTTTCTTTAATAAACTCACGATAGGTGATAATCATAAGGTTTTCCAGGTTATTTCGCAGAACAATATCGGTATAGGAGCGGTTGAGCAGCAATTCGTTCAGGACAGCGTAAAAGTACGCTGAAATATCAAAGCGGTCTGCAACCACACAGTTTTCCATATCTGTAAGGTAATCCAGCATATCCCGGAAGGGACCTTTATAATTGTCTACAACGTCAATTCCAAGATATAGAAAGCGGATTGGATTCAGATTATCAGAAAAAATGTTATGCATCTCACCCTTTTTAGCAAAATGCACATCGCCTTTTTTGAGCTCGTATTTCCTGCCGCCGCAGTAACAGATCCCTTTTCCGGATACCACATAAGTTATCTCGTGAGCCCACTGTTCATGCTCGCCCACTTCATATCCGGCTTCACAGCTCAAATCACCAATTTGGTACAGAATCAAATCACCCACTCTGGTATAATCCCCATATACCAGGTCAAAATGGTATCTGCTGATATTTGACATCCTTCTCCTCCTTTACATTGTCCTGACTTTAGTATATAATAAAATAAAAAGATGTCAACAAAAAACCAATTGGAGTGTCTATTTTATGGAACAGTTTTCACGTACCGAGCTTTTGCTTGGAAAAGAAAACATGGATAAGCTAAAAAGTGCCTGTATCGCCGTTTTTGGTTTAGGCGGCGTCGGTTCCTATGTTTGCGAAGCGCTTGCCAGATGCGGGATTGGTAAATTCATACTTATTGATAACGATACCGTCCACGAAACAAACATCAATCGGCAGCTAATTGCCGATATCACAACGATAGGCAAAGCCAAAACCGATGTGATGCGCGACAGAATATTAAAAATCAATCCACAGTGTCAAATCAATGTTTATCAGGAGTTTTATCTGCCGGGGAAAAACGATGAAATAATCACCAAAGATGTTGACTATATTGTGGACGCAATCGACACAGTAAGCGGTAAAATAGGTCTCATTCTCCGGGCAGATGAGATGGACATTCCCATTATTTCCTGTATGGGAACCGGAAACAAACTGGATGCGTCCCAATTTATCATAGATGATATCTATAACACCTCCGTTTGCCCTCTTGCGCGCGTCATGCGGCGCGAGCTTAAAGCAAGCGGCGTCAAAAAGTGCAAAGTCCTCTATTCCCGGGAAGAGCCGAAAAAGGGTTCAGCCGGATATAGCGAAGACGGGGTCAGCAAGAGAACAATACCCGCTTCTATTGCTTTCGTTCCGTCAGTTGCGGGACTATTGATTGCCGGGGAAGTGATTCGTGATCTCACGCAGTTTTCTGTAAATTAAAGCCGAACCATAGTTTCATATTTTAAGCATAAAAAACACGCCGGCAGGCGTGTTTTTCTTTTTTAGGTTACGCTATACGGACATTTGCAGCCTGCAGACCGCGGTTTCCATTTTCGGTATCAAACGTAACCGCCTGACCTTCGTCCAAAGATTTAAAGCCATCGCTTTGGATTGCAGAAAAATGCACGAATACATCCTCTCCGCCTTCCATGGAAATAAATCCATATCCTTTTTCAGAATTAAACCATTTTACTGTACCCTTATTCATAGTGGTACCTCCCAAATTAAAAAATTATATTTTCCTGTTAAAAAAAATCACATATATTTGTAAATCATTTAAACGAAAAATGACTTACAAATATATGTGAATCAATTTAAAACATTTAAAATATTAATAATATAATACCATAGTTATCTTTCTTTGTCAAGCTTTTTATTCATCAAACTTAGTTTTTTTTCTATGATTTTTTATCACTTTGGTTCGGAACCATTTTTTCTCAACAACCCACGTCTCAGTGGTCAGCTGTTTTCCCTGAAAATCTTCCGGTATTTCTTCATCAAGCTGCACTGCAATTTGTTCACCGGAACCGTATTTTGTGAGTTGATTATAGGTAAAGCTCTTTTTGGGAATGATTAAGTTGCGAATCACAAAAAATGCTATAATCAGCATGAAAATCATGTAAACACGATAAAACATAAAATCTCTACCGTCTAAATCTACAAACGTATTGCCCCGAGCATCAAAATAGTAATTTATTGTTTCAAAGTTTTCCCCTTCGGAAAGGCCGTATCCTAAGTCATTTTTTAAAAATGAGGGCATCTTAATCCAAAGGCCCTTAAGAGTGTTGGCCTTACTTACATCCAATCCAAGCTTATGAATAACGCCGAATTTCACCCCGTCATATTCCGCAATAGAAAGCCCATACGCCGGCGTCAGTACCCCTTCATTATATGTACCGTACTCTACCCTTGTTTTAGTCATACTATCCGGTTTTATCCGAAACCTATAAAACGGATATTGTTCATAAACATCACGCTTGTCTATATACTTGTTTACTGCGTAATCTACCGTAGTGGAACCTCCTAATACTTTTTCCGTTTTTTCAATTGTCGTCATCTCTTGTTTCAGAATCTCAAAATTTGTATTGATATGGGTCAAATTGCTGCAAATCATTTCAAAATCAAAATAGAGCATAACGCCAAAAATTGCCAGCAGGCAGAGAAGCCCTATCAGGCCGTTCCGGTTTGAGCGTTTCATTTGCGTGGTAATAAATTTACCTTCAGAATACCTCATTGCACCTTACCCTCCATCCCTTTTTTTAAAATGCGCAGAAGATCGTCGCTCGGCTGAAAGACGATTTTCTCCATAGCGGTTCCGGTACGATAGATAATACAATATTTACGTCGTTTGATATTATTCAAAACATATCGGTTGACTTTTTTAATTCCCTTATACTGCTCCAGTTCACAGCTGTCAGCCGGTAAAATAGCTTCAATATGGTCAAACGGAACGTCCATAATCCCCCGCTCCCGCTTACCATAATTTTTATTAAAAATAATTTCCCGCCCGACAACAGTATAGGTATAATCTGTCAAAAAATACTTCAATAATAGAAAGGCAACTGCACTCAGGACAGCAATCAGCAAGATATCAGCAATAAAACCATACCGTTCAATTTTGACAAACTGGTACAAACTGAGTACAAATAGGACACCGACAACGGTAAAGATAAAAACCAAAATCCGGTTAGAATCGTTTGTCAGCTTTTCTTTATGCATCAAAACCCCTGCATCTCCTCAAACTCAAATTTTTCTTGGGATACCCTTAAAATCCCATATTGTCCTGTTCCGGCAAATCCCGGGTTAAAAAGGATAATCCCTTTCTCTTCTGTTAACGTCTGCAAATGAGTATGCCCGAAAATAGCAGCTGAACAGCCGCGTTTTTTCGTATCCCGAATCAAAACGGAATAGTCGCCGTTTTTCACATCATATTTGTGCCCATGCGTCAGAAAAAAAGAAAACGTTCCAGACCGGATTACCAAAACCTCCGGATCGTCAGAGTAAAAATCATTATTGCCCCGGACGCTGTAAACATCCCTGTCAGGGAATTTTTTCCGCAGTTCTTCCGCATCTGCCGCCATATCCCCCAAAAACAATATCGTCTTAATTTCCGGATGGTTCTGTATGGCAGACACAGTACGTTTTATATGAAAATGGGTATCGGAAAATATCAGCATATCCACATAAATCACCACAGACATTGTACCACGAAATCAGAATATGTCAACAATTTTATGCACATTTACCTGAATTTCCACATAAAATAAAGTAACCACGATCGAGGAGGTAATCGTTAATGAACGAGAACTTTAATAAAACCTTTTCTGAGTTATTTAAAAATACAGACGTCAACGCTTTAAAAGAAAAAATCCCCATGATTCTTTCCATGCTCAATACACCGGACGGACAGGAGCTGATGGCAAAGCTGAAAAATGCGAGTCCCGAAGCGCTGTCTAATCTGATGCGCAGTGCAGGAAAAGCTCCGAAAAAAAACGTCAATTTAGACGACGTCCTGCGTAATGCGTCGCTGGACAGTTTTCGCAAAATGATTGATACATTAGACCAGAGTAAATAAAGGAGGCGAGAGAAATGGCTGAAAACGGAGGAATGATGGATTTTATTTCAAAAGCGTTATCAGACCCGCAAACAGTGTCTAAACTGCAGGATGTCATATCCATGTTTGCCGGCCCGGCTCAGCAGCAGCCTCAACAGCAGCCACCGCCGCAATACACGCAGTATCCACCCTATCCGCCGCAGTACAATCCATACCAGGCGCCGCCCCAATATCCGCCCTATCAGCCAACTTACCAGGCTCCGCCCGCACCTCAGAGCGGGTATACTTTCCCGGACTTTTTACAGCAGCAGGGATTTGATGCACCCCGGCAGGAAGAACCGGTTCCGGAAACTGCGGCCGAGACCGAACCGGCACCGGAACCACACCATATGACGCATCTTAATTCTATTTTAAAAAACCTTCCGGCAAACAACCCGCAGCGAATCAACCTGTTATCCGCCATAAAACCTTTTTTAAACACCAAACGTGCAGACAAACTGGATAAAGCGGTCCAGCTGCTCAAAAATACCAATATGGCAAATATGTTCAAAGGAAGGTGAGCGCTATGACCAAACGGTATTATCAGGAAATCCCATCTAAAATTTTTGATGAGCCGGATTCACAAATTACCGTTTCCGAGGAAGAACCGGAGCCTATAGAACAGGCCGAAATACCAAAACCACCGCTGCAGCCGGTATTTGATGCGCCCCCGGACACGGAAGCAATCGAAAGCAAAACTGCGGGATTGAATCTTCTGAATAATCTCTATGACCCAGAAACAAATAAAATCTTTGGATTAATTGCCATTGATGATATTATTTTGCTGGTATTGATTTTTTTGTTTCTGTCCGATTTCCTCAATGACGACATACTGCTGCTCATCTTTGCAGCTATCTTTATTTTAGGGCTTTAACCTACATAAAATAATTTAAAAATGTAGATAAAATGGTTGAAAAGTGGTATAATATAGTGTATAATTTTTTTGATTCAAAGGGATTGAAAAAGTTCCCTTCAATTGAATCTGAAGACAGCGCTTATACCGCTTTTTTGCTGTTTTCAAAAAAGAAATAAATTGCTGCTAAAGATAGCGGCGGACAGGAGATTCATTATGGAAAAATACGTTTGTACTGCATGCGGCTATGTTTATGACCCGGAAGTAGGCGATCCGGACAACGGCGTTCCGGCCGGAACTGCATTTGAAGACATCGGAGACGATTGGGTATGCCCTATCTGCGGCTTATCCAAGGATGCATTTGAAAAAGAATAACAAGCCTGGGCGGACAATGTCCGCCCTGTCTGTCTTTTATCACAAACTGGAGGAATGAATATGAGCACAATTCAAATCAAAGAGAATATTTACAGCGTCGGAGTCATCAATCCAAATCTCCGCGTTTTTGATATTATCATGAAAACCGATTTTGGGACAAGCTATAACAGTTACCTTATCAGGGACGAAAAAACGGTTTTGATCGATACCGTCCATCTGAAATTTTTTGACGAATATTTGGAAAATATCCGGCAGGTCTGCGATGTTGCACAAATTGATTATCTCATCATGAACCATACCGAGCCGGACCATTCCGGGTCCCTTGCAAAACTGCTGGAGCTGAACCCGAATCTCACTGTGATTTCCACTATGCCTGCAAAAATGTACAGTGAAGAAATCGCAAACAAAAAATTCAATTCGCAAGTGGTCAAAGACGGCGAAACCTTAAACACCGGAAAATATACCCTGAAATTTTCAGCAGCCCCCTTCCTGCACTGGCCGGATTCCATGTTTACTTATGTGGAAGGCGCCAATTTGGTATTTACCTGTGACTTTTTGGGTGCGCATTTCTGCGAACCGCGTATGCTGGACAAATACATGCTGTATGAAGAGAACTACAAAAAAGAATTTTTGAACTATTATCAGGCCATCTTTGGACCTTTTAAAAAATATGTTCTTGACGGCTTGGATATTCTGAGCAAAATGAAATTTGATACCGTATGCCCCTCGCACGGCCCTGTACTGACCGAGCGCATTGACGAAGCCATGCAAAGCTACAGGCAGTGGAGTACACCGGAGGCAAAAGACAAAAAGAAGGTTGCTATCTTTTTTGTATCGGCATACGGCTGTACCGAAAAACTGGCACAAGCGTTTGAAAAAGGCGTTCAAAAGGCTGATGTTGACGTCGAAAAGCATGAAATCATTTATACAGACCCTGCTGTTATTTCCAAAGCGCTGGAGGAGGCGGACGGCTATATGTTTGGTTCCCCGACAATTAACCGTGATGCTCTCAAGCCCGTCTGGGATGTTCTGACATCGATTGACGCCATCAGTAACCGGGGCAAAGCCGCATTTACCTTTGGTTCCTTTGGCTGGAGCGGCGAAGCGGTTAAAATGATGAACGACCGCCTGACTTCTATCGGAATCAAAGTATTTAACGATGGTATGAGGGTCAAGTTCGTGCCGACAGAAGAAAATCTCAAAGAAGCTGAAAAACAGGGCGAAGAATTTGCCAAAAGCCTGTAAAAGGGATACCAAAAATGAAAAATATCGTATTGACCGGATTCATGGCCAGCGGTAAATCCACCGTAGGACGGGCCTTGGCGCAAAAGCTGAATGTTTCCTTTATAGACACCGACCAACTGATTGAAACCGAACAAAAGCGGCAAATCAAGGATATTTTTGCACAATTCGGTGAACCTTATTTCCGAACATTAGAAACGGAAGCCGTCCGGCAAGTTTGCCGAAAAGACGGCCAGGTTATCGCGACCGGGGGCGGCATCGTGCTAAATCCTAAAAATATCGAACTGTTCCGCAAAAACAGTATCATCGTCTTTTTATACGCCGGACTTGAAAAAATCCTGCAAAATATCAGCGGCGGCATGTCAGGCCGTCCGGTGGCAAACGGCAAAAGTGCGGAGGAGTTAGCCGAGATTTTAGAAAGCCGGCTGCCTTGTTACCGCAATTGCGATATCGAAATCGATACGACCCATTTAGATATATCAGAAGTTGTTGAAACAATTTATCAGAAGCTTGCAAAAATAGATTAAACGGATACCTTATCACAAAAAATGTGATAAGGTTATCCTTTTATCATATTATGATTTAGGAGACAATCAAAATGAAAGCAAAATTCGGGCCTGCGGGCAATTCTGACAGTTTTTATGAAGAGGGGCATAAATCGTCGCTGGAGATGCCGGCCTGGCTGAACCGGCAGGGCCTCAGCCTATATGAATACCAATGCGGACGCGGTGTAAAAATGTCCAGGGACAGCGCGCAGGATTTGTGCCAAAATGCAAAACAGTCCGGCGTGGAGCTGAGCATCCATTCACCCTATTATATCAATTTGGCGTCCGATGACCCCGAACGGCAGGAAAAGACAGTGAATTATATCCGGCAGACCTTGACCCTTGCTTCCTATCTGGACGCCAAACGTATCGTTGTCCATATGGGTTCTCCCGGAAAACGAACCCGTCTGGCTGGTATGAAGGATACCGAAAAGCTGCTGCAGCGGATTTTGGATATGATGAAAAATGAAGGCTTTTACGGGAAAACGCATCTTTGCCTGGAAACTATGGGCAAGGTCAACCAGCTGGGAACCGTAGAAGAGGTCATAAAGATGTGCCGGTTAGACGACAGTTTTTTGCCCTGTATTGATTTTGGGCATGTCAATGCCCGGACGCAAGGCTCTTTGTCCGGCGAAAAAGCGTTTTCTGCATTATTTGACCAAATCGAAAACGCCCTTGGCTTTGAACGTATGAATGAGATGCACTGCCATGTGAGTAAAATAGAGTATACCAATATGGGCGAAAAGAAGCACCTGACCTTTGAAGATACCCAATATGGGCCGGACTATACCGACCTTGCAAAGGTAATTGCAAAACGCGGTACCGCACAGCATCTCATCTGTGAATCGGCAGGGACGCAAAGCGAGGATGCTCTTAAATTAAAAAATATGGTTGTCCAGGAGGAAAAGAGTTTATGAAAAAAATCTTAGTGATTCACGGGCCGAATATCAATCTGACCGGTACGCGTGAACCAGGCGTTTACGGTCAGAACACGATATCTGAAATCAACGACGAAATCGTCCGGTTCGGAAATAACCTTGGTTTTATCGTCGATATCTACCAGTCCAACAGCGAAGGAGAAATCATCTCAAAAATACATTCAGCATTACATAACGACGACGGAATTATTCTGAACGCCGGCGCCTATACCCATTATTCCTACGCAATTGCCGACGCGCTGTCAGCAGTAAAGCTGCCGGCAATCGAAGTGCATTTTTCCAATATCCACGCACGCGAGGAATTTCGCCGCAAATCGGTTCTTGCCCCCTCCTGCGTCGGCACGATAGCAGGATTTGGCAAAAACAGCTATCTTTTGGCATTGTCCGCCATGAAAACATACCTGGAAGGACTGGAACAATGAAATCATTGGCATTACCCGCAACAATCGACGCGCTGCTTGTTACAAATCTATTGAACGTACGTTATCTGACCGGATTTTCCGGAAGCAGTGGAATCGCCGTCTTAACCGAGAATAAGCTCTATTTTCTGACCGACGGCAGATATACCGAACAGGCTGAAAAAGAATGCGCCGGATGCGAAATTCTAATTACCAACAACAATTTATACGACTTGCTGAACGATATGATCCGGCATGAAAAAATTGAACGTCTGGGGTACGAGGCAGAAACCCTGACAGTACAGCAGCTCCAGCATTATAAGGAAAAACTGCATACTACCCTGTTTTCGACAGAAGGATATATTGAAACGTTCCGGCAAATCAAAACAGAAGATGAAATACAAAACATAAAATCAGCCGTGAGAATAGCCAGTGAAAGCTATTTGGCGGTTTTGGAGCACATTCGGGAAGGCGTCAGCGAAATTGAGCTGGCCGCCGAACTTGATTACCAAATGAAAAGGCGGGGCGCGGAAAAGAATTCATTTGATACCATCTGTGTTTCCGGATACAACAGCTCTTTGATTCACGGCAGCCCGACCAGCAAAAAAATCCAGAGGGGCGACGCCATATTAATGGACTTTGGCTGTGTCTATAAAGGGTATTGTTCCGATATGACCCGAACCGTCTTTTTGGATGAACCGGGCGAAGAAGAAAAAAAAGTGTACCGGGCGGTACAAAACATGCAGGAGAATTGCCTAAAGCTGCTCACAGCAGGCGTTGCAGCAAAGATGCCTGACGAATATATCCAAAATGCACTCAAAGAAGCGGGCTTCGACGGATTTATGAACCATTCCACCGGTCACAGCCTCGGCCTTGAGGTACACGAATCCCCTGCCCTCTCAGTCCGTTCCGATGCAACCCTGAAAGAAAATATGCTGATGACCTGCGAACCGGGGATTTATCTTCCGGGCAAAATCGGCGTCAGAATCGAGGACTTGGTGGTTATCAAAAAAGACGGGATTGAAAATCTGACAGAAAATATTACAAAAGAAATGATTGTTTTATCATAGGAGGAGATTATTGTTGAAAATTTTAGTAGTGGGTTCCGGCGGACGCGAACATGCAATCCTTTGGAAGCTGGCGCAGAGCAAAAGAGTGGAGAAGCTTTATTGTGCCCCAGGGAACGGCGGCATTTCACAGTTGGCAGAATGTGTGCCAATCAAAGTGATGGAAAAAGAAAAAATGGCTGATTTCGCGGCTGAAAATCAGATTGATATGACAATCATCGGCCCTGATGACCCGCTGGCTGACGGTATTGTTGATGTGTTCCAAAAGCGGGGGCTGCGTGTTTTCGGACCGACAGCAGCAGCCGCCCGAATCGAAGCGAGTAAGGTCTTTTCCAAAGACCTGATGAAAAAATACCATATCCCGACAGCGCAGTATGAGGTATTCGATAACGCAGAGCAGGCAATCGCATACATAAAATCCGGTACCTTCCCGGCCGTTATCAAAGCGGAGGGCCTGGCGCTGGGCAAAGGCGTTATTATTGCCGAGGATGAACAAACAGCAATCGAGGCTGTGCGGGACATGATGGAAGGAAAAAAATTCGGCGATGCCGGAAACCGGGTTGTGATAGAAGAGTTTCTGACCGGCCCTGAAATATCTGTTCTTGCGTTCTGCGACGGCAAAACCGTGGTACCAATGGTGAGCGCGCAGGACCACAAACGCGCCTTTGACAATGACAAAGGGCTCAATACCGGCGGCATGGGTGCTTTCTCCCCTTCTAAAATCTACACCAAAGAGCTGGAAGAGGAATGTATGCAGAATATCTTCCTGCCGACGGTGAAAGCCATGCAGGAGGAAGACTGTCCCTTTACCGGAGTACTGTATTTCGGACTGATGTCAACCAAAAACGGCGTAAAGGTAATTGAATACAACGCGCGGTTCGGCGACCCCGAAACCCAGCCAGTCCTGATGCGGCTTGAAACTGACCTCGTTGATATTTTTGAAGCATGCATCGACGGGACCCTTGACCAACTCGATATTAAGTGGAAGGATGAAGCCGCCGTCTGTGTTGTTATGGCGTCGGGTGGATATCCCGTCAAATATCAATCGGGCTACGAAATCAGCGGCCTTACTGATGCTGAAGCACTTGGCCTTACGGTATTTCACGCTGGAACTAAATTGGAAAACGACGTTTTTGTGACAGCCGGCGGTCGGGTTCTTGGCATAACTGCAATGGGAAAAACCTTAGACGATGCCATTTCTCTCGCCTATCGGGGCGTGGAAAAGATTCATTTTAAAGACGCACACTATCGGAAAGATATTGGAATTAAAAAATAAACTTAAATGAGGTGCAATATGGAAAAGGAATTAAAAATGCCAAATGGGTTTGCTCCATGGGAGAACAATATGGAGATATTCGAACTGAACAAACGTAAGGGTCATACGGATATTATACCATATGACAGCTTTTACGACGCCCTGCTGGGCGGGAGCCATGACATTAATGCACTCTCCCTGAACGGCGAATGGAATTTTAAGCTGTATGAAAAACCAGCCGGCTGCCCGGACGAATTTTATCAGGAGGGATACGATTTTTCCTCCTGGGGATTTATCGACGTTCCCTCGAACTGGCAAATGCAGGGATACGATTATCCGATTTATACCAATGTAAAATATCCCTGGGAAATAGACGACGATATCATGCCGCCTCAAATCCCGCAGAATTATAACCCGGTCGGCCTGTACATAAAAGAATTTGAACTTCCTGACAACTTTACCGAAAAAATTATTTTGCGCTTTGACGGGGTTGAGTCCTGCGCAGCAGTGTGGCTGAACGGAACATTCATCGGCTACAGCGAGGGTTCTTTTACACCGGCTGAATTTGATATAACTGACGCAATTATACCGGACAGCATAAACCGCCTCTGCGTCAAAGTCCTGCGCTGGTGCGACGGAAGCTGGCTGGAGGATCAGGATTTCTGGCGTCTGTCGGGAATTTTCCGCGATGTGACTATTTACCAGCTTCCGGCATGCCATATTGCAGATTTTTGCGTCAATGCAATATTGGATGAAGACTATAACGACGGCAAACTTGAAGTTTCAGCTCTCTTACAAAATTGTCCGGAGCATGCTGAGCTGACTGTTTCTCTCTATGACAGTGAGGATAATGAAATCCTGAAAAAAGTCCTGCCCGCCATGGAAAAAATCGAATTTACCGAACCGGTACAAAAACCGAACCCGTGGAGCGCGGAGCATCCAAATCTGTACCGCGCTGTGTTTACCCTGTCCTGTGACGAGAGTATCCACTATGCAGCATGCGATACCGGCTTCAAGCGTTTTGAAATCAAAGATTCCATTATGTATCTCAACGGAAAACGAATCATTTTTAAAGGGGTAAACCGTCACGAATTCGGCGCGGAGTTCGGGCGTGCAGTTACCTTTGAGGCTATGCTTGAGGATGTTATCACCATGAAACAGCATAATATCAATGCTGTGAGAACCTCCCATTACCCCAATCATCCCAAATGGTACGAGCTCTGTGACATTTACGGCCTTTATGTTATTGACGAGACGAATCTTGAATCGCATGGAACCTGGCGGTACAATTTAGATTCAGTCGACCCGCTTGCGATTCCGTCTGATAAACCGGAATATACCGAAAACGTTCTCGCACGGGCAAAGGACATGTTTTACCGTGACAGGAACCATCCCTCCATTTTATTCTGGTCACTTGGCAATGAATCCTATGGCGGTGAAAATTTCGCCAAAATGTATCAATTTTTCAAATCACACGATAAGACCCGCTTAGTGCATTATGAGGGCGGCCGCTGGTTCCCGGAACAGCTTCAGGATACCGATGTATACAGCCAGATGTATCCGCATATCGACCAGGTCGAAAAATTCTGCTCAGAGCACACAGACAAACCTTTGATTTTATGCGAATTTGCACATGCAATGGGCAATTCCTGCGGTAATTTCTATAAATATACCGACGGCTTTGAAACCATTCCAACCTTCCAGGGCGGCTTTATCTGGGACTATGTGGATCAGGCAATTTTAGGGACAGATGAAAACGGCAAGGAATTTTTGGGCTATGGCGGCGATTTTGGCGATACCTATAACAACGGCAACTTCAGCGGTAACGGTATCGTGTTTGCCGACAGAAGCTTAACGCCTAAAATCCATGAAGTAAAATATTGTTATCAAAATATAGCTTTTTCTGCATCCGACCTTGAAAAAGGGAAATTTACAATCAAAAACAAATTCCTGTTCTCCAATTTGTCGGAATTTGATTTTTCCTACACTCTGATGGTGGACGGAGAGATTTATGAATATGGAGAATTTGAGGTTTCCTGCAAACCAGGTGAAACAGTAGCCGTACAACTGCCCATTTCCTATGAGGGAATCGAGGAAGAATGCTTTATCGATCTGTATGCGTCACTCCGTGAAGATACCGTCTGGGCAGACGCCGGGCATATTATTGCAGAGGAACAGTTTGAACGCGCTGCAAAAAGCATGCCGGAAATCGCAGGTAAATGCGATACAAAGCTTCAGGTAAAAACAACCTATGCCTCCCATACCGTGTCCGGTCACGATTTCTCCTATCGTTTTTCTCTGCGCACCGGCGATCTGATCAGCATGAAAAAAGGCGGCAAGGAATATCTCAAAGATCGGGTTCGGCTCAATTTCTGGCGTGCGCCTATTGACAATGACCGCGGCAACAAACAGCATGTGCGCTGTGCAATTTGGAGGGATGCTGGAGAATTTGCCGGGCTGAATGTCGGAAATGCAGAATATGATGGGGATAACGTCGTAATTACCACAAAGTTTACTCTTCCTGCTAATTCTAAGCCGGAAGGCGAATATGTTACAACGATTTATCCAGACGGTACCTTGAAAGTAGATTATCATTTCCAGGGGGATGCCACTTTGCCGGAAATACCGGAAATCGGTATGATGTTTACGCTGGATGAAAGCTTTGACCGAATCAAGTGGTTCGGCCGCGGAGAGCATGAAAACTATATCGACCGAAACAAATCGGCTTTTGTTGACTTATATACCTCAACGGTTGCCGACCGATTCGTCCCCTATCTGAAACCCCAGGAATGCGGCAATATGACAGATGTGCGGTATTTATACCTCTATAACCGGGACGGACGGGCAATCAAATTCAGCGGTCTGCCGCTGATTGAAACCAACGTCCTGCCCTATACCCCCAAAGAATTGGAAAATGCCTCTCATCCGGAAGAGCTTCCTGTTTCTGATAAAACAATTGTACGAATCAATTATAAACAAATGGGCGTTGGCGGCGATAATTCCTGGGCCGCCCATACCCACGATGAATTTAAATTATTTGCAGACAATGAATTCTCTTATAGCTTTACAATCAAATTATTCTAAAAAAATATATAAGCAATAAAATAAAAGAATAGTAAAACCAGCAGGCTTTATATTGAAAGCCTGCTGGTTTTTTATCCGATATTCTCTTTTGGAAATCCTTTGAATAACAAAGGCTTAACCTTTGGCCTGTTTATATTCCCTCCCCCACTCAGCCATTGAATCAAGAACCGGTTTAAGACTATAGCCCGTCTCTGTCAGTGTATACTCAACCCTTGGAGGTACTTCCGGAAAAATTTTTCTTGTTAACAAACCGCTTTCTTCCATAGAACGCAGTTTAGCTGTTAGTACTTTTTGTGAGATGGAACCCACAGATTTTTTCAGTTCTCCAAATCGTTTTGTTCCGTCTAATAAATCTCGAATGATAAGCACTTTCCATCGGTCAGAAATAAGAAGCAGGGTCGTTTCCACAGGACAGGCCGGTAATTCCTTATGCATTTTAGAATCTCCTTTCATAAAGTGTGAATTTAAAACAAAAATCACTACGAATAAGTATAGTATAGTGATCATATACCTGCTTGTCAACGAGCAGGCATTAAATAGTTTCTAAATAGTAAGTATAGCACAAAAAAGTGCTTACTTTACAAAATAAACTTTTGTGATTATACTGGAATCAAGACATGAGGGAATCCTCAAAATGGAAAGGAGAAACATTATGAACAAAAACACATTTACAAAAATCAACCTGTTAAAGGGGGAAGTCAATGTATATGACTTTGGAGGAATGAAGCTCCACGCTTATAAAACAAATGACTATATTGACGACGAGGTGTTTATAGTAGAAAAAAATGGTAAAGCAGTTGTAATTGAATCGCCATGTTTCTTCGATAACAATATCGAATTTGAACAGTATATGAAGGAAAACAAAATAAATGTCCAGGGAATGCTGCTTGCATATCATATGGCCGGAAGCGGATTTTTGCCGGGGGTGAAAAAGTACGCTACAAAAAATGCTGATGAATATGGTCATTCAGGCGGCGGAAAATCCCTAATCGATAATTTTGCAGCTGCGTTTGGATCAGCATTTGATAAGGGTGTACATACCATAACTGATTATATAGAAGAAGGTACTGTAAAAATCGGCGGAATTGATTTTAATATAATACAAACCTCTGATGCCTTTGATATAGAAATTCCAGAAATAAACGCAGTATATACTCATATGCTTGGCCATGACTGCCACTCCATTGTAGCAGGAAATGCGCACGCTGACAGCATCATCGTACAGCTTAACAGTTATCTTGATAAAGGTTATACATTGATTCTTACTTCACATTACACGCCGGAGGATCTAAAGGATGTCGAAACAAAGATATCATATCTAAAAAAGTTAAAAGAAATTGCAGCGCGTTGCTGCAATGGCGAAGAATTCAAAAATAAAATAAAAAACGAATATGCAAACTACAGCGGTGAAAATTATTTAGATATGACTGCAGGATTTTTTTTCACAGAGTAATTTGCTTGCTGAAAGGACAAAAAAGAGATACAGATAGTCTGCATCTCTTTTTTGTCACTGTTTACCTTCTGGTTAATTTTAAAAGCTATCTTATTACTGCCAATCATACACAAGTCTTTTTGCTATTGTTATCTCAGATTGTCAACAATGGATTCGGCAAAATCGCCCACTGCGTGCATTGCCTTATTCGTTCTTTTTTTCATACATTTGACTGTATGCTTATCAATCGGATTGATCATCATATACATTGCCGTACCGATAACCGCACCGGTGACAACGCCGCCAACAAAACCTTTTCTCATCCTATTCATCTGCCTTTCTTATAACTATTCATAAATCTTTTCTACCTTTAGTATTTTCAAATCAATCAAAAAAATGCAGATTTTATCAGGTTCTATATAGAATATTTTGTAAAAATGCAGCACACTCCTTGCGATTATGAAGAACAATAATATTTTTATCGTTTTGAGCGTTTAACATTTCATGATAATGGCGGCGGTTTTTTTGATTAAAATTCCAAACAAATTTTAAAAATTTAAAATCAAACCGTTCGGGACAGTTATCTCCCATATCGGAACGCGTCCTTCCATACCCTGTAATGACTCGTTTCAGGACGCCCAAAATACAGGTACCGCGCGGATAATCAAGATAAATCACGGAATCGCAGTACTGAAGCCGGAGCGGTATCGTCCTTCCAAAATTGCCGTCGATAATCCATCGTTCCTTTTTCAATTCTGATAAAAGCAAGTCATCAAATTCATCTCTTGAAATGTGCTGCCAGTTGTCCCTCCAGAAAAGCTTATCAAGATGTATAAGCGGTAAATTTAATCGTACAGCCAATTCTTTTGCTAACGTGCTCTTGCCGCTTCCGCTGTTGCCTATTATAATAATTCGATTCATCTTGCATTCCCCGCTATACTATTAAACGAACTGAGCTTAGCCTTATTTTTAAGATAAGCTGCTGCCTTTTTAAATGCATTGAGTCTTGAAAAATTGATTCCATCATTATTCTTGGTGGGGCAAATCCACCCGCCTTCTTCAAATTCATTCCATGCAAAAACAATCACATGTCCTGTTTTGATATAATCAGGATTCTTATTGATCCACGCTTTGAGCACTTGGGCACCCTTTAAAAGTTCATCTTCTGATGCAACCGGCGCATAACTGCACTCGGCGGCCGGATGTGCCCCCTTTGGAACCGCAGTGTCGCCGGTTCTCTTTTTTCTTCTAAACAATAAAGTCCGAACCACTGCTGATCCGGACTAAATGGATTAGCCTGCCAAAAATAATACATATGCGCCGCAGGCGCACTCG
>ERZ773194.1659-NODE-1659-length-23364-cov-9.185293_pt1 | contig 23364 bp, 20 predicted proteins | sample MGYA00511240_ERZ773194 | MGnify/ENA primary metagenome ERZ773194 (study PRJEB29015, sample SAMEA2737774) | human gut metagenome | biome: human gut; feature: human-associated habitat; material: faeces | place: China | collected 2012 ... | reverse complement strand
TATCCATCAGATAGGAAAATTATAATATTTTCAGAAGATGTGTTATTATCCACATCCAAGCTATTGATGGAGTATTGGAGAGCTTCTTCATAGTTCGTTGTACCAATAGATGTTACATTATCAATCGTCTCTTTCAATAATTCTTTGTCCTTTGTTAAAGTACTAAGAGATTGCTTGTCATTTACATTACTTGCAAATAATGTAACAGAAGCTAAATCATTGTCTGCCATGACATTTACAAACCCTTTTGCAGCATCAACTCTGCATCTATCTGGGTCATTCCAACTCATACTTGAGGAGCAATCTATGGTAATTGCTGTGTGCAAGTCAACATCGCTCTCCGGATAATAATTTTCTTTCCATGCAGCATACCACTTCTCACAATCCACAATCAGATACTTGCTAAAATGCGTAATTGCAATAGAAAGTGTAGAATTCTCACTATTTCGGGTCGTTTCCATCTCTTCAAATCGCTGTTCTTCCTCATTATACCACAGAACAGTCAAATCGTCAAATGAGCTTTCCCCAAGTGCTTCTGCATCAACATGGAATGTAATAGTTCCTTCTGTGATTGTTGAATCCGATGAAATGTCGTAAGGTTCGCCAATCAAACCAACCACATTAGAGCACATCCAATCGGTATCCATAACACTTTCCACTGTGGTATTTGAATTGATGTAGCCTGTTCCTTCAAATGCCACATCTATTTTCTGAACCACTGTATCTTCGTCAGCAGCATCAAAAGTTTTACTTTGAGAAAATTTCTCTTCATTATCCGGAATACCGTCTCCATTCGTGTCTACCACCAATGGATTCAAACCAAGAGCAATTTCATCACCGTCAGACAAACCATCCCCATCGGTATCTGATTTCAGTGGATCTGTACCATAAGTATTTACTTCGTCACCATCGGACAGCCCATCATGATCGGAATCCGCTGTAAGGGGATCTGTTCCCAGTGTGTACTCTTCATAGTTGGATAACCCATCTTTATCGCTGTCGTAGGCACCATCATTCTGTGTAACATCTAAAGAATTTGCATTGGTTGGATCCGAATTTAGTGTTTTTACTTCATATCCATCCGGTAATTGATCTTGATCGGTATCAGCAACTGCAGCATCTGTACCAATTAGTTGTTCATAAAGATCCGGCAAACCATCTCCATCAGTATCAGGAAGATTTTCCCAATCTTCATAACAATGCAGCAGGGTTACATAATCCGCATCTACTTGTACTTCTGTCAAGGAATAACTTGAAATCTCCGGTTCGCCATCCTTCACACCAATAAAGCCAAGGGAAACGCTGGAGTTTGCTGCAACTGTTCCGGTATACGTTCCTTTCAACAGATAGCTGTATGGCTCCAATTCTGTAACCGTTGCCGCCCAGCTGTTGGTGATTTCCGTAATAGTGAAGTTTGTATCAATGGTCAGTTCCCATGCCTCAATCGCAGTGTCTGTGTTATTTTGGATGACGATTTCGCCGCTGAATGAATCGCCCCAAGACTGGTTTACATTCAATGAAACCGTATACCCATCCGTCTTGGTTCCTCTTTTCTGGCAGAGTGTAAAGGATTCCGGAACTGCTTCGCAATCATTCACCGCATAGCCGAAAGTCACAGAGGAATCCGGTGCGACATCGGCATTGTAACCACTGTTTTTGAAATACGAGATTCCATCAGATGTTGTCAGCTGCTGGCAATCGGTCGTATACTGCACTTCTCCATTTGGATCGAAATACAGCATCCAATCCTCAATTGTACTGTCACCCGTATTGGACAAAGTGATGGATACCACTTCCGTATCGCCCCACGAGTTGGTTACTTGGTATGAAACTTCATAATCATCATACACATAGGTTTGGTTATTTGTTTCTGCTTCATCTTCTGCAAAAGCAGAAAATGGCATACTGGTAAACATACTTGCAGCCATAGCTACCCCAACCAGTCCAGAAGTTACTCTTTTAAACTTTGACATATAAGCCTCCCATCATTTTTTCACCTGATCGAAATGAATCGATCTTTTTCTTCCTGCATCATAAAATGGCTAATTTTTGATGTGAACCATCGAAATCAGATCTCTTATGTGCAACCTCTGTTTTTTATCTGTTTTTTGCATCACCTCGTATATAATGCAGTAAATATCTTACTGCATTTCTATTTTATTTTTTGGCTACTTTAATCTTGGTATCAATAAACACAGCTCATTCTTCCGCTTTCATTCCCGTTACAACCATTCTTCTTTCCCCATCATCTGTACAGGTAACAATTGTGATACGGTCGTCGCCGTAATCCTGTAAAATCCAAGTATCTTCCGGCTCTACGATATCAATTTTCGATACGGTGTAGGTGTACGTTGTATGATTTGCATCGTTATTGATAAGATAGATCTTATCCCCCACTTCTACCTCTGATAACGTATTGAAAATCTCCGCATAAATCGTACTGTTGTGACCGGCGATACAGAAGTTTCCAGAACCAACTGCACCAGTATTTTCAAAATGCCCAGCAGCAATGTGCAGATTATCGCCATCTGTTCCTTCGACTACCGGAACATAGATATCAGCACTTGGAATGTCCAAGACGATGCTGGTTTTTAGAAGCTGTTGTTTTTGAATTTCACGGCTGATATGCTTGTAACCAAAAAAGCATAAAATAAATATGCCAACGGTTATGAAAAGTAGCCCGAAAAATAATACCTTTTTCTTTGATTTCATAGCAACGTTTCCTTGAATTAGCGAAAAAGCCAAGGTTCAACACACATGGCTTTTTCGCTTTATACATAAAATGAAATCTCTATCATTCGTGTTTCCGACTTACATAACTTACCAATGCAGAACCAATCAAAATTAACGCAGTTCCTAGCATTGCTGCATCTTTTGAAGAAACTCGATAACCTGTTTGTGGTAATCCGCTGGATTCTGTTGTTGACGTAGTAACAAATGTAGCAGTTGTTGTAATGTCCGAAGCAGATGTTTCCATAGGCTCTTCACTTGTAACTTCTGTCTGCGTTGTAGTTGCTGTTTCCTCGGATGAAGTGGAAGTAGTTTCTACACTGACAACTGTTGTGGATGTTGTAGTTACAGAGGTATTTTCTGTCGTTGTTGTAGATAATCCTGCAATGTCATTATATACCTTATAACTCCCAACTAATAGTGCTTTATCGACAATCGAGCTTGGACCTTGTTTTCCCGAATATAGCAATTCTGAATTTGCAACTGTGCCATCCTCAGAACAATCCACATAAATGATGTCTTTCTGCTCCAAAATCAACAAGATTTTTTTCGCTCCTGTTTCATTCAACCAAAATTCAACGTCTGTCACACCACTTCCACCAATGAAATCCGGGCATCCCGCAATCGCAAGCATTCCATTATACACCTGCTGAAAATCATTCTCTGATGCAAGAAGGTTGCTGACATCCTCCATAGTAACTCTTGCTGAGTCCTGCTCAATCTCCCCAAGAATTTCTTTCTCTTTCCGAGGAAATTCCCCGAATAACAACTTTCCTTTTGCTTTCAATTCGGAAAGTTGTTCTTGTTGCTCCGTAGAGGAATCTGTGTATTTCGTATCCTCTCCAAATTCGACATTACTTGTCGTAACAACACACTCCGTAGTAGTTTCCACAGGAACTGAAACATTGGTACTTGTTGAAATGCCAGAAAACTTTTCGTTTTCTTCCAATTCTGATTCTGTTGTTAAGACAGCACACTCTGTTGTTGCTGTTTCAGTCGTATCTAAAACATCCACAGCACCTACACGCTCTGATGCACCTGCAATCAACGCAGTAGGAAAATTCCACGCAACCGCCACGGCAATTGTCATTACAAAAGCAATTTTTTTCATACTAACTTTTTTCATATTAACGCACCTCACATCAACACATCATAGAGATCCTCTGAATCATTTGAGGAATCAACCACATGAATAATATTTTCCTGCTCCCGTATCAAAAGAATTTTGTCATTGCCGGTCTCGTCAAGCCAATACTCGATTATCGTGACACCACTACCGCCTGTAAAATCTGCAAAAGGATGAATCTCTGCAAGTTTGCTTTCGATCATACTATAATCCATTCCATTATGAATCATTTCTTCGACTTCTTCCACAGTTACTCGATCAGCATCTGTCGAGCATTCCCCATTTAGTTCTGCTTCCTTTCGCTCATATGTCCCAAACATCATGTCTCCCTCATCTTCCACTTCTTGAACATTGTCCATAGCACATACTTCATTTGCTGCGATCACTGTGGCAGACTGATTTTGATCATTCCCGATGTGATTGACAGCAACTGCTGTCAAGGAACCCATGGCACATAAGGCTAACGAAATCGCACATATTAATATGGGCTTTGATTTTTTCACTTTCAACATAATTCCTCCTTACATCACGATATTGTAACAGTATACTCACCCGGATTGTGGGCATAGTTGTATATCTTTATAAAATATCGTTTCCCACTTGTTGCATTAAATGTTCGATTGATTTGTCCTACATTCTTTGCTGTAGCGATGATATTACCATTACAATCATAAATAATGCCATCTATATCATCCCCAGAATCACAAGTTGTAGACAATGTGTAGGTTTTCGTTGAGGTTGGAACAAATGTGTAAAAATCGACATCATCATAATAATCAAAGCAAGCATTCTTGGTAGACAACGACAATGTTGATGCGGTAAACATAAAGCTTCCAGCAATATCCTTATAGTAAAGCGTGCTCTGCTTTCTTGGCGGCGTACTGTCCGCTTTTGCTCAGCTTCTTTACCTGTGAAGGACGACGGTTGATTTTATACTTGATTTTGTGACCCGACTTGTTCCTGACGACAGCATCTTCTCTCTTACCGGCTCCCAGATAGCCGCTGTCGCCGTAGACAGCCTCTTCTTCTCCGGTCAGTAATTTCGATGTTTCCGAAACGTCGTGTACATTTGCCGCTGTGGCTTTCACTGTGTGTACCAGTCCGCTGTCCTTGTCCACGCCGATATGTGCCTTATATCCAAAGTGCCATGTGTTACCCTTCTTGACCTGATGGGCATCCGGGTCTCGTTTCTTCTCCTTATTCTTGGTAGAAGATGGGGCAGAAATGATGGTGGAATCTACGATGGTACCCTTTTTCAGAATGAGGCCACGCTCCATGAGCGCTGCTACCACCTGAGCAAACAACTTCTCCTGCAGTCCGTTCCGGATCAGCAGATTCCGAAAACGGCCGAGAGTATCCCCGTCCGGAACCTGATTGCTGGAATCAACGCCGCAGAACTCCGAAAATGCGCGGCTGTCGATTGCCTCTGCCACTGTTGCCTCGTCACTCAGGTCATAGAGGTTTTGCAGCAGATACAGTCGGAGCATGATCTCCAGCGGATAGGGTTTGTTGCCGCGCTCTCCTTTGTAATAGCACGGCTGAATCATGGCAAGCCATTCTCCCCACGGGACGATCCGCTCGATCTGACTGAGAAATTCTTTTTTCTTCGTCCGCACCTGCGCCAGTTCATCGCTGAATGCGGAAATTGTCATCTGTTTATCCATAAGTTTATTATATCACACTCGGCGGTTTTTGGCACCTTTTTCTGTGCGGTATTGCCCCAGGCATTTGGAACGCCTGACCGAGACTATGTTCACTTTGCCACGGATATTGCGGACGCACTTATGGAATTGAAAGATATCTACCCGGAAGAATATGCACGGTACTATCCGGCCTATGCGGCGGTCAATGATGATGAAGCGTTGGCGGAACGTGTTCGCTTGCTGAACCCGCTGGAATTCATCGGAACGGAGGAAAAAAACAAGCAGGCAAAGCATTATCGAATCCGCGTGGGTGCCGCTGATGTTGACACATCCCTAAGTGTGTCTATGGCGTTGGCACTACAGTGCTGCAAAACTGTTTTTTGAAGAATATCAGCAAAGTATCAGCATATAAGCGGCCACAGAGAGGATCAATGACTTCATGCTCTCCCTTCCTGTGGAATCCGGGCAATCCACGTTATTTTTTGATGCCGGACGCGCCCAAAAGCCGTGAAAAATAACTTATCACGCCTATTGACAAGACGAAATCTCCGGTGTATAATGTCAGCATTCTGAACGAAGTGCGCTTCAAATAAGCGAACTTTCTCAGCAAAATCAACAAATGGAGGAAACATAAACGATGAAAAAGATTCTTGCAGTTCTGATGGCCGTTTTGATGGTTGCTTCTCTGGCAGCCTGCGGCGGCAATACATCTGCCCCTGCTACCGAGCCTGCTCCGGCTCCCGCGGCCGCCAATACCACGGCTCCGGCAGCGGAGACCACTGCTCCCGAGCAGTCCCTGATCGACGCAGCCAAGGCCGAGGGCGAGCTGGTCGTCTACGGCTCCTGCGAGGAAGACTACCTGGCAGCTGCCTGCGCTCACTTTGAAGAGCTGTACGGCATCAAGGTTCAGTATCAGCGCCTGTCCACCGGTGAGGTTCAGGCCAAGATCGAGGAAGAAAACGGCAATCCTTCCGCTGACGCCTGGTTCGGCGGCACCACCGACCCCTACAACGTCGTCGCTGCTGAGGGCCTGCTGGAAGCCTACGAAGCTGAGAACGCTTCCCACCTGCTGGGCAGCCAGTACCGCGATCCCGATGGCTACTGGTACGGCATTTACAAGGGCATTCTGGGCTTCATGGTCAACAAGGATGAGCTGGAGCGTATGAATCTGGAAGCGCCCGCCGACTGGCAGGATCTGCTGAAGCCCGAATACAAGGACCTGATCTGGCTGTCCAACTACAACACCGCCGGTACCGCCAAGCTGGTCATCAACACCATGATCCAGAAGTACGGCCATGACGAAGGCATCCAGTACCTGGTCGATCTGGACAAGAACATTCAGGTTTACACCAAGTCCGGCTCCGGCCCGTCCAAGAACGTCGGCACCGGTGAGTGCGTCATCGGCATCGGCTTCCTGCATGACGGCATTACCCAGATTGTGGACAACGGCTATGAGAACGTCCAGCTGATCATCCCCTCCAGCGGCACCTCCTTCGAGATCGGCGCTACCGCCATCTTCAAGGGCGCGAAGCACCCCAACGCTGCCAAGCTGTGGGTCGAGTACGCTCTGTCCCCCGAGTGCGTTGAGCTGGCCGCCAAGAACGGCTCCTACCAGTTCCTGGTGATCGACAACGCCAAGCAGCCTGAACAGGCCGCCGAGTTCGGTCTGGACCCCGAGAACGTGATGGATTACGACTTCGAGGACGCCAAGAACAACATCAAGACCTATGTTGAAGAGGTCATGAACGCTCTGGGCGGCGGCGACGACCGTTTCAAGACTGAGTAAGTAAGATTAGGAATTCCCAAGGAGGATGGCGCGATCCGCCATCCTCCTTAATCGTATCTGGAAGCTGCCAAAGCGCCAGAGCAGCGGCACTTTGCCGGCTCCCAGATTTCTCTCCGGCGCTACGTTCCCATTTCCCTGAAAGGAGAACTGCTTATGACAGAAGTTAAGACAAAAAGACAAAGCGCGTCCCTGGATCGCAGAAAGCTGCTGGCAGATCCCATCATGGTCACGACCATTGTGGTTCTGATCGCTTTTCTGACTTTGTTTATTCTCTACCCTCTGGCGATCCTGCTTGTGGATAGTTTTTACAGCAAAAACGGCCTGACCCTGGGTATTTTCAAGCGGGTTCTGGCCATGGCGAATTTCCGTACATCCATTGCCAATACCCTGAAGGTCGGCTTTCTGGTGGGCATTCTTTCCACGCTGCTGGGGCTGCTGTTTGCCTATGTGGAGGTCTACGTGAAGCTGGGCAAATTCTCCGGCGGACTGTTCAAGGTGGTGTCCATGCTGCCTGTGGTTTCACCGCCCTTTGTGCTGTCGCTGTCCATGATCATGCTGTTCGGCAAAGCGGGGCTGATTACCCGGTTCCTGCTGAAAATTTACGATAATAACGTATACGGCTTCTGGGGCATCGCCATCGTCCAGACGCTGACATTCTTCCCGGTGTGCTACATGATGCTCAAGGGTCTGCTGAAGAATATCGACCCCTCTCTGGAGGAGGCCGCCCGGGATATGGGCGCTTCCCGGTGGAAGGTGTTCTCGACCGTCACGTTCCCGCTGATGCTTCCGGGACTTGGCAACGCGTTTCTGGTGACCTTCATCGAGTCCATCGCCGACTTTGCTAACCCCATGATCATCGGCGGCTCCTACGATACGCTGGCGACGACCATTTATTTGCAGATCACCGGCGCGTATGACAAAGAGGGCGCTGCGGCGATGGCTGTGGTGCTGCTGAGCATTACGCTGCTGATGTTCGCCGTCCAGAAATACTATCTGGAGGCCAAAACCGCCGCGACCCTGACGGGCAAGGCGTCCCGGGCAAGAATGCTCATCTCCGATAAGTCGGTGACCGTTCCGCTGACGGTGCTTTGCTCCCTGGCGGCGATCTTCGTGGTCATGATGTACCTGTGCGTCCCCATCGGCGCGCTGTTCCCCACATGGGGCTACAAGTTCAGCCCGCTGACCTTCAAGTGGTTCACTCAGGTCTTCACCAAGTATAAGGGCTTGAAGGCGTTCAAGGACTCCTTCGTCCTGTCGCTGATCTCCGCGCCCATCACGGCGCTGCTGTCCATGATCATCTCCTATCTGGTGGTCAAGAAAAAGTTCAAGGCCAAGGGCTTTATCGAGGCGGTCTCCATGCTGGCCATGGCGGTCCCCGGCACGGTTCTGGGTGTCGGCTACATCCGGGGCTTCTCCGGCGGTCTGTTCCACACGGGGCTGCTCAGCGGCCTTTACGGAAGCGCGGCCATTCTTATCATCGTCTTTGTGGTGCGCAGCCTGCCCACCGGCACCCGCAGCGGCATTTCTGCTCTGCGTCAGATCGACAAATCCATTGAGGAATCCGCCTACGATATGGGCGCCAACAGCTTCCGGGTCTTCATGACCGTGACGCTGCCGCTGATCAAGGACTCCTTCCTCAGCGGTCTTGTCACCGCGTTTGTCCGCAGCATCACGGCAATTTCCGCCATTATTCTGCTGGTCACGCCCCAGTTCCTGCTCATCACCGTACAGATCAACGAATTTGCCGAAAAAGGCTCCTACAGCATTGCCTGTGCCTTTGCCACGATCCTGATCCTGATCACCTACGGCTCGGTGCTGCTGATGAATCTGGCCATGAAGTTCTTCGGCACCAGCAAAAAAATCAAGGAGGCTTGAGTTATGGAAAAAGAGAAAAAAGGCGTTCGCCTGGATCACATTTCCAAGATCTATAAAGACCCCAAGACCGGCAAGGACTTTTACGCGGTAAAGGACACCTGTCTGGAGATCCAGCCCGGTTCCTTCGTGACCCTGCTGGGGCCCTCCGGCTGCGGCAAAACGACCACTTTGCGGATGATCGCCGGTTTTGAAAGCCCCGACGAGGGCGAAATTTACCTGGGCAACGAGGCTATCAATGCGCTGCCCCCCAACAAGCGGGACACGGCAATGGTGTTCCAGAGCTACGCTCTGCTGCCCCACTACAACGTATTCGACAATGTGGCCTACGGCCTGAAGCTGCGCAAAGTCCCCAAGGACGAGATCAAGGAGCGGGTCACCCGCATTCTGGAGCTGGTGGAGCTGTCCGGCATGGAAGCGCGTATGACGAACCAGCTTTCCGGCGGTCAGCAGCAGCGTGTCGCCTTGGCACGGGCGCTGGTATTGGAGCCGGGCGTGCTGCTGTTTGACGAGCCGCTGTCCAATCTGGACGCAAAGCTCCGGGTGAGTATGCGCACGGAGATTCGCCGCATCCAGCAGGCTACGGGCATCACCGCCGTCTACGTCACCCACGACCAGAGCGAGGCCATGGCGCTGTCGGATTCCATCATCATCATGAACAAGGGCGTGGTCGCCCAGATCGGCAGCCCTCAGGAAATCTACTACCACCCCAACAGTGAGTTCGTTGCCGATTTCATCGGCGAGGCAAACTTCCTGAAGGGCAAGTGCGTGGCGCTGGAAGATGGCTGCGGCGTGCTGCAGCTGGCGGACACTCAGGTTCGGGTAGCCGCCACCGAGAACATGGCGGTTGGGGAAGATTATACCATCGTTCTGCGGCCGGAGTCTGCCGGGCTTGTTCCGGAAGGCAATTTGAAGTGCCGCGTGGTTCTCAGCTGCTTCATGGGCGCGTATCAGAACTACCACGTGATGGTGGGCGATACGCTGGTAAAGCTGACGGATTACAACCCGAAGAATCATCGGATCTATCAGGTTGGCGAGACCTGCGCCCTGACCTTCGAGCCGGACGGCGTGCATGTGCTGTAAATCAAAGATGTAAAAATACTCCTCACTGCCATTACGGCAGTGAGGAGTATCTGTTTATATACTATTTCAGAAGCTGCTTCAGGTCTTCCTCCGGCGTGGTGATGGGGGCAATGCCGAAGTTCTCTACGAGGTAGTTCAGCACGTTTGGCGAGACAAACGCCGGAAGCGTGGGGCCGAGGCGGATGTTTTTAATGCCAAGATGCAGCAGGGTCAGCAGGATGCACACCGCCTTCTGCTCATACCAGGAAAGCACCATGGACAGCGGCAGGTCGTTCACGCCGCAGCCAAATGCGTCGGCAAGGGCAACGGCAATTTGGATGGCGCTGTAGGCGTCGTTGCACTGCCCCACATCCATCAGACGGGGCAGGCCGCCGATGGTGCCTAATTCAAGGTCGTTGAAACGGTATTTGCCGCAGGCAAGGGTCAGCACCACGGTGTCGGCCGGGGTCTGCCTGACGAACTCCGTGTAGTAGTTGCGGCCGGGACGCGCCCCGTCGCAGCCCGCGACCAGAAAGAAGTGCCGGATGGCGCCGGTCTTTACCGCTTCGATCACCTTGTCCGCCACGCCCAGCACCGCGCCGCGGGCAAAGCCGGTCATGACCGTGGTACCGCCGTTGATGCCGGTGAACGTCCTGTCCTCGGAATAGCCGCCCAGCTCCAGAGCCTTCTCAATAACCGGCGTGAAGTCCTTATCTTCGCCAATGTGGGCAATTCCGGGATAGGATACCATGGCCGTGGTGAACACGCGGTCTGCGTAGCTCCCTCGCGGCGGCATCAGGCAGTTGGTGGTGAACAGCACCGGCGCGGGCAGCGCCGCAAATTCCTTCTGCTGGTTCTGCCACGCCGTGCCGAAATTGCCCTTGAGATGGGCATACTTTTTCAGTTCCGGGTAGCCGTGGGCGGGGAGCATTTCACCGTGGGTGTAGATGTTGATACCCTTGCCATCGGTCTGCTCCAGCAGCAGCTTCAGGTCGTGGAGGTCATGGCCGGAGATGACGATGAACGGCCCCTTCTCCACGGTCAGCGGAACGGTGACAGGCGCGGGTGTGCCATAGCTTTCGGTGTTCGCCTTATCAAGGAGCGCCATACACTTGAGATTCTTCTCGCCGACCTCCATCACAATGGGCAGCAGCTCGTCCATGCCCCAGTCCTCGCCCACGGCAAACAGCGCCTTGGCCAGAAAGCGGTTCACTTCCTCGTCGGTATAGCCCAGCACCATGGCGTGATGGGCATAGGCCGCCATGCCGCGCACGCCAAAGAGAATCAGGGATTTGAGACTGCGGATATCCTCCTGCGCGCCCCAGAGCTTCTCCATATCGTAATCGTCGGTTCGGCCGCAGGCGGAAGCGCAGACGGCGCAGTCGGGAACGAGTCTCGCCTTTTCTGCACGAACCCGGTCGATCAGAGCGCGGATGGTTTCTTCATTAAAATTCACATTGGTAACGGTGGTGAACAGTCCCTCGATCATCAGCCGCCACGTATCCCCGTTTACATCCGGGGCATTGTCGGTGGCACGCGCCAGCCCCACCAGCGCGCCGGTCAGCTCGTCCTGAAGCTTCGCCACATCGGCGGTCTTGCCGCATACCCCCGCTTTTCCCGTGCAGCCGGTACAGAGCGCCGTCTGCTCACACTGAAAACAGAACATTTTGTTGTCCATTGAAAATCCTCCTATTTTTGGTGGCTTGCCTTTTCATGCGCATTATACTATAATGGAATCAACAAGTCGGTTGAATTTTCAACAAAAGAGGGTTTTTATGAAAGATTATTTATCTGTGATCCGGTCTTCCCAGCTCTTTTCCGGCGTTTCGGAAGAGGAGGTTATTGCCATGCTCTCCTGCCTTAAGGCAGAACAGAAGGACTTCCCGAAGGATGCTTTCCTGCTGCGCGCCGGAGATACGGCGGAATCCATTGGTCTTGTGCTGTCGGGAAGCGTTCTGGTCATACAGGAGGATATCTGGGGAAACCGCAATATTCTTTCCAAAGCGGGGCCGGGGCAGACCTTTGCCGCCGCGTTCGCCTGCGCCCCCGGCTCCCGGCTGAATGTGAGCGTGGTAGCCGAAACCCCCGTTACCGCAATGCTTCTGAACGTAAAGCGCATTCTGACCGTCTGCCCCTCCGCCTGTACGCATCACAGCCGGATCATCCGCAACCTGCTGGGCGAGCTTGCCGGGAAAAACCTGCGTTTCAGCGAAAAGCTCACGCACATGGGACAGCGTACCACCCGGGCGAAGCTCATGTCCTATTTTTCCGCCGAAGCCCAGCGTTTGGGGAAATATGAATTTGACATACCCTTTTCGCGGCAGCAGCTTGCAGACTATCTTGGGGTCGAGCGCAGCGGGCTGTCGCTGGAACTTGGGAAAATGCGCGGCGAGGGGCTCCTTGACTTTCATAAAAGTCATTTTGTTCTGAAAGTATAATGCCCAAAAATGCAAAGGGGGCTGTCTCGTTAATTGGCGGGGCGCATTAGACAGTTAACAGACACAGTGGATGATCTGCTGCACCGGTTCTTGTATAATTTATCCCTTGCCTCTCCCTCTGGAATAGGTGGCCGAGCGCAGCGAGGACGGAGAGGGTAAACAAGGTTGCAAAACCCTCTCATACTGAACTCCAATTAAAATCTTTAAAAAAGATTTTAATTGGAGTTCATATGAGACTTGTTTTGTGATTTCTTTCCTTATAAATCACAAAACAGGCAGCGCCGTCAGGCGATGCCTTCCTGATTAAAATTAAGATTTTAATCAGGAAATAGTATCAGTCACCTGCGGTGACAGCTCTCCCGGAGGGAGAGCCAAGGGTGTGTACCTGCATTTTGGAACGAGAAATGGAGCGTATCTGCACCGATACGCTCCATTCACTGTTTTACGACCACCCATTAAAGAGGCAGCCCCCTGTTTTTCATTACAGCACTTCCCGGCAGGCTTGCTGCAAGGCAGCTTCCTGCTGCCGGTACATGAGCGCCTGTGCGTAGTGAAGATACGGCTCGCAGCCGTGCCGACCGATGTACGTCAGCGCGTTGGGCGTTCTGGTCAGAGCGGACACCAGCAGGATCATCTCCTGCCCCTCGCCAAAGCAGTCCGCCACGAAACGGAACCCGTGGGAAAGCTCCGTCTGGATGCGCCGGATCAGATCTTCCCGCCGCTGGACGTCCTGACCGAACAGCGTGCGCAGAAGCACAAGCTGCTCTTTTTCATCCCGGATATGCGCCTGCTTTACTGCCAGCTCCATCTCCCCCAGACGGTGCAGCACCCATTCCTCCCGCCGGGCTTCTTCCGTGGAAAGTAAGGCGTTCCGGCGTTTTATCTCCAGACTCTTTCGGTTGGCGGTGATAAACTCCGTCAGGGACTGATTCCCATTTTTATACCGCCCCAGCAGTTCGTGGAGCCGGACGACCGCCGCGTCTTCCCGGGCATAGGCCGCGAATTCCGCCCCCAGTGCGTCCAATACCAGATTCACCACCGTGATTCGCTCGTCAAAACTGCCGCCCCGCGCCATGGCCACCCGCTCCTGATAGGCTTCCTCCGCCAGTGTTCCGTTCAGGATCTCCGGTATGGCGTAATCGGAGCCATAGGTCTGGTAGAGGCGGTAGTAGGCGGCAAAATCTCTGGCCGTTTCCTCATGGTGCAGGAATTGGGATACCAGTGCCTCGGTCACCGGGACTTGCAGCGCTTCATAGCCTTTCAGTATCTGGGACAGGTCTTCCCATCCCCGCGCCGTTACAAACGACAGATTATCCTCCGTCCGCTTCACCATATAGAACCGCTCCCGCTTCACGGACAGATAGGAAATGACCGCGCCGTGGAGTTGCTTCTCCCGGGCATAATCCAGCCAGATATCCAAATCTGCTTCTACGTTGATCTGCCGCACCCGATCAAGCGTCACCACATCGAACTCCCGTACCGATTTGTTATACTCCGGCGGATTTCCCGCGGCCACGATGACCCAGCCCTCCGGGACACGGTGCGTGCCGAAGGTCTTGTTCTGCAGAAATTGCAGCATAGTGGGCGCCAGCGTCTCCGAAACGCAGTTGATCTCGTCCAGGAACAGGATGCCCTCCTGACAGCCGGTACGCTCCATGGTCTCGTAAACGGAAGCGATGATCTCACTCATGGTATATTCCGTGACAGACATGACCTGCCCGCCGTAGGTTTTTTCCTCAATATGGGGCAGGCCGATGGCGCTCTGGCGGGTGTGGTGGGTGATGGTATAGGCCACCAGTCCCACGCCGCAGCGCCGGGCGACCTGTTCCATGATGGCCGTCTTTCCGATACCCGGAGGGCCCATCAGCAGAATGGGACGCTGGTGTACCGCCGGAAACAGATAATTCCCGGCGTCATCCTTGCGAAGATACGCCTGCAGGGTATGGATGATCTCCTGTTTTGCTTCCTGAATATTCATAGGATTCTCCTAAATCAGTAAAAGTCTGCCCCAAGCGGGAATCAGCTCCCGATGGCCGCTTTCCTTCAGCAGGACAAAGGCCGTTTCATAGTCCGGCGGCGTTGTGGGGTACGCCCCGTCGCCGTCGGTAAAGTAGAGCAGCGCTTTTAAGTCCTTTAATTCCTTCCGCTGCCGCTGCTTTTCTACGTAGTCGAACACCGGCGTAAAGTCCGTGCCGCCCCGCCCACGGATGCGGATTTTCTTTTCGTATGCCAGCCAGTCCTCCTGGTTCCGGATCAGGGCCACATCCTGAATCAGACAGTCGCACTGGATAAAGTATACCTTCATCCTTCGGAAAAAGTTTTCCTGCCGGGAGAGAATGGCATAGGTCTCACTTAAAAAGCGGCTTACCACTTCCCGCGAACAGGAGCCGGAGGTGTCGATGGCAATGACCAGCTCCTCCAGCCGCCGCACTTCCTTGTATTCCAGCGGCTCGATCAGGGGCATGGAACCGTATTGCTCCATGCCGAAATTGTAAAAGATGTAGTCAAAGCTCTCGGTGTCCAGCTCCACTTCCTCCCGGGGGAAGGTGAAGCGCTGCAGAAACTTCCGGTAGTCGTATTTGGGTTCCGCCGTTTCCATGGGGCTTTCCGCCGCCGCGCCGGATGTCGTCCCCCGTTTTCCCTTGCCTGCCTTGTTTTTTGCCGCGTCTAAGAGCATCTGCTCCCACTGGCTGCGCAGGCCGCCAGTTGCTGACTCGTCCCAACGGCTGTGGTCGTCAAAGGAAAACGCCGCGCGCATTTCCTCCATGGTATAGGGAAACGCCCCCGCTTCCAGCAGCTCCAGAATCCGCTCTGCGGGCAGCGGCTCATTTCCCATGCGGTCAAAGCAGTCTTTTCTGACGGCATTTTCCAGCGCCAGCCGGGGCTGCGCCTGCCGCTCGATCATCTGCTCCACCGCCATATCGCAGGCAAGATCCCACATTTCCCCCGCCGGTTTGAACAAATGCAGGAACAGGCAGTGCAGCAGCATATGCAGATAGCCCCGCCGCAGCGCCGCCGGTTCCCGGCTGTAGCATTCCAGCGTTTCCCGAACCGGGAAATACATGGCCCGCCCATCAACGGAGAAGCCCGTTTCGGCTCCAAGCCGCCATCTCAGGCAGTCAAAGGCCGCATCCAGATAGGGGAACAGATCACACAGTTCCGTCCGGCAGGTCTGCAAAATCCGCAGACACAATTCCGTTTGCTTTTCGTCCTGTACCATGGAAACCGCCCTCTGCCTCAAAGGTCAAAACTTCGGTCATGAAACCCATACTTCCGGGTTTTCCGTTCCAGCAGCCAGATAAACGCCTGTGTTTTCTGATTCCGGATGGCATAGTCCATACAATTCTCTATTACGGAAGCATCCATCCAGTCCAGTTCTTCCAGCACTTGCAATTTATCCAGCGCGTCTCTCTGGATCAGCACCTCCGCCGCCGGCCGGATACGGAGCCTCAGATAGTCTCCAAAGTCCCTGTGCTGTTTATCCGTATAGCCGTCCGGCTGAAAAAAGCCCGACAGCGCCAGTTCCAAACGTACAGGCGCCTGTTTGGAGGACATAAATTTCTGATACAGCGCGTCTCCGTTTTCCATCTTCCCGCCTCCGTTTTCGTATAGAAATAGAATAGCAAAAAAACAGAGCGCGGTCAATCCATGGGGAAATTCTTTTCTCCCATATCCGTAGCATCATTGTAACACTTACAAATTTTCCGTGCACGGAAAGAAAACAGCCGTAGATTATTTCACATTTTTATGGTACAATTATCTAGGGTCTATCTGAAAACCGTCAACATGCCCAAACAGCGGGTCTTTTCCGCCTGCTGTGCACCATTTTCCCTTGTAATACACAAAGTATTCCTGCGGAAAAATGGCTTCAGCAGGCGAAAAATCCCTCGCTGTTGGTCATATTCCCGGTTTTCAGATAGACCCTAACCAAATTGAACGATTGGGGTGGACATATATGAGTCTGAATACAAATACATTGCCAACCGCATCTGATTTATCATCTGAAAAACGCAGCGTATGCCTCATTAACGATTCCTTCCCTCCGGTGATTGACGGCGTGGCCAATGCGGTCACCAACTATGCCTCCATCATCCAGCGGAACTATGGCGACGCCACCGTAGTAACGCCCTACTATCCCGACGCCGACGACAGCATCTACCCCTTTCCGGTGCTGCGCTATCCCAGTATCGATGTGACAAAGCTGGTTGGCTACCGGGCAGGTCTGCCCCTGTCCCCGGAGCTGATGGCACAGGTTGAGGGGCGTCACATTGACCTGATCCATAGCCACTGCCCCGTCACTTCCACGATCCTCGCCCGGATGCTGCGGCAGCGGCTGCATGTGCCGCTGGTGTTCACCTACCACACCAAGTTCGACATCGACATTGCCAATGCCATCCATAGCAAGCGGCTGCAGGAGGCCTCCATCAAGCTGCTGGTGGAGAACATCTCCGCCTGCGATGAGGTATGGACAGTCAGCCGCGGCGCAGGAGAAAATCTCCGATCTCTGGGCTATCAGGGAGACTACATCGTCATGCCCAATGGCGTGGACATTCCAGCCGATCGCCTGCCGGAGGAGACGATACGCGCCGTAAGCGAAGGTCTTGACCTGCCGGAGGGTGTGCCGCTGCTGTTGTTCGTGGGACGCATGATGTGGTACAAGGGACTGCGGATCATTCTGGACGCGCTGAAGCAGCTGAAAGGCGAGGGGCAGGACTTTCGCATGGTGTTTATAGGTAAGGGCACCGATGGAGAGGCCATCCGTGCCTATGCCGAGGAACTGTGTCTGGGCGACAAGGTATTCTTTCTGCCGCCCTGCTATGACCGGGAAATTATCCGAGCATGGTATTGCCGCGCCGACCTGTTCCTGTTTCCCTCCACGTTTGATACCAACGGTCTTGTGGTGCGTGAGGCGGCGGCCTGCGGCCTTGCCAGCGTGCTGATTGCCGGAAGCTGCGCCGCCGAGGACGTTACCGACGGGCGCAACGGCTTTTTCATTGAAGAAAACGCCGCTTCCATGGCGGCGACGCTGCGCCGCCTGCTGCCCCAGCGAGAGTTACTGCGGCAGGTAGGTGAAAATGCCCGGCGGGAACTCTACATCTCATGGGACACTTCCGTTGCCAATGCCTGCCGTCGTTATGAGGTGGTGCTGGACAACTTCCGCCGAGGGGTATATCCAGCGCGCGACACCCGGGTGGACGAATTGCTGCTGGACACGGCAGAGTCGCTGGATGCCATCAACCGCCTCCGTGCCATTCCCCAGCAGCTGCGCGCTGCCATGGACGAGGATGTCCGCCAGTGGCATGACGAGATACAGGAAAACCGTCTGAATGCTCGGGAGAATCGCCAGAAGTTACAGGAAAAGCTATCGCAGCTGCGCCAGCAGATCGACCGGTATCTGTAAAGGCGTTTATATAATATATTCCACGCTGTAATTCAGCAATAAATCCCCCACTGTTTCCGGACATTGCAGCAAAGGAATCACGCACATATAAATATATGGCAGCACCGCACAATTACGGCTGAGACTTGCAGACGTAATTATGTGGTGCTGCCATAAAAATTTCCGCAGTCAACGCCGTAAGCTGCTGGATGGTAAGCCTTCTGGTGGAGCAGCCGGGTATCTCCGCAAGGGTGGCCTTGGCCCTTTTGCGATTCCTTTCAATACGCACTGGATTCTTCGTGCTGTTTCTTATAGTCCTCTCCCCACGCCCACATGGAATCCAGAATCGGTTTCAGGCTTTTGCCGAGTTCCGTCAGCGAATACTCCACCCTCGGCGGTACTTCGGCGTAGACCTCACGGTGAACAAGACCGCTTTCCTCCATAGCCCGGAGCTGAACGGTCAGGACCTTCTATTGCCCACGGACTTTTTCAGTTCGCCGAAACGCTTTGTCCCCGGCAGCAGATCGCGCAGGAACTGCACATCATAGGGCGTCATGGGGCGCGGGCCGCGAAGCAGATTCATGGCCGCCGTTCCGTCGTCTTTATTTCTGTCGAACAGCGACAGCGCGCACAGAAACAGCGCACAAATTCGCCCCGGCTCACGCCCTGATGAGGCAAGCGTCTTAAATTCCGAAAAGTTTGTGGGAAGCTTTGAAATTGTGACCTGCATGTTTTCTCCCTCCTGTCAGCCATAGGTCTCAAGTAAATAGATCGTTTCCCCCGGACGCAGTCCAAAGGGGCTGCCGCCGGTAAAGTGTTGCATTACAAGCATTCCGTTTCCGGACTGAAGCGCACAGATGAACAATTCCTCGCCGCCTGCTTCATCCCAGAAGTCCAGAGCGTAGATAAGGCCACTCTCGCGCATACCCAGCCGCAGCGGAAAGCCGGTATAGTTCGTGACGGTATCCCCATTGGAAACCTGTGCGTGGATTCCATCGACTGCGTCAAAGGAAAGACTGTACCATGTGCCGTCCTCACCGTCACAGCCGAATCCGTTTGCCAGATCATGCTTCACGCCGGAGGAATCCAGCGCGTAGACCGTGGCGTAGCTGTAATCCGGCTTTTCCCACGAAAGCTCTATCCGCGCAAGCACATCCTCGCCGGAAAGACGTTTTCCCGCCGCAAAATCAAAATAATAGATATCATGATGCGTTTCACCGTCCGGCTGGACTGCCGTCATTTCCAGACTCAGAAGGCTCCCGTCCCAGTGACTCTCCCAGCCAATGGCGTATTTGATGCTATCTGACTCAGGCGGCCGCATGGCTTCGCTACCATAAAGCGCCATCAACTCCGCGTTCAGCGCCTTGGCATCCTCGCTGTCGGACAGGAGCTTCGGCACGCGAACCGCATAATGGTACGAAAAGCTCCATTCCGTCGCGGCGTCACCCTCGTCCGCATAGGCATCGACGATCAGGCTGTCATTGTAACCGGCGTTATCCTGCATCTCCGAATTCAGTCGCAATTTGATCCGTTTTTCATTGTAGTATTGGATATATGTCCCAATCCCGTCGGCCAAGTTCTCTATTGTTTCAAAGTCCTGTATGCAAATGAGTTCCATCTTTAACAGTGAAAAGAAGTTCTCCGCAACCGCGTTATCCAAACACGTTGCCTTTCGGGACATACTTTGTATGATTCCCTTTCCTTTCAGCTTTTCCTGATACTCCTCCATTCGGTCATGAGTTTATCCACATAGTTCTGATGCGCCATCTTACAGCACCTCCTCCAGCTCAGCGAGGATCGCAGCCTGCGTCGTTTCATCTCCAATCGTGCGGGCCAGACGCTCAATAGCGGCGTGGGCCATGATGTTTTCCGCTTCCTCCGCAGAGATGCCGCGGCTCTCGAAATAGAACAGCGTGTCCTCGTCCAGCTCGCCGATGGTCGCGCCGTGATTGCCCACGACGTTTTCCTCGGCGCACAGGATCAGAGGCACCCTCTTGTTGGCGACGCCGTCACCCAGCATCAGAACCGTCTCCTGCTCGTTGCCAACGGAACCTGCGGAGCCTTTTTTGAAGTCGATGGTTCCCCGGAAAATCTTTTTGGCGTCGTGTTTCAGCGCACCGGCGGCGCCGATCTCACTGTTGGTTTTCTGCCCCCAGTGATTCACCACGAGGTTTATGTCCACGGTCTGCCGCTTCTGCCCCAGATAGCCAATGCCGGCATTAAAGCCTGCGCCGTCACCGTTCAGTTCAAAATAACCGTCGCTGTACACATCGCCACGCCCCAGCAGAATCTGTATCAGCTCCACCTGACCGTTTTCGGCGCATTCGCCGCTCGTTTCCAGACGGAGAAGAGAATCCTGCGCCGCATTCTGAATCTGCACCAGCCGCACCTTTGCGTCCTTTTCGACGTAGAGTGCCGTGCGCACCAGAAGGTTCTTTTCCGCTTTCAGCGTTTCAAACACGGTGACGCCCTGTCCTTCGGGGGCGTGGATGTCCACGGTCTTTTCGCTGTATTCGTTGCTGCCCGTAATTTCAAGGCGCTCGGTTTGTCCGGCGGCGGTAATCTGTGCTGTTCCCAGATCGTCGGCCTGCCCCCAGACAAGGGCTGTTTCGTTGACACCCAGCCGGTTCCATGTGCGAGTCGGGAGCCGGTTGATCAAAATTGTTTCGTTCATATCCAAACTCCTTTCAGCCGATGCTGCCCTTCATTTCCAGCCGGATGAGGTTATTCATTTCCACGGCGTATTCCACCGGCAGCTCCTTGGAAACATTGTCGGCAAAGCCGCTGACGATCAGAGCCCGGGCGTCTTCCTCGCTCATGCCCCGGCTCATGAGATAGAACACCGCCTCATTGCTGATGGCGCCGATCTTGGCCTCGTGGCCGATGGCCGCGTCCTTCGTGCGGATGTCCATGGCCGGGATGGTGTCGGAGCGGGACTCGGGATCCAGCATCAGCGACTGGCAGGACACGCAGGATTTGGCTCCCTTCGCGCTCTTTTCCACCACCACGCTGCTGCGGAAGGTGCTGATACCGCCGCTCTTGCTGATGGAGCGGGTGTTCATATAGGAGCTTGTGTTCCTGCCCACATGAACGACCTTTGCACCGGTATCCAGATTCTGCCCCACACCGGCGAAGGTGACGCCGGTAAACTCCATGCGGAAGTTGTCGCCCTTGAGGATGCTCATGGGGTACAGGCAGCCCACGTGGGAACCGAAGGAGCCGGAGATCCACTCGATGGTGCCGCCTTCCTCCACCAGCGCGCGCTTGGTGTTCAGGTTGTACATGCTATCTATGACTTGCGCCAGCATACATACCTTGATTTCCACGCAAAAAAGGTGGAGAACATTACGCAGGAGATTTATGCCAGGCTTATCATGTACAACTTCTCTGAATTGATTACCTCACACGTAGTCATTCAGAAATTCGAAAGAAAACACCTTTGCAAAGCAAATTCCTCTGTTGCTGTACAGGTTTGCAGACAATTTCTTCTTGGTAATGTTTCTCCACCAGATGTTGAAGCTACCATAGGCAGGAATCTTTCTGTCATTCGCCCCGGCAGAAATAATCCTCGCAATATGGTTGTTAAACACGCCGTCAGCTTCCTCTATAGAGTAGCATAATTTTATGTTTTTGAATAGCTTTTTAAGCGGATTTTTTATTCCGCTTTATTGTTATGCCCATTTTGCAGAAAAAGTGCATCCCTTACGGAATGCACTCATTCGTTATGGCGTTACATTTGATAACAATGTTGCTAACTTAGTGACATTGGCGTCAGGCGGTAGCCCCCTGATTTTCCCAATGCACTCTCAACCAGATTTGCACGAATCAGGGCCGCCATAATGCTTTCCAGGTATTTCTTGGAGAGCTGCTGGCGCCGTGCAATGTCTCTCAATCGCTGCCATTCGCCGTTTCCGTGCTTGGCCATATCCAGCATGACCTGCAGGGCGTAGCGTCCCTTCGTTGAGACCATCACGGGACATTCCTCCTCATTCGTAATTGCCTATCTTTCCAATAGGGATTTCTAGCACCAAATCCCTACTGCGTCAATAGGCATTTTAGAAAATATCCGATTTTTCATCCGCAAAAGGCTATCGTCCCCTCAATGGGGAACTAAACCCAATTCCGTACTTGTCATTGCCTGCATAGAAGCCCTTTGGGTCTAGTTCTCATTGATTTGGAACTCATTTGATTCTTCACTTTTAAACCCATATTCCCCGGCGCCCTTTTTGAAAATGAAAAAGCCGGGATTGTTATGGCTGCTTCCCCACAATAATTCCGGTCAATTTTCAAATGATAACTTTCTGAAAACTTTATAAAAATCAGCACCCTTTTTTCAAACTTCCTCCGAAATCAGAAAGGGCGCTGCTCAATCTCTGACTGCATATGGCTGATACAGTTCAAAAAGCGCATCACAGCGTGTTTGCATCTATGAAACTGCAAAAAATCGTGTTCATATTCTACCTTTGATTTTCAAACTAATCTCAGTCTATTTCTCTTGAATTTTCCATAAAAAGCGCTTTAGATGCAACTTATTTCAAGTTGCATCTAAAACGTCGAATAAACATGTCGTTAATACCCACTTTAGATATCACTTTTCAGCCACTAAAATCGCCCCGCAGAGCTTCAAAAAATCAAATATTTCGTTCGCAAGTTTCGACATCTCATCTCACCGCACATCTGTCGAGTCAATGAGAACACAAACTGTTCCCTTATCTCTACAGGTGTCTTCATACAGTTCTCTGAAATACTGTCCAATTTCCTTTTCGGTCAGTGGCGATAAATACCGGATATTATATCCTTCCGCATAGCGTTTCAGCTCTTCATAAATCGCAATAAACTCCGAATGATACTTCATGAAATCTCCATAGACTGCATCTGGATCAAACTTATCTTTCTCTGCAGCCTTGAGAGCTTTTAAGAATCCATTCAACTGTAGCTTCCCAAGTAGTTCGATTAAATCTCCATCACACTGTTGCAAAAAACAGATGAAAACAATTTATCAAGGGAGCTTTCAATCGAACTAATCATCGGTGTAAAATCTTTATATAAATCAAATTTTCTTGACCAGCCCTTTCTCAAATTGCCATCACTTTGTAGCATATAATGAACAACATTATCCGTAACATCAAATTTGCCACACTACCATAGAGTGAATCTGATTCTCCAAACCGTCTACAAATATATGGATCTCGTGATCTTTCCGTCCCGCTTGTCCCAACAATCTGATTATTTCCCAAATTCATAGTCCTTATTTACCCCTGCAATTTGTGATTAGTACTCTGTAAATCCTAAATCTTTATAATGGGGTATAGATGCTTCAGCTTATT
>ERZ773194.1658-NODE-1658-length-23377-cov-4.221079_pt1 | contig 23377 bp, 18 predicted proteins | sample MGYA00511240_ERZ773194 | MGnify/ENA primary metagenome ERZ773194 (study PRJEB29015, sample SAMEA2737774) | human gut metagenome | biome: human gut; feature: human-associated habitat; material: faeces | place: China | collected 2012 ... | reverse complement strand
GCTGAATCTGGTGGACCCGCGCTACAGCGTTGAGGGCATCCACGAGTACATCGAGTGGATCCGCAGGATGGGCGAGTTCACAGGGAAGAACGAAGAAGCCGAGAGGGAGGTCGCCAGGGCCGAGAAGGAGTACCGCTCGCTCGTCGAGGTCCACCGTCCGAGGATGGAGGGCGTCCGCGTGATGGTCACATGGAAGATCGGAGCAAATCCCGATTGGCTGATCGATACGTTGAACGACCTCGGAGCCGAGATCCTCAAGGTGGGTTTCGCCCCCAGTCCTAGGAAGGCCGGGTCGACGCCCGATTCGAGATACGATGTCGTGACGGATTACACGGACGACGATCTCGCCAGGGACCTGGAGGAGCTGAGGCCGGACCTCCTGATTAGCGACATCATAAAACCGGTCCCGGAAGGCATATCATATGCGAAGCTCAGCAGGATCGGTGTCGGATACAGGCAGGTATTCGAATACATCCAATATCTGGAGAACACCATGCGTCTGCCGGAGATCGAAGGCTGGAGGGAGGGGAGGGAGATATGAGGATACTTCCGGACGGATTGACCGGGGCCGTCATGGCCGTCGAGGGGATAACCGATGCCGCCGTGATGCTCCACGGGCCCGGAGGGTGCCGCGTCCGCCACATGGTGCTGTCCACCGCCGTCTATCAGAGGGAGGGCAGGGGCGATTCGTTCTCCCCGTATTACTACGGTTATCCGAGGGTCCCTGCGACCTATCTCGACGAGTACGACTACATCAACGGCGCGCTCTACAAGTCGGAGGAGGGGCTCGCGGCGGTCGGTTCCGCCGCTCCCTCTCTCATAGTCGTCATCGATTCCCCCGGAGCCGCACTCATCGGCGACGATCATTCCAAGTCGATAGAGGACAACGGTCTCTCGGACAGGGCGATGCATATCGCCGAGTCGATGGCCTCCATGCCCGCTCCCAACGCCTGCGGCCATACCCTCGCGGCGGTGATGGATTTCATCTCCCCCGAGAGGAGAGAGGTCCGGAAGGGTTCGGTGAACATCCTCGGCCTGTCGCTGATGGACAAGGATTGGAAGGCGGCGAGGGACGAGCTCGTCGGATTCGTGGAATCAATGGGCCTCGAGGTGGTCTCCACCCCGGGAGCGGGATCGTCCGTGAAGGACCTGATAGCATCCGTGGATGCGGAGTTCAACATCATCGTCTGTCCGGAGATGTGCTCCGGGCTGAGGGAATGGTACGAGTCGATCGGGATCCCCTCGATAGTATCCGAGAAGGGGGCGCCCGTGGGATTCGATGCTGTAGATGCGTGGATCGATGCGATAGCGGAGGCCACAGGAAGGGACCCCTCCGTCCCCAGGAGGGCGGTGGCCCGGTGCAGGGAGGCCGTCTTCGACAAGTTCGCAGGGATACGCTACAACGCCCTCCGCATCAGAGGTCTGACGTTCTCCGTCGCAGGGACGGCGACGGTGATCAGACCGCTCACTGAGTGGCTGTACTCGTATCTCGCCATGGCTCCGGAGGCGGTCAGGGCCGATCCCGGGGCGGATGCCGTCCAGGCCGAGGCCCTGAGGGGATTCCTGGAGTCCACGGGGTTCGGATACGCATGGGACCGCGAGCCGGTGCCGTGCGGAGTAGTTCTGTGCGAAGGGATCACGGCCCTCACGATGAAGCTGGCCGACCAATGCAGAGCGGGGATACCGATAGGGTACTCGTCCATGGGGCTGGACGACATCATCCCCCGTCCCGTCTACGGGAGCAAGGGTGCCCTGTACATCCTCGATGAGATCCTTCATGGTGTCAGGAATACCTGAGGGTCGCATCGTCAAAAAGAAGTTGTACTCCGCTATCGGTTTGTCGTTATGAAACAGGTGAGTACGGCAGGCCTGACCTTCGCGGATCTCCGCGAATACAACAAGTGCTATGTCGACAAGACCCTGCTCATCAAGGATCTGATCGATTCGGACGACAGGATCCATCTGTTCACGCGCCCCAGGAGATTCGGGAAGACGACGAACCTCTCGATGCTGGACGCATTCTTCAACATGGAGTACAAGGGCAATGCATGGTTCGATGGCCTGGCGATTTCGGAGCATGAAGAGTATGAGTCCTACAAGAACGCATTCCCCGTCATCAATCTCGACATGAAGGATGTGAACGCTCCGGATTACGATCGTTTCCTTGCCGACATGGGCGCGGTGATACTGGAGGCCTTCAAGGAACATGCGTATCTCCTCGACTCCCCGGTGATCATGGAGGATGAGAGGATACTCTTCGATTCGCTCTCCAAGGGGGCGGTGGATCGGACCATGCTGCGTTTCTCGATCAAGAAGCTCTCGGCTTTGTTGCATCGTCATCACGGGAGGAAGGTCGTGGTGCTCATCGACGAATACGACTGCGCCGTATCCGATTCGTTCGGCGAAGCATCCCATCGTCCGATGATGGATTTCCTCGGAGACTTCATGAAGGCCACGATCAAGGGCAACAAGAGCCTTCAGATGGCCTATGTCACCGGCATCATGCAGATCGCGAAGGAGAGCATCCTGTCCGATCTCAACAATATCGAGGTGAACACGGTGTTCTCCACGGATTCGGACGAGAGGTTCGGATTCACGGAGGAAGAGGTGAAGAGGATCCTGTCCTATTACGGACATCCGGAGAGATTCGAGGAGGCCAAGAACTGGTACGACGGATATCGCTTCGGCAGAGTCGATGTCTACAATCCGTACAGCATCATGAAGTTCGTCTCCAACCATTTCGAGATTGACACATATTGGGTCAAGACCGGCGGAGACTATCTCATCAGGTGGCTTCTGGAAAGGATAAGCGATGAGAACTTCGCAAGGATACTCGGGCTGATCGAAGGCAAGGCCGTCGATGTCCAGATAGTCAAGGCCCTGCCCTATTCCCAGGTCAGGTCGAACGAGATGTCGCTATACAGCCTGATGGTCATGGCGGGGTATCTGAAGGCCGTTCCTCAAGACGGGTCCACATATCGCGTATCGATCCCCAACACGGAGGTGGCCGGTGTCATAAGCAAGCTGGTCTCCGGCCTGTATCCCATAAACACGGCTCTTTTCGACGAGTTCAACCGTGCAGTTCTGGATCACGATGCGGACCGGATGGCGAGCCTTTTTCAGAAGATCCTGCTCGGGGGAAGCTATCTGAATCTCAGCAATGAGAATTCGTACGAGTTGATCCTGATGACCGTCATGTACGGCCTGGCAGGGAGATATGCGGTCAGGACGGAATATGAGGCCGGAAACGGAAGAACAGACATCATCCTGAGCCCGAAGCACGAAGGTATAGTGCCTCTGGTCATAGAGATGAAGAGAGTTCGTTCGGACGAGGAGCTGGACGAAGGTCTGGATGATGCAATCCGGCAGATCCACCGGATGAGGTATTACTCGGGCATGCCCGGGAAGGTGATCCTCATAGGCATGAGCATCCACGTCAAGACGCCGAAGGTCCGTACGCAGGTGATAGACAACGGCCCCGACGGTCTGTCGTATGTACCGACGGATTCGGATATGGGTCTCGTAGAGGACCCATCGTCCTGACCCATCCATTTCGGCGGGTCAGGTGCGGAAGGGACATCGGGCCGGGGGTTCCAGGCCAGCATCCCGTTCCTGTAAGAGGTCCCGGGGCAGGATGCAGGACCGGAGGTCCGACCCCTGCCTATGGCCGCGGTTCCTCAGACCTTCCTGGTCTTCAGGAGCCAGTAGTTCAGCGCGTAGAAGGCGATACCCCAGGCGAGGAGGCCCACCAGGCAGAGCCACGGGAAGTCTAGGAAGTCCGGCAGAGCCGCCGCCCTGATGATCTCGCTAGAGTATGTGAGCGGGAAGCAGTACAGGATGCCCTGGAACACGGGGTTCAGATCCGCGACGGAGAAGAACGTGCCGCACAGGAAGGTCATGGGCAGGATGATGAGGCTGTTGAAGGTCGCCATGCTCGCATGGGACTTGGCGATCAGGGCCGCCGCCATCCCGAGGAACGAGAACACGACGCAGGACAGGATCGTGCACACGATGAACATCGGAGTGAGGCACAGCTCCATGCCTCCGATCCCGGCGGCACCCAGGCAGAGTCCGAGCGCGTAGAGGAGGAAGCAACCGAACACGCCTCTGATGAATCCGAGCATGCATTTGCCCCAGACGATCGCGTGGAGGCTCAGGGGGCACATCATCATCTCGTCGAAGCTCCTGTAATAGAGCCTCTGGACGTTCATCCTCGTCGATGTGGACGAGAACGAGGAGTTCAGGGAGGACAGGGCGACGATACCCGGGATGACGAACGACACGTAGGACACCCCGATTGAGGTCTCCCCGGTCCTGAGTCCGAATCCGAACGCCACGAGGTACAGTATCGGACTCATGATGCTCATTATCACGATGTTCAGGAAGTTGTGCTTCATGAACATCAGGTCGCCCCAGGCGACGTAGTAGATCTGCTTCAGCAGGCCGCTCATTTCTGGCCCCCCACCGATTTGCCCGTGAGCTCCACGAAGACATCCTCAAGGTTGGTCTTCCTGATGGTCACGTCGACGTCTCCGCCGATCCCCGCCGCGAAGGCATTGGCCTCCTCGCGGCCGGTGAAGTAGCGGTACTGCGTCCTCCCGTCCTCCTGATACTCGACGGCCACGGAGCCGACCTTCTCGCAGAGGTTCTTGGGGGTGTCCAACGCTATGATCCTCCCGTGGTCGATGATGCCGACCCTGTCGCACAGGGCCTCGGCCTCCTCGATGTAGTGGGTGGTCAGCAGGACGGTGGTTCCGCGGGCGTGGAGGTTCCTGACCACGTCCCAGAGAAGCCTGCGGGCGTTGATGTCCAGGCCGGAGGTGGGTTCGTCGAGGAATAGGACCCTGGGATCGTGGAGCATGGCGCAGACGATCGCCGCGCGCTTCTTCCACCCGCCGGAGAGGGAGTCCACGGGCTTGTCGAGGTACTCCTCGAGCCCGAAGAAGTCGGAGAGGTCTTGTATCTTGGCTTCGCGCTCCTTCTTGCCCATCATGTGGTACATGGCATGGGCGATCATGTTCTCCCTGATGGTCAGGTCCTTGTCCAGCGAGACCTGCTGCTGGATGACGCCCATCCTCTCCTTCGCCTCTATCGGGTTCTTCTTCAGGTCGAATCCGTCGACCGTTATGGTGCCCGAATCGAAGTTCGTGAGCGTGGCTATGCACCTGACCGTGGTAGTCTTGCCGGCCCCATTCGGGCCCAGGAAGCCGAAGAGCTCCCCATCACGGACCCTGAGGCTGAGATGGTCGACGGCTGTCTTGTCGTCGAATCTCTTAACGAGGTCCTCTATCACGATTATGTCGCTCATTGGAATCATTCCTTTCCGGAGATCAGGGAATCGATCTCCGAGTCGAATGCGTGGACGTATCTGCCGCGGGGGCTGTCTACGATCTCCGATTCGACGCCGTAAACGTGTTTGATCATCTCCTCGGTGATGACCTCGCCGGGAGTACCGAATCCGTACACCGTGCTGTCGCTTATGACGAGGACCTTGTCCGAGTAGCGGAGCGCCAGATTCAGATCGTGGAGGGCTATGATCATGCAGGTTCCGCGATCCTTGATGATCGACCTCATGATCTTCAGCGTGTCCAGCTGGTTGCGCAGGTCCAGAGCCGACGTGGGCTCGTCGAAAACGTAGATCCCGGGGTCCTGGGCGAGAGAACGCGCGATCGTGACCCTCTGACGCTGCCCTCCCGAGAGCTCGGACACCTGTCTGTCGTAGAGGTCGTCGACCTTCATGAAGGTCATCGCCTCTGCCGCCTTGTCGATATCCGCCTTGGAGTAGTCCCATTTGACGTAGGGCCTCCTTCCGATCAGAACCGAGTCGTACACGGACGAGTATCCGATGAACTCCGGGTTCTGAGGTACGTAGCTGACCAGCTTGGCGTAGTCGTTGCCTGGTATGGAGAACGCATCGGTCCCGTCTATGGTGATGGAGCCGGCGCGGGGATGTATGATCCTGCAGATCGTCTTGATCAGGGTGGATTTCCCGGACCCGTTGGGTCCGAGGACGGTGACGACCTCTCCGCTCTCCGCGGAGAACGATACGTCCCTGAGGATGGTCGAGCTTCCGTATCCCTGCTCGAGGCCGTTGACTTCCAGCTTCATACCCTCGCCCTCCATTTCTTGTTCCCGATCATCCAGATGAAGAACGCCCCTCCGATCACGTACAGGACGATTCCGACGGGGAGCTCCCCGGGTCTTATGATGAGCCTGCAGAACAGGTCGGACACGGCGAGGATGGCTATCCCCATCAGCCCCGCGGACGGGAGGAGGTATCTGGAGTCGTTCCCGATGAGCATCCTGCACAGGTGAGGGGCCATCAGTCCGACGAATCCGATCACACCTGTGAATGCGAGGCAGGATGCGGTCATGAGGGTGCAGACTATGAGTCCGTTGCGTCTAAGCTTCGGGACGTCGATCCCGAGGTTGGTCGCCACATCGTCCCCCGCGCTCAGGGCGTTGATGTCCAACGAGAGCTTGATGAGGTAGATGCAGCAGGCGACGACGATGGGGATGAGGACCATGACCTCGCCCCATGTGGAGCCGGAGAACGAACCCATGATCCAAAGGGTGATCTCCCTCAGCTGGTCGTCGTCCGAGAAGTATTTGGTGGCCATCACGCCGGCTTGGAACAGGTAGCTGATGACCACTCCTGAGAGGATGACGGTCGATCTCGTGACATCGCGACCTCTGGCCAGCATCAGGACTATTCCGATGCTGATCGTGGACATCGCGAATGCGAAGAGGATGGTGACGACGTCGTCGCCGTAGAATGTGACGTTTCCTCCGAGATCGACGGTGAATGTGTACAACGCTCCGAACAGGACCGGTCCGAACAGGATGGCGAGTGCTGCTCCGAACGATGCCGCTGTCGAGAGTCCGAGCGTGAACGGGCTGACCAGTGGATTCCTGAGCAGACCCTGCATGACCATTCCGGCCACACCGAGGCTGAAACCGGTCAGTGCGACGAGCAGGACACGCGGTATCCTGCCTTTGAATATGAAATCCGAATAGTAGCTCTGGCTGGGTTCCGCGACCCAATCGGGGAATACGGGGTGGAAGAACGCCCTTATGATATCTATCGGAGGGATGTCCACCGAGCCCAGACAGATTCCTGCGAACAACGTGACGATGCTGATTGCGATCAGTGAGATGATCAGCAGGACTTTCTTGCGGATTGACGCATTGTATTTCCCTTCGAATGTGTCCTCATCGATTCTGTTTCTGATGAGATCCGCCAGTTTTGCTCTGCCAGCGTTTTCGTCCATGTTATCATTCGAGGAAGGATGGAAGATGGGGCCGAAGCCCCTGTTTGGATCAGCTGAAGGTAAGCTCCGTAGCCTTTCCGTCTACGATCTTGAAGACGAATCCGCTTGTCTTCTCGTCGAAGCCGTACTTCTTGTTGAAGTCCTCGACCATGGCCGTCGGGTTGTAGCCGGTATCGATTCCGCAGATCTCGGCATACAGGACGATTCCGATGTAGCTGAGCGGACCGGACATGAAGTCGGAATCGAAGACGTAGACCTCTCCTGACTTGACGCAGGACAGGTCGCTGTAGTTCTTGGCGATAGCCGATCCGGACCATGCCTTCTCTGCAGCGGCTACGGTGTTCGTGGACGAAAGTCCCCTGAAGAAGAACTTATCGACCTTCTTCTCGGCATCCAGAGCGATGATCCTCTCCTTCAGACCGTCCGCGGTTGCATCGTTGGAAACACCGCTGAGGTCGAGGCCGCTGATGCCCCTCATGGCGTTCTTTCCGTAGACCATCTCGATGTTCTTGTTGATCTCGGAGGTCTGGTTGTAGAACGCCTTCTTCGAGTTCATGTAGGCGAAGAACGTCTTGTCGGAAGTGTCGACCTTCTTCGCTTTGGCCGCGACGTCGTTGATGACGTCGTTTGCCATCTTGTTGTACTCATCGTACTTCTCGTTCTTCGCGTCCTTGCCCTGGAAGAGAGTGATGAGCTTCTCGTAGTCCTCGAAGGTGGTGTCTCCGTTGCAATCCAGCCTTATGACCTGGATGCCCTGGGTTTTGTATTGGGCTTCCTTGTCCGCATCGACGGTCATGGATGTGGTCGGAGCAACGACATACTTGACTCCGGTCTTCTGGACGATCTCCTCTGCGGTCATGGATTTGGTTACAGACATATGTGCGGAGTCGGGGAAGAGGGGCTGGAACAGCTCCCAGTTGGACTTATCGGTGTCCGCACTAGAGGTGTAGAAGCTGATTCCCTTGAGCTGCTTCTCATACCCAAGGATCTTCATCGCCTTGGGGACGTTGGTGTTCACAGAAACGATTCCGTCGATGGGGCCGTCGAATTTGAATTCGGTACCCTTGCCATCGACGATGGTGAAGCTCGTATCGGTCTCGTCCTTGTCGTTGCCGCCATCCCTTGTCAAAAGGATCGCCGCGGCCGCAACGATGATGACGAGGACCACCACGAGCGCGATAGTCTTCGACTTGTCCATGAGTTTTCCTCCTAACCAGTAGGATGACTCACCCAAGTAGTATTAGATATAACTCATTTTCCGATAGTGGCCATCATCTGGGTCCAGCAATCGGCCTCGGATGGTAATCGGGATGGTGTTCGTCGTCGATGAAGAGGTCATGGAGGGGTCGAGAGGACCACCGTATCGCGGTCATCCCCTATCCTGGAACTCCTCGATCCTCTCCTCCAATCCCAGGTAGATGTCCTTCATCCTCTCCAGGGTCTCCGGCTTCACATCCCACATTCCCCTGTCGATCGCCTCGAACAGACGGTCCATCATGTCCATCATCGCATGCGGGTTCTCCTTCTCCATCCATTCCCTGGTGTCGTCGTCGAAGAGGTACCTCTCGGTCAGCTTCTCGTACACCCAATCGTCGACGATGTCCGACGTGGCATCCCATCCGAATGTGTACTCCGTGAGGTTGGCGATCTCCGATACCCCGCGGTACCCGTGCCTCTTCAGCCCTTCGATGAATCTCGGATTCAGGACCTTGCTCCTGTAGACGAACTGCAGCTCCTCCTTCGCGTCGCGGACCCTGGTCCTGTCCGGATCCGATCCGTCTCCGACGAAGGACATCGCATCCCTGTTCCCGTAGGCCTTGACGAAGGAGTTCATCCCTCCGAGGTACCCGTACACGTCGTCGATGTCCAGGACGTCGATCTCCCTGTCGGGCATGTTCTTCACGGTGGCCTGGACGTTGGAGAACCTCCTGACGAACTCGTCCTTCATGCATTCGCCCTTGGCGTCGCGCCCATAGGCGTAGCTGCCCCAGGCGATGTAGATGTCCGCCAGGTCCTGCACGGTCTTCCAGTCGCTCGTCTCGATGGCATGGTTCACTCCGGGGCCGTAGGCCCCCGGAGGGCACCCGAACACCCTGACGGATGCCCTGCGTCTCGCCTCGTCGACGGTCAGGCCCTTCTCCATGCCCTCGACGATGTCCTTCCTGAGGTTCGCGGCCAGGATGTTGTCTTCGTCCGATTCGTCCAATGAGGATACGAGCTTCACCGCGTCGTCTATGAGATCTATCAGATTGGGGAAGGCGTCCCTGAACAGGCCGGTGATCCTCACGGTGACGTCTATCCTCGGCCTTCCGAGCTCCTTCAGAGGGATGGCCTCCAGGCCCACGACCTGGTTCCCGTTCCTGGACCATACGGGACGCACGCCCATCAGCCACATGATGTAGGCGACGTCGTCCCCGTTGGTCTTCATGGTGTCCGTAGCCCAGATGATGAATCCGACCTCGGTCGGATACCCGCCTTTGACATCGGCGTATCTCCCGATCATCTGGTCGGCCATCCGCCTCCCGATCTCCCATGCCGCCTTGGTGGGCACGATGTCGGGGTCGATGCCGTAGTAGTTGCGCCCCATGGGGAGTATGTCCGCATTGCCCCTGGTAGGGGCACCCGACGGTCCAGGGAGGACGTATCCGCCGTCGCAGGCGTGCATCATGTTCCCCATCTCGTCGGTCATCTTGGCGAGGTTCGGGACCAGGGTGTCGCATATGTACGATACGACGGTGCGGATCGCATCGGAGTCCCCTACGGATCCTGCGATGTCGAGACACCTCTCCCTGTCGTAGCCCGTGGATTGCATATCGTCTATCAGGGAGCAGACGCGCTCGTCGATCCTGTCGAGGACGATGCTGTTGAGTTCTCCGTCCGTCATGCCGGACCTGTCGTTCACGATGGTCTCGAGATCGAATCCCATGGCTTCGGCCACCGACGATCTCAAAGACGGGACCTTTCCGTTGCGGAGCCTGGTCAACGAATACACGGATTCCTTCAGCAGATCCCCCTCGGGAGCCCTTCCTAGGACGTGCAGCCCGTCTCTGATTATGGAATCCTTCAGATCGGTGATGTGGTCGTGGATCCTCCCGAGGTCCTTCTCGAAGTCCTCGACGGAGACGTCGTCGGGGATGCCCATCTCCCCGAGCATCTCCGCCTTCTTCGCGGCCTCCAATATCTCGGAGACCATCGCCGTCCTCTGCTCCCCCTTCGCGCTCGGATTCTTCAGGAACTCCTGCAGGGGGCCGTCCACCGCCTCAAGCTCGTCGTAGGTCCCCGCACGGGCCATGGTCGGGCACATGTGCCCTATGAGCACCGCCTCGGAGCGCCTCTTGCACTGGATCCCCTCCCCGGGGTCGTCGATCACGTACGGATAGATGTTGGGGATGCTGTCCAGGACCAGGTCCGGGAAGCACTTCCCGGACAGCCCGACGCTCCTCCCCGGCAGCCATTCCAGGGTCCCGTGGGTCCCCACGTGTATGACCGCGTTCGTTCCGAAATCGTTCCTCAACCATCTGTAGAATGCGAGGTACTGGTGGGGCATGGGGACCACGGGATCGTGGTAGACGGCCTCCATCTGGTCCGCCCAGGACCTGAGCGGCTGGAATCCGATGTAGATGTTCCCGTTCACGATTCCGGGGATGACGAACCTCCCGTCCTGGACGGAGACCTCTCCGGGTGCCTTCCCCCAGCTCTCCTCCATGGCCTTCCTGTTGAACTCCGACAGCCTCCCGTATTCTGGGAGGTATTCGTCCATGGGGACCATGTCCGCAGCCTTCTCGCGGACCCTCGCCTCCGACGACCACTCCAGATCGTTGGTGATGTTGTCGAGGATCTCGTCTATGAGATCCCTCGAGGTCGCCGGCACGTGGTCCACCGTGTATCCGAGGTCGCGGTACCTCTCCAGCATGTCCCTGACGCTCTGGATGGTATCGAGGCCCGCCGCCCCTCCGATCCTCCCGGAATCCGGTCTGGATTGATACATCAGGATCGCGATCCTCCTGTCCTTCCGAGGGGTGCGTGCGAGCTCCACCCATTTCCTTATGGTGGTCGTCAGGTGGGCTATCCTGTCCGGGAGGGGCGTGTACACCTTCGGAGCGCCGCGACCCTGCTCGTTGCTCGCGATGGGCACGGTTATGATCTGACCGTCGACCTCCGGCCAGATGACGTTCAACGTGAAATCCGACTTCGAGAGGCCTTCGGCCTTCTCCTCGTAGTCGGCGAAATGCGATGCGACGGACATGGCCTGGAAGACCGGGACGTCCGTCAGCGTATGGAAGTAGTTCTGCTCGTCGGGGGTGTACACCCCGTCGCAGTCGCGGGAGTTGTTCAGCTGGGAGAACGGAGTGGACAGGATCAGCGCGTCTATCCTCCTTCTGGTCCCGTCCATGAAGTACTTCTTCACGACGGCGACCGAACCCTCCTCCCCGGATGTGCGGGATGCGGCTATGGCGAAGAACACGGGGATGACGTTCATCCCCTGCCTCTCGATCTCGCGGATGAACTCGTCGACATGCCTCAGATTGTCGTAGATCCACAGGTTAGAGGTGATCATCAGCCCCACGGTGGGCTTGGACGGGTCCAGACGCTCCAGGTATTGATCCAAGGTCACATCCCTGGGGAGATCGGGGTGGTATACTCCGTCCGACGGATGCTGGACGATCTCCGGCAGCTCCCCCTCGCCCGTGAGCATCCTGTGGAGCCAGAGGACGATCGCCCTGTCGTTCTCGGCACCCCTGCCCCTCATGTACTCGCGGAGACGCATGTACTCCTGATCGTCCCCTTTGAACAGATCGCGGTAGACCAGCGAGACGTCGAGGTTGCCGGAGTAGACGGCGATGTAGCCCTTGCACTCCTTCAGCACCCTCTCCCACTGCTCGAAGCGCCTCATCCTGGTGGGATCGGCCATGACCCTGACCATGACGAGGTCCGCCTCCTTGGACTTCAGAACGAGTTCGTGGTACGTCAGAGGGTCCTCGTCGATCTCGCCGTCGTTGGCGCAGAACAGGTCCAGATCCCATCCGTTCTCCCTGCAGACCTCTTCGGCCGGTGCGCGGAAGGTGGATGAATCCACGCTCTGGATGGTGACGTAGACTATTCTAAGGGGCATACTGGATGAATGCTCCAACGGTTATTTCAACGTGCAGATGCAGGCTTGCCACCTCATGTCTCCGATGGGTGCAGACCGGTACGTAGATAGGCAGGAAGCGGTCAAAGGAACGTCATCGGGAGATGCCGGTCGGGTAGAACATGCATGTCATGTTCGGAATTAGCAATGTGTTTATGACAACGATAGCATATGTGCTCACATCCCGTTTGGACTGATATCATGGATGATAGCAAACTCGGCAGCGTGACGATCAGAGGTTTCAGATCCATCAAGGATTCCACAGTGGATCTGCGTGATATCAACATCCTGATAGGTTCGAATGGATCGGGAAAGACCAATCTCATCTCCGCTTTGATCCTCTTGCAGAGCATCCTGGAAGGGAGACTTCAGGAATATGTCAGAAGATCGGGTCTGCAATCCTTGATGTACGGAGGTATGAGAACCACCGGAAGAATCGAGATGGAATTCTCCTTCGGAGATTGCGTCTACGGTTTCGAACTGGTACCGAACGACGAGGAAAAGCTGGTCTTCAGGCGCGAATATCACGGCAGGGGCGATGCAAGGTCGGACTTCGATCGTACGCCGTACGGCTACGAGTCGGAGTGCGGGAGGGGAGTACCCGGTCTAGAACACGGCATCGGGCCTGTGTTGGAGGCCAGGAAGTGGAAGTTGTATCGTTTCCACGATACCACCTCGACTGCTAGAATGAGACAGGCCGGATGGTTGTCCGATTCTGCATCTCTGCATCATGACGCATCCAACCTGGCGCCGTTCCTGTACATGTTGAAGCAGTCGTTTCCGAACTCTTATGATGATATCGTTCGTGTCGTGAGGATGGTCGTGCCCAATTTCGAGGATTTCATATTGGAGCCCGATATAGTCAATAACATAACTTTTTAGGCAAATTGACTATATCCTTTTATGGCCAATACAGAACACGTGGAAATCGTCAAGCACATCACGCTGGAGGAACTCGAATCCAAAATCAAAGGCGGGATCGACGATGATTTTCCGGAGATGACTCTTGTCGAAAGACAACGTGTCATCACAAGGCTTCAGATGGTCCGTTTACGCTACAAAGGCCGTTCTATTGCCGAGGCGGCAGACATTCTGGGAGTGAATCGCCAAAGTTGCTACAATTGGCAGGATGCATGGAACAAGGACGGTATACCAGGCCTGAGGCCCCGTTTCGACGGCGGAGCGCCGTCGAAACTGAGTCGGGAACAGAAGGCTGACGTCGCCGCGTACGTGAAAGGCAGAGAATTGTGTACAGATGCCGTCGTCGATTACGTGGAGAACGCATACAGCATCAGATACACCCCTATGCAGATGTCCAGGATTCTCAGGGCACAAGGATTGGTCTATCGCAGGGGGTACAAGATCGATCGTCGCAGACCCGAGGATCCCGCGGGCGTTTTAAAAAAAACCTCGGATTGGCATTGGGTGATGCCGGAGACGACGTGATTATCGGATTCGACGATGAATCCACCCAGCGTACCGATCTGAACCGTTGTCGGATATGGGGCGAGAACAAGAAGGTCGTCAAGACGAATTCCACCGAAGTGATCAGCGTCAACACCATGGGGTTCTATCCGTTGAATGGCGAACCTGTGGTCTTCATGCCCGAGAAAGGGAATTCGGAATCGTTCTGCATCTTCCTTCAGAAGGTACGTGAAGCCAACGGAGACAAGAGGATCGTGATGATCACGGACAATTGCAGGATTCATAAGACGAAAGAAGTCTCTGCATGCGCTGAGAAGCTGAACATAACTCTCTGTTTCCTCCCGCCCTATTCTCCGCAATACAACCCTATCGAGTTCATCTGGAAGACCGTGAAATTCGAGTTGTCAAAGTACGGGATCCTGACCCGCCATCAGGTTGAAGCAGTCGTTGAAGAGGTGTTCATGAAGGAAGCGAGATTCCGCAGCTATGCGCAGTATTGGATCGATCTTTTTATCGACCTTTTGCCTAAAAAGTTATGTTATTGACTATACATGGAACGAGGGGATTGTGCGTCTCGGATGGAAGCAAACTGGGATGGATGAGATATTTGGAGCAGACCGGCTGTCCGATGGAACGATCAGGTTCATCTGTTTGGCGACATTGCTGCTGGAACCTCCTGCCTTCCAACCAGCGACCATTATGATAGAAGAACCCGAATCGGGGCTCCATCCATATGCTATCTCCGTATTCGCAGAGCTTGTGCATATGGCATCATTCGAGAAGCAGATCATCATCTCCACACAGTCCGCGGATCTTCTGGACTATTTCGAAGCAGACGATGTCATCGTATCGGAATCGACATCGGATGGTTCCATATATTCGCACCTATCCGCCGATGCGTTGAGAGGATGGTTGGACGAATATGCTTTGAGCACCATCTGGAGGAGGAATATCATCGGCGGTCGGCCATGAACTCCTGCGCTTATCGCGAAGGAAGTAGTGCTAGGCACGGACAAGGTGATGCCCGAGCAAGATTCTGTGATTCCGAGGTCGGGTTGTTTTAAATCCCGCCAGCTGGATGTACCGTCCAATCGTGAATATCATGGATAAGCTTCTGTTCCCATTCGTCTCGATCGTCGGCCAGGACGACATGAAAAGGGCCCTTCTCCTGAACATCGTCGATCCCGGCATCGGCGGAGCGCTGATCAAAGGAGAGAAGGGCACCGCCAAATCCACCACCGTCCGTTCTCTGGCGCAGATCCTGCCCCCGAGGACGGCGGTTCCCGGATGTCCGTTCAACTGCGATCTGAACCACCCGGACATGCTCTGCCCCTACTGCGCAGAAAAGCTCGCGAAGGACGGAAGGCTGGATTCCGCAGAGCAGCCGATGCGCGTGGTGGAGCTTCCTCTGAGCGCCACGGAGGACCGTGTCGCGGGAACGCTCGATATCGAGCATGTCCTGAAGACGGGGGAGAAGAAGTTCGAGCCGGGAGTGCTGGCACAGGCCAACGGGAACCTCCTGTACGTGGATGAGGTGAACCTTTTGGACGACCACATCGTGGACCTCCTGCTGGATTCCGCCGCCATGGGGGTCAACTACATCGAGAGGGAGGGCGTATCCTTCTCGCATCCTTCGAGGTTCGTCCTCGTGGGAACGATGAACCCCGAGGAGGGGGAGCTCAGGCCCCAGCTCCTCGACAGGTTCGGATTGTCGATCGATGTCAAGGGCGACCGCGACACCGCGAAGAGGATGGAGGTCGTCCGCAGGAGGATGGCCTTCGACACCGATCCCGCCGGCTACACCGCCAAGGCGAAGGAGGAGACCGATGCATTGAGAGCCAGGCTCATCGATGCGAGGAGGAATCTCCCTTCGATCACCGTCGATGATTCCATCCTCGCCGCCGTCGTCTCCGTCACCACCCATTTCGGCGTCGACGGACACAGGGCGGACATCACCATGATGAAGGCCGCCAGGGCGAACGCCGCTCTCGAAGGCCGTTCCGCGGTCACCAAGGACGACATCCGCGCCGTCGCGACCCCCGTCCTGTCCCACCGCATGAGGAGGCGCCCGTTCGAGGAGGAGGCCTTCGATCAAGAGGAGCTCGAGAAATGCCTGCAGGCGATCTGAGCTTCCCGTTCGCGGCCGTCTACGGCATGGACGATGCCAAGAGGGCCATGGAATGCGCGGCGGTCAATCCCGTCCTGCGCACGGTGCTCATACGCGGCGGACCCGGATCCGCCAAGACCGTCCTGTCCAGGGCGGCCGGGGCGCTCACGGGCCGGAAGGTCACCAACGTCCCGCTGAACGTCACGGAGGAGATGCTCTTCGGCGGAATGGACGCGGAGGCCACGATACGCGAGGGCCGCGCGGTCATGCAGAAGGGCCTGCTGGCACAGGCGGACGGGGGGATACTCTACGTCGATGACGTGAACCTCCTCGACCAGAGGGTCCTGGCATCACTACTGGACTGCGTCCTCAGCGGACGCGTGAAGGTGGAAAGGGAGGGAGTCTCGGGGGAGTATCCCTGTGATGTTCTGATGATCGCCACCATGAATCCCGAGGATTCGGACATCAGCTCGCATCTGCTCGACAGGTTCGATCTGTGCGCCTACTCCGACTTCCCCAACGACGACGAGCGCGCGAGGGAGGAGGTCCTACGCAGGAATGCGGATTTCGTCCGCGATCCGAATGCGTTCATCTCCATGTACGCGGAAGAGGAGGATGCGATACGCACGAGCATCGAACGCGCGAAGAGGATCCTCCCGCTCGTGACGATCACCGACGACCTGCTCGGAGTGGCGGTCGAACTGTGCGCCAAAGTCTCCGTGGATGGATTCCGCGGGGACATCGCGCTCACGGAGGCAGCTTTCGCCCTCGCGGCCCTGAACGGACGCGACGAGGTCATGAGGAAGGATGTGGAGGAGGCCGCGATGATCTGTCTGGCCCACCGCCGCAACTACTCCCAGCCCCCGCCTCCGCCGGAGCCCCCGGAACCGCCCGAGCAGGACAATGACGACAGGGATCGGGACGACGATCCGGAGCCGGATCGCGACGACACCCCTCCCGAGCCTCCCGAACGCGACGACAGGGAGCCGGATAACGACGATGACAGGGAGATGCCCCCTCCGCCAGAGGACCTCCAGGACATGCTCGACGAGATGCTCTTCGAGATCGGGGAGCAGTTCCGCGTCATCGACTATCTGCAGGACGGCCGTCGTATAATCCGTACGACCTCGAGTCGCAAGGGCCGCAGGGCCATGGCCGAGAGCAACGATTCCACCGGGCGCTACGCCAGGTCGAGGATCCCGGATGGTCGCGTATCCGACGTGGCCTTCGATGCCACGATCCGCGCCGCCGCCCCGTATCAGAAGGGCAGGGACCATAACGGATTATCCCTGGCGATAGAGAAGCAGGACATCCGCAGGAAGGTCAGGGAGAGGCGCTCGGGATGCACCATCCTGTTCCTGGTGGACGCCAGCGGGTCGCTGGGAGTCAGGAGGAGGATGGCCGCCGTGAAGGGCGCCGTCCTATCGATGCTCCGCGACAGCTACGTCAAGAGGGACCGCATAGGCCTGATGGCATTCCGCCGCGATTCAGCGGAGCTCGTGCTTCCGCCGACCAGGTCGGTGGAGTACAGCTACAGGAAGCTGGAGGAGCTCCCGACCGGGGGCAAGACCCCGCTCGGACAGGCCCTCGTCACGGTCGGCGACTTCATGACCTCGTACTCGAGGAGCCATCCCGGCGAGTCGTGCTACATCGTCCTGATAACCGACGGCAGGGCCAATGTGCCTCTGAGGGAGGGCTCCGACGCCAACGAGGAGGCCAGGGCGCTCGCGGAGGGTCTGGCGATCCCGCAGGTGAAATGGATCGTGGTGGACGCCAGCACGGGGTACATACGCTTCGACAACGCGGAGCATCTCGCCCGGGAGCTGAACGGGACCTACTTCCGCCTGGAGGATCTGAACGCCGATCGGCTCGCCGAATCGGTGAGGTCCGTCATCGGCTGAAGACGGAGCCGCTCCGGGAGAGGACGATCTCCTCCACCTCGACGTTCCTGCCACAGCCCGCGGCCGCCGCCTTGACGATGTTCGTCAGGGCGCGGCAGCAGGGTACCTCCATCCTGACGACCTTCACTTTGTCAATCGGATTCTCGGACAGGATCGCCAGGACCTTGTCGAATCTGGAGCGGTCGTCGAGCTTGGGGCAACCGATGACCACGGGGCGCCCCTCCAGCATCCTCTTCTTGAAATCGTCGTAGACGAATGCTGTGCAGTCCGCCGCGATCACGATGGTGCCTCTGAAGAAATCCGATCTGGAAGGCACGAGGGCCATCTGGATCGGCCACTGGTGGCCGGATTCTCCCGTGGATGTGCATTCTATGCGATTCATCACGAGTCCCGGAACCGTATCTGCGGGGCGGTCGTTGAAGGATATAGCACCCTGGGGGCAGGCCGGCAGGCAATCGCCGAGTCCGTCGCAGAAGTCCTTCCTGACCAGTTCGGCTTTTCCGTCCACGATGGCCAGGGCCCCTTCGTGGCATGCCTCCACGCAGAGCCCGCATCCGTCGCACTTCGTCTTGTCGATGACGATCTCCTTCCCCAGCATGGAGGGTGGAAAGGTTCCGAGGGGTTAAAACGGTTCTTAAGAGCACATTCGACAGATGTCGGATGTATCTTCCAAGTGGTGAGAATCGCCCGGTTTCGATTCATACATCGTAGGAATGGATTCCTTCGACCTTAACAAGGGGACGAGTGTCGGATCTTGTACGAAATCGTTATATCGTGATTTGAGTTGGCAGTATAGTCCAATAGTGAGTCCGATGAAAATCCAGATTGACGATGTCTCTTTCAGCTACAAAGGGTGCGATGACACGCCGGTGCTCAAGGAGATATCAGCGTTGATTAGAGGGCCGCAGGTCGTATCGATTCTGGGGCCCAACGGAGTCGGGAAATCTACCTTGATACATTGTATCAACAAGATTCTGGAACCTACCGGGGGAAAGGTCTTCCTCGACGATGTCGAGACCACAGAATACTCTCTCAAGGATATGGCCAAAAGGATCAGCTATGTCCCATACTCATCATCGGACACCTTCCCACTGACCGTGGTGGACACCGTACTTCTGGGAAGACATCCTCATGCAGGGTGGAAGACCACGGATGAAGATCTGAGGAAGGTCTACGAAGTGCTGGAAAGGCTGGAGATATCCGATCTGGCCATGCGCTTCTTCAATGAACTGTCGGCAGGGCAGCATCAGAAGGTCATGCTGGCTCGCGGTCTCGTCCAAGAGCCGGATGTGATCCTTCTCGATGAACCTACTTCCAACCTGGACATCAGGCATCAGCTGGGGATATCCCGCATGCTGAGGGAGCTGTCCCGTACGGATGGGATCCTCGTCATCATGATCAGCCACGATCTGAATATCGCAGCCAGATATTCCGATAACATCATCCTGATGCACGAGGGTCGCATCTTCGCGGCCGGTTCGCCGAAGGATGTGCTGACCGAGGAGAACATCCGGACCGTGTACGGAGTTGAGTCCAAGATCATCGATGATGAAGGGCGCCCGTACATTGTTGTGAGAGACGACCAGTTCAAGGACATGGCGCCGATATCCGAAGACACTGTTTGCGTCGTCGGAACCGGAACATCGCCATGAAATGATTTTTTCGAGGAGATAATATGGATAAGAAAACCATATCCGTGACCATCGTCGTGGTGATCCTCATCGTCGCCAGCGTGTCCGCGTTCGTTATGCTGGATGATAAGGATGATGCGGTTGCCAAATCGTTCGATGATGCCGAATTGAAGGTCTACGGCAACGTCAACGGAGACAGATTCCTGGACGAGGCCGATGCCAAGCTCATCGAGCAGTACGTCAAGGACGGCAAGACCGTCGAGGACTGTCCTCTTGCCGATGCTAACCAAGATGGGAAGCTGACGATGGATGACGTCGAAGTGGTCAATGCCGTCGTTCAGGGAAGAGCGACCACTATCAATCACCTCGTCTACAAGGACGTGGACCAGGATGGAGTCGTGGATACGCAGGTCGTCTTTACGAAATTCCCTGTGAAGTCCGCCATCATGACCGGATCCACCAACACTTCGATGCTCCTGTTCTGTCTCGGAATCACCGATCAGATCAAGGGAGCATCCTATTCTTCCTCGTCTCTCGACAAGGATCTCTTCAAGGAGACCTATCTCGACACGACCAAATGCGTCAAGCTCGGGACCAGTTCCTCGGCGATAACATTCGAGGATGGAAAGGCAGGCTCCTCCGATGTCATAAAGACGCAGAACGTGACGGCACTCATAACCGACTGGAACCGCACGTACATCACAAATGAGAACGACTTCGAGAATGCCGGAGTCGATGTCGTACGTGTGTCTGCGGGATCCACCGACAAGGATGTGCTCACCCATTCCGCAATGCTCCTGGGGCTTCTCTTCCAGTGCGCGGACCGTGCGAACGATTATGTCGATCTGTCCTTGTCTGTCATCGAGTACATCCAGGGCATCGCCAAGAACGAGGCCAAGGTGAAAGCCGTCTCTTCCAGCATGAACGGATACCTGTCGACGGTGGCGTCGGATTATGGAGAGCTGATCGCTACCATCGGAGGAGAATATCCTCTTCCCGTCGATGCGTTCGGCGGAGCAACAAGTGGAAATATTGTCGATCATCCTGAGATTTATGCGAACTACTCGTTCGACTACATTCTGCACGTGAGATCCAACCTCAATTATGTGCAGACTCAGGACACCATCGACAAGATGTGGAATACGTACACCAAGGCCTTCTCCGACTGGGAGCACTCCGAGACTGGTCAGTACATGATCTCCGGAATGATCCCTGTGGCCATGAGGGCCGCCTACGCCGGACAGATCTTCTATTCGGACGTGGACGCAGACAAGGTCACCGAATTCCATCAGGAGTTCGTTGACAAGTTCTTCAACGGTAAGACCTACGATGTCTCCTCGTTGAAGTTCATCATCTCTGCCGGAGACGTATCGAGTTAAACACCTAGCCGGGGAAACCCGGCACACCTATACCTTTCGTGATCACATGGGAATGACGGCTAGAACGGAGATCGAGGAGCAGTATTCACGGTATACGGCCCGCAGATTGCTCTTCATCGCGATATTCGCAGTCATCCTCGTGGGGTTATCGCTAATCTCGATATCCGTAGGAACACGCGACCTGTCCATCGAGCAGGTGTACCATCTGCTCATCGAGCACCTCAAAGGACGCACCTACGATCGTGTAGCGGAATACGACCTGTGGTTCGATGACAACATAGTTTGGAACTATCGTCTCCCCCGTGTCCTTTTCGCAGTGATCGCCGGAGCGTCGCTCTCGGTCGCCGGGGCGGCGATGCAGAGTGTGATGAAGAATCCGCTCGCCGATCCATACACCACGGGAATCTCATCAGGGGCCCTTCTCGGAGTGGCCATCGCGATGGTTCTGGGATTCGTCGCAGGTCAGGGTGGCGTGGATGGTTTCGGTCTCGTTCTGAACGCGATGATATTCGCGATGGTTCCTGTGGCCGTGATTTATCTGCTATCTCCGTTCCTGAGGAAGTCCCCTGCGACTCTGATCCTGGCAGGAACAGCCGTATCGTATCTGTTCAACTCAGTCACGGACATCCTGCTAGTATCCACGGATGAGCAGACGCTGTCCGAGGTCTACAGATGGCAGGTCGGTTCTCTTGCCGATCTGTCATGGGATGCCATCCCTCTGACCCTGATGACCTGTGTTGTCGGATCCGCTCTTCTCATGGCGTTGTCGAACAAGCTGAATCTGATGAGCCTCGATGACGCTGATGCGAAATCCCTAGGTCTGGACAGTGAGCAGCTGAGGCTCGCCTGTTTGGTCATCCTTTCTTTCATGGCGGCTTCGGTGATCAGCTATGCGGGTATCATCGGCTTCGTGGGTCTCATCGTCCCGCACATCGTCAGGCTCCTGCTCGGTGCGGACAACCGTTTCGTTATTCCTGCTTCCTTCATCGTGGGCGCAGCATTCCTGTTGTTCTGTGATATCATCTCCAGGGCGATCGACGTATCTGCGACCATCCCTGTAGGTGTGATCACAGCGCTGATCGGTTCTCCGATCTTCCTCTACCTCATCCTGAGAAGCAGAAGGGAGGTGTGGTGAGATGAGCGAGATTGTCGAGCAGGGGGTCAAGGACTATCGCAGAAAGGACAGGCGCAGGGCCAGGATTTCGATCGTCTTGATCCTTCTGATCTTCGTAATCTGCGTCTATTCGCTGTCCGTCAGTCGTGTTGACATAACATTCCAACAGGCTCTGGAGGCCGTTTGGAACCATATAATCGGCGATGTTCCGGTCAAATCGGAGAATTACAAGGAGTGGTGGATTGACACCGTGATCGTCAAGGATAACGCCCCTCGTACGATCTGCGGAATCTGCGTGGGCACCATTTTGGCCGTGAGCGGAGCCGTGATGCAGAGCATCACCCGCAATCCACTTACCGACCCTTACACCATCGGGATATCATCCGCCGCGCTTCTGGGCATGGCGGTGATGGTCGTCTTCGGAGTATGCATCCTGCCTTCTGTTACCGGAGTAGGGGCCTACATCGCCAACGCGTTCGTGTTCTCGCTGATGCCTGTCGGCGTGATCATGCTGGTCTCGTCCGTCAAGCGGATGAGTTCGACGATGATGATCCTCATCGGAATCGCGATGATGTACATGTTCAACGCTTTCACGACGTTCATCAAGTTCAACGCGGAGGCCGAGCAGATACATGAGATCTTCGAGTGGAGCCTCGGAACCCTGACCGGAGTATCATGGGATGCGGTCGCCGTGCTGATCGTGACCTCGATCGTCCTGACCATCGTCATGCTCGTTCTAGCCAATCGGATAAACGTCGTGGCCGCAGGAGAGAGGGAATCCATCGCTCTGGGCGAGGATCCGATGAAAGTAAGGTTGGTCTGCATGGTCATAGTGTCCATAGCAACGGCAGTTGCCGTATGCTTCACGGGTTCCATCGGTTTCGTGGGTCTGGTGGCACCTCATGTGGCGCGGCTGTTCGTCGGAAGCAACTGCAAAGTGCTCATCCCGTTCTCTGCGATAATCGGTGCGATGATGGTCGTAGGTGCCGACGTCATAGTGAGGAGTCTGCCGACTGTTCTTCCGGTTGGAGTCGTCACAGCGTTGATAGGCAGCCCTATCTTCCTGTATTTCCTGTATGTTCAGAGGAAGAAGTCCGTTTGGTGACACCTTCGAAGACGGGCGCCTCGCCTTATCTGCAACTATAGAGACAAGAGTCGGACACGGTACTGCCGGAACGATGCAGCCATCCGCTCTTCGGATAACGTCGTGAAGAAAGGAGGGAAGGTTCCAGGGAGATCAGAGCCTTCCCAAGAGGAACCAAGGTGTTCTCATCGTTCAGAAGCCGGGGTTCCTCGGTTCTTCCGGATGTCCATGCATCTTAGACGGTTTCGATCAATCTGATGCAGATCTAGGCCTGGCATGTTCTATAGGAAACGAATAAAATAAATTCTTCTTAAACTATATCCCCTAGTAAGGG
>ERZ773194.1657-NODE-1657-length-23380-cov-4.194727_pt1 | contig 23380 bp, 25 predicted proteins | sample MGYA00511240_ERZ773194 | MGnify/ENA primary metagenome ERZ773194 (study PRJEB29015, sample SAMEA2737774) | human gut metagenome | biome: human gut; feature: human-associated habitat; material: faeces | place: China | collected 2012 ... | reverse complement strand
GCCTGCAGTAGGTGACCATCAGATTGAACACGTAGCGGTTGTTTTCGATGTTGGCCGTTATCGCTTTCTCCTGCGTCGAGTTCGGGTAGACCCGTGCCTTGTACGTGAGATACAGGACCTCGTCGCAGACCTCGGTGTTCACCTCCTGCTTCATGCACATATGATTGCGGAAGAAATATAATAACTCTAGGCTGTAATGCTTGTAATGTGCATAATGATTGCAATCATGCAGTCGGATGATGCGATGAGGATCCTCCATCCATCCTGTCATCCCTGATGCTTCCCTGGCATCAGACGAGAACGGATACAGCCTACGTCGAACGCGATGTCGGCAACCAGCACCAGCCTGCACCGGATGCCGGAATCCCCGTGGGAGCCGAAGGCGTTGAACGGGTTGTCCTCGATATCGTTGGGGAGAGGCGTGGAATCCATGTAGCAGCACCTTCCGAACTCCGGGTCGGAGGCGCGCCGCAATCTTACGAAGGCTTGGAAGAACGCCATCCTCTTGTCATCGTCGCCCATCATGTCGAAGAAGCGCGTGTCCGCGGAGAGGCCAGTGTTCAGGATGTCCGGGACGGTATAGCTGACGAAGGACTTGGACACGAAATGATCGCAGCGGTCTGTGGCACCGTTCCTCATAATCGCATGGTACAGATGGGCGATGCACCGTTCGAAATCCGATTTTGCCGGAAAAACCTCCCCTAGGATGTCGGTCAGGCCCATGTTATTTGACTTGTAGAGGTCTGCATCATCCTTCTTCAGTCCCTGTATCCTGATCCACGGCATCCCATCAGCGTCCCCATATAGAAACACATACCAGTCGAATGGTGCCGTTTCAGAGCGGTTCGGAGCAAGGAATCGTTCTAAAACTCGGATCAGCGTCGATATCCCTCAGAAATCGGGTCGAAAGCGATCTCGGTCCAGTGTAGTGCTGACTTCGTGTTCGACGTAGGTTAAAATACAATGGCAAGTTTCCCTTCTCTTATCCTTATAATATGGGACCTGAAGGTCCTGTGTCACATCACTGTCGAAGGGGGCGTGACCCCCCTTTCACATACGGCCCCGCCCGTAGAGGCGGAGGCTTGTACGAAAAGGAGCTGTTTGAATGAAAATGAAATTCAAGTTTCTAGGCGGCGCTGACATGGTCGGCCGCATGGGAATGACGATGGAGGGGGACGGCATGAGAGTACTCGTCGAGTACGGTCTCAGCCCTACCAAGCCTCCCGAATTCCCGCTCCCCGCACCCAAGATCGATCACATGTTCCTCACCCACTGCCACCTCGACCACTGCGGAATGGTTCCCCAGGTCGTCGGCAGGGACAGGTGCGAGGTCTTCACCACGCCCCTCTCCGCGGAGGTCGCCGAGCTGATGATGAAGGACACGCTGAAGATCGCCAAGGCCGAGAACTACGTCCAGCCCTACTCCAGCGACGACATCGAGAGGACGATGCAGTGCGTCGTCCCCATGACGTACGGCGACGAGATCACCATCAACCACGTCGACGTCGGCATGCTCGATGCAGGCCACGTCCCGGGAGCCGCGATGTTCGAGTTCAGCCGCGACACCAACACGATCTACACCGGCGACATCCACACCGAGACCCAGAGGCTCGTCCGCGGCGCCAAGCCCAAGGACTGCCACAACCTGTTCATCGAGGGTACGTACGCGGACCGCAACCACCCTCCCAGGAAGAAGACCGAGAAGGAGTTTCTCGCCAAGGTCGAGGAGGTCATCGACCGCGGAGGAACCGTCCTCGTTCCCTGCTTCGCGGTCGGAAGGACGCAGGAGATCATGATGCTCCTGAAGGACCTCGACTACGAGATGTGGGTGGACGGCATGGGAAGGTCCGTCACCCGCCTGTTCCTCGACTACCCCGAATACCTCAGGGACGAGAGGCAGCTCAAGTCCGCCAAGAGGAAGTTCAACGAGGTCAGGAGGCCGGGCAGCAGAGAGGCCGCCATGAAGGGGCAGATCATCGTCACCACCGGCGGAATGCTGGACGGCGGACCCGTCATCAGGTACCTCAACAAGATCAAGAACGACCCCAAGAGCGCCATCCTCCTCGTCGGATACCAGGCCGACGACACCAACGGAAGGATGCTCATGGACCACGGACAGGTCGTCATCGACGGCGAGGTCTGCAAGGTCGAGTGCGAGCTGCAGAAGTACGACTTCTCCGCCCACGCGGACCGCGACCAGCTCATCGACTTCATCAAGGCCTGCGACCCGGACAACGTGATCTTCATGCACTCCGAGGCCAGGGAGAAGTTCCTTCCGGATCTCACCGACTACAACGTCCTGCTCCCGAAGACGGGCGAAGAGTTCGAACTGGACATCTGATAGCATGGACGCCCAAGGATTCCTCAAGGCCGACATCGGACGCGGAGACGCCACCACGGAGCTCCTGGTCCCGGGTGTCGACGGCACCGCGTACGTCACCTGCGAGCAGGACACCGTCATCGCCGGTGTGAAGGCCGTCTCCGACCTCCTGGAATCCGTAGGGCTCGACGTATCCGCCCTTGCATCGGACGGCGATCGGGTGAAGGCCGGGTCCCGGGTGCTCTCCGTATCCGGGTCCCTCCGCACCATCATCACCGCCGAGCGCACCGCGCTGAACATCCTGATGAGGATGAGCGGCGTGGCCGATCTCACCGCGAAGGCGGTGGAGAAGGCGGACGGGAGGATCGTCGTGGCAGCCACCCGCAAGACCACCCCCGGATTCGGCGACTTCGAGAAGGAGGCCGTCAGGATCGCCGGAGGGGACCCCCACAGAGCCGGCCTGGACTCCATGATCATGATCAAGGACAATCACATCGCCGCCTGCGGGAGCGTCAGGACGGCCATGGAGAAGGTCGGGAAGGCATCGTTCTCCACCAAGGTGGAGATCGAGGTCACCGGTGTCCAGGATGCTGTGACCGCGGCGGAGATGGGAGCCGACATAATCATGGCGGACAACTGCGGACCGGAGCTCACGGGAGAGATCAGGGACGCCGTGAAGGCCGTCTCCGACAGGATCCTGGTGGAGGCCTCCGGCGGCATCGGCATCGACGACATCCCGTCGTACATCGGGAAAGCGGACATCGTATCGCTCGGATGCATCACGCACTCCGCCGTCGCATCCATGTTCAGCATGGATGTGAACCGAGGACGGCAAACCGATTATACCGAGAAGGAGGATTGACGGAACATGGCAATCAACATGGAAGACTACGTCTGCGAGTTCTGCGGGAAGCCCTGCAAGAACATCGTGTTCGCCGCCTTCGTCTGCGACGACCCGGAATGCCTGGAGAAGGCCTATCAGGCCCGCGGAGGACCCGGAGGCCATATGACCCGCAAGGCGCAGGGCAAACCCATCATCCCCACCGAGCTCGAGGAAGTCGCCGAAGAGCTCAACAAGCAGTGAAACGAGGGGGCCCCGGCCCTCTCATCCTTCATCATCGGCCTGAGCCGATGGCATTCTGAGCATCCGTTCCCACGGACGCTGTCTGGAAAAGTGAAGATATGGCGCCCCCGAAGGGGCACCGGTTTGATCCGACAATCCCTATGGGATCCTCATCCGTGCCTGAACACGCGGCATCCGGTGAAGACCATCGCCATGTTGTGCTCGTTGGCCGCATCGATGACCTCCTGGTCCCTGATGCTGCCTCCGGGCTGGATGATGGCTGTGACGCCTGCGTTGGCGGCCTCGTCGACGCCGTCCCTGAACGGGAAGAAGGCGTCGGAAGCCATGACGCAACCCTGCGTGGGCTCGTTGGCCTTCATGGTGGCGATCTTCGCGGAATCGACACGGCTCATCTGCCCGGCACCGATTCCGACGGCCCTCTCGCCCCTGACGTAGACGACGGCATTGGACGTCACGTGCTTGGCGAGCTTCCATGCGAACAGAAGGGAGTGGATCTCCTCCTGGGTCGGAGCGCGGTTGGTTACGACCTTGAGGTTCTTGGGGTCGATGACGACATCCTCGTCGGTCTGGACGAGCATCCCGCCCTGGATCTTCTTGACCTTGTACTCCCTGTGCTTCGCAGCGGGGCAGATGGGCATGTTGGTCCTGAGGATGCGGATGTTCTTCTTCGCCTCCATGATCTCGATGGCCCCCTCCTCGTAATCGGGGCAGATGACCGCCTCGACGAAGTGCTGGGAGATCTCGGTGGCGGTGGCGACGGTGCAGTTCCTGTTGAGACAGATGACGCAACCGAACGCGGACAGCGGATCCACGTTGTATGCCGTGATGAATGCCTCGTCGATGTTGTCGGCGGAGGCGAGACCGCAGGGGTTGGTATGCTTCATGACGACCGCGGTCGGCCTGTCGAAGTCCATGCAGATGTCCATGGCCTTGTCCAGATCCAGGATGTTGTTGTAGGACAGCTGCTTGCCGTGGATCTGCTCCGCCTTGGCGACGGTGGTGCCGGGGGTGAACGGATCCTTGTAGAACGCGGCCTTCTGGTTGGGGTTCTCCCCGTACCTGAGGTCCTCGACCTTCTCGGATGGTATGGGGAACGAATCGGGGAAGCCCTCTCCGAACCTCTCGAACATCTGGGCGGCGATCATATCGTCGTAGTTCGCAGTGAGGATGAAGGCATCGGTCATCAGCTTCTGATGGGTGTCCAGGGACAGCTCCCCGGTCTCCTGCAGCTGCTTGATAATATCCTCGTACTGGCAGGGCTTGGTGACGACGGCCACGTCCTTGTAGTTCTTGGCTGCGGCCCTGATCATGCTGGGGCCTCCGATGTCGATGTTCTCCACGATCTCCTCGAAGGTCACGCCCTCTTTCAGAACGGTCTGCTTGAACGGATAGAGGTTGATGACGACCATGTCGATGGTCTTGATGCCCTTCTCGGCGATGGCGTCCATATGCTCCTTGACGTCCCTGCGGGCGAGGATGCCCGCATGGATCTTCGGATGGAGGGTCTTGACGCGTCCCTCCAGCATCTCCGGGAAACCCGTGACCTCGGAGACCTCGATTACAGGGATCCCCGCCTCTTTCAGCACCTTGTAGGTCCCACCGGTGGAGATGATCTCCACGCCCATGGAAGAGAGCGCCTTGGCGAAATCGGCTATGCCGGTCTTGTCCGAGACGCTGATAATTGCTCTGTTGATCTTGGCCAATGTATACCCTCTAGTACCTGATTCCACGCATCCGGGGATGCGAAGGGCATACCTCTGTATGCGGACTTCCAATCCTGTGCTTGTTCTTAAACTACACGTGTTTGACTCCGAGAATCGTTACAGGATGCGTGGAATCCGTAGCATCGAACCGCATCTTCCATGGAGCATCCGAACGCCAATCGGATAAACGATGCCGTCTTCCGGAGTACCGATGAGGAAGAGGGAGCTAGAGATGATACTCCAGCAGGTCCGGACGTTCGATGAGCCGGACGCGGCCTTGGAGCAATACATGACCCCTGCGGTGATCGCGGCGGACATGCTCTTCGAGGCCTATCGCAAGGGGGACATCGCCGATCTGAAGGTCATGGACCTGGGATGCGGCACGGGTATGCTCTCCATAGGCTCCTGGTTCCTCGATGCGGGGATGGTCGTGGGATTCGACGCCTCCGAGAAGGCGTTGGAGATAGCGAGGATGAACGCCGAGAGCCTCGGCGCCGAGATCGATCTCAGACTGTCGGATATCCGTGATGTCTCCGAGGGGGCGGACACGATCGTCATGAATCCCCCGTTCGGATGCCAGAAGCCCCATGCGGACCGCCCGTTCCTGGAGAAGGCCCTGTCCCTCTCGGACTGCGTCTACTCCATCCATATGGCCGAGACCCTCGACTTCGTGGAGTCGTTCTGCGACAAGCACGACAAGTCGATTTTCTGGCGTAGAACATATAAGTACGAAATCCCGCATCTGTTCTCATTCCATAAGAGGACGAAACAGACCGTCGAAGTCGCGGCGGTCGGCATCAGGTGATTCAATGGATTCCAAATTTGTCATGCCCGGCGACGAGGTCGCCATTGAGGAGGAATATGCGGCAGGAGAGGGCACATTCGCTCAGGACGGCACCGTCTACGCCGCCCAGGTGGGCACCCTCGTCCTCGACGACGACAGCTGCACCGCCAGCATCGTCTGCCCCAACCCTCCGAACATCCTCCACAAGGGGGATATCGTATACGCGGTCGTCGCCGACATCAGGAAGACCATGGCGACCGCGGACGTCATCGCCAAGGACGGAAGCGACAGGAATGTGGGAGGCGAGACCTACGCCACGATCCACGTCTCCAAGATCTCCCCCAAGTACACCGACAACGTGGACGGGGAGCTCCGCAAGGGCGATTACATCAGGGCCAAGGTCACCGAGACCAAGCCTTCGCTCCAGCTCACCACCAAGGACCCGCACCTCGGATGCATCAGGTCGCTGTGCTCCAGGTGCAAGACCGAGATGGTCCGCTCCAAGAACGGAGAGGGCCTTTACTGCACCGAGTGCAGGTACGCCATGCCCCGCAAGCTCGCCGATGATTACGGCGACATGGTCATAGCGAAAAACTGAACACAGGCCCGTACCCCCGCATCCCACTTCTATCGGGATGCGGAAGGGCCTCCGGAAGACCAGGACCTTCGTCCTCGATAATATATCAAAATCCGCGCCTGACGTAGAAGGCGGGGCAGGACTCGATGTCCTCTCTGTCGTAAAGCATATCCATGGATACGCGGTCGATGTACATCGCCTGAACACGGGATATGTACAGGGTGTTGTCGCCGATCGGGATCTTGATGTCGGATTCCTTCGGACCCTTGACCTTCGTAGGCACCAGGGCGGGACCCATGCAGGCCGTGCACACGCGGTAGTCGCGGCCCTCTCTCATGATCATCTGCTTGACATCTTCGTCGACCTGGATCTCCATGGAATCCGGATTGGCAGGTGATAGTTATCAATTACGGCCTTCTCCGCGACCGCTGTTGAAGAATGCGGAGACCGCCGAGGGTATGTCCGAGCAGAGCATCGCATCCAGACCCATCGATGCGACCCTCCTGTCGAGTACGACGGCGACGCCGCGGTCCGTCTCCGATCTTATGAGGCGGCCGATGGACTGCCTCATCTTGCGGGATGCGGGAACGATCGTCACCCAACGCCTCCCGTCTCCGAACCTGCGGTCGTAATAGCGGACCATCGCCCTGGACTTGGCCGTCGGCTTCGGGAACGGGATCCCCACAATCACCGCCAGCTCCAGCGACCTGTCCGGGAAGTCCAGCCCCTCGCTTATCCTGCCACCGGTCACGGCGAAGAGGACGCTCCCCTCGGACGTCCTGAAACGCTCGAAGGTCTCCATCAGCTCGCCCTGCGGCATCCCCCTGCGCTCGAAGAACACGTCCCTGCCGAGACGGTCCACCAGACCGTCGTCCGTCATGAGATCCATGAAATCGTAAGATGGGAAGAAGACGGCAGTGTTCACACGCACCGAGTTCACCGTGTCGATCAGCATATCGGTCAGAAGGCGGTAGTTCTCCTCCAGACGCCTGTCCTCGTATCTCATGGAGACGCGATCCGTGTAGAGCGTCAGCAGATTGTCCGGAGGGAAGACCGACCCCAGACGTCTGACGGCCGGACGCTCGAGGCCTATCTCCTTCACGAAATCCTCGAGAGGCTCCAGCGTCCCGGACATCAGGATGGACGAGAACGATGCGTTCAGAGGCTCCGCGGCAGGGGCCGGATCCATGCAGTACGCCTGGAAGCGGGGGTTGTCCCCTCCGATCACGAGCCTGACCCCGTATTCGTCGCGCTCGGTCATCCAGAGCTCCAGGAACCGCCCCATGGATCCGATGTACGAGCGTGGGAGCTTGCGCTTCTGCTTGAGCTTCTCCTCTATGATGTCCCCCATGTCCTGGAGCCCCTTGGCCATCCTGCCCAGGGCGACGGATGTCGCTCCCAGGCGGGACATGAGCTCCTCCTCCACGAAATGCAGGGGGATTATGCCGTCCTCGTCGATCAGATACTCGCGGGCGGCGGCATCCAGGACCTCTCTGAGGACCGACGCCAGGTCCGTTATCCTCAGACCGTCGTGGATCTCATGGTCCCCCTCCTTCCTGGCCTCCTTCTCGGCCATCTCCATGGAGTAGCGGCTGTACTCGTATGTCTGTATGTCACGGAGGTAATCGGGGAGGTTGTGGGCCTCGTCGACGATGATCAGCATCCTCTCCAGAGGCGTCCCGATCCACTCCTCGAATCTCGACAGTATCTGCGGTGCGAACACGAACGGATACGATGCGGCGACCACGTCCGCGTACGGAAGGAGATGCTTCATCAGCTCGTGGGGGCAGATCATGGCCTTCTCGCAGACATCGGCGAAGGCCTCCGGCTCCGGATTCCCGCGGAGGACGTCGAGCCAATGCTCGACCGATATCCCTTCGAGATTGGCGAAATAGGGGCATACGCATCCGTTCTCGGTCCTCCTCTTGTACTCCGAGCAGAGCTTGGAGATCTCCTCGGGGGTGCCCGTCCTGAGATCGGCATCGCCCCTCATCATGGGGCAGGACTGGGCCGTGCGGCCCTGGAGCGCGGCGCAGACCGTTCCCTCGATATGTCCGCATTCGCGGATCACCTGGAGCTGCTGCGACTTGGTGCGCGTGAGATAGACTATCTTGAGGTCCTTCTCCCTGGCGATCGGTATCGCACCCGCCAGGGAGGTTATGGTTTTGCCCGTGCCGGTGCCCGCCTCGATCACCGGGCACATCCCGTCCCGGACGGAGCCGTCGATGAAGCCGACGAGCTCCCTCTGCCCGGGACGGTACCGGTACGGGAAGACATCCATGCTCAGGATTCCGATCCGCGCTGCCAGATGTCGTCGGGCAGCTCGTCGTAATTGAACTCCGTCGGTGCGGGAGCCTCGGCCACCTTGGGACCGGCGGCGATGAGCTCGCGGATCATCTCCCTGCGGAACAGCCAGTAGTGGATCCTCCACTCCCTTCCGTCGTACAGGGTGGTCTCCTCCCTCTCGGTGGTGAGGATGCCCGCATCCTCCAGCATGTAGAACGCGTCCCTATCCTCGGGCTCGAGGATGTTGTCGATGATCCTGTCCGCGTAACCGAAGAAGTTCAGGACCCTGTGGGCGAGGTCGTACGCCTCCTCCTCCTCCATGGCCCTGGAGCTGCTGTCGATGCTGTTCTTGATCGCCATCGTGAGGTCATGGATGGTGATTACCGCCACGGGAATCACTCCACGAGGTCGAGGAATCCGACATCGGTGGTTCCGACATCCTTCGCGATCTGGTCCACGAGCGCCTCGGGGACGTTTCCGTCGACGGAGAGGAACATCATGGCGCACTTGTCGCACCTGGATACGGACATCTGGGCAATGTTGATGCCTGCGTTGCCGAGGACGTTGCCGACGATCCCGATGACCCCGGGTGCGTCCTTGTACCTCAGGTAGAGCATGTCTCCGCTCATGGGGGCGTCGAAGGTGAACCCGTCGAGCCCGACGATCCTGGGGACCCCGCCGATGACGGTTCCGCGGACGGAGCGGGTCTTGCCCTCATAGGTGAACTTCATCTCGACGACGCTGGCGTAGTCCTTGGCGGTGTCGTTGCTGGTCTCGGCGATCTCGATGCCCTTCTGCTTGGCGACGGGGAGGGCGTTGATGATGTTGGCCGATCCGATGACGTTCTTCAGGTATCCGATGACCGCGTTGACGGTCAGGATCTTGGTCTGCTTGCCGGCGAGTCCGCCGCAGTAGACGACCTCCAGCTTGTTCAGGGGGTGGTTGCCGACGATCTGCTGGACGAGAGAGCCCATCCTCTGGACGAGGGGCATGTAGGGCTCGGTGACGGCATCGAGCTTGCCGCGGGGGGCGTTGATGGCGTTGGAGACGACGTCGTCCTTCAGATACATGGAGACGTGCTCGGCGATCTCGATGGCGACCCTCTCCTGCGCCTCGACGGTGGATGCTCCGAGGTGGGGCGTGGTAACGAGGTTGTCCAGCTCGAGGAGCTTCTTCTCGTTCTCGTCCAGGGGCTCGTTGCACCAAACGTCGAAGGCCGCTCCGGCGATGATCTTCTCCTTCAGGGCGGTGTAGAGGTCGCCCTCGTTGACGATCCCTCCGCGGGCCACGTTGGCGAGCCTCGCGTTGGGCTTCATCATCTTGAACTGCGCCAGGGAGATCATGTTCCTGGTCTCGGGAAGGAGCGGGGTGTGGATGGTCATGAAGTCGGCGGTGGTGATGACCTCCTCCAGGGTGGTGAGCCTGACTCCGAGGGAGTCCGCCACGTCCTTGGGGAGGAACGGGTCGTAGCCGATCATGGTCATGTTGAAGGCCTTCATGCGCTTCGCGACCTCTCCTCCGACACGTCCGACACCGATGATCCCCAGGACCTTGCCGTTGAGCTCGACTCCGGTGTATTTGGACCTCTTCCACTCGCCCCTGTGCATGGACTCATGGGCGAAGGGGATGTTCCTCGCAAGGGCGAGGAGCATGGCGCAGGAGTGCTCCGCCGCGGACAGGATGTTCGCGGAGGGGGTGTTCATGACGAGGATCCCTTTGTCGGTGGCGTACGGGACGTCGATGTTGTCCACGCCGACTCCGGCGCGTCCGATGACCTTGAGGTTCTTCCCGGCGTCGATGACCTTCTTGGTGGCCTTGGTGCCGGACCTGATGATGAGGCAGTCGTAGTCTCCGATGACGGAGCACAGCTCATCCTCGGACATGCCGGGCTTCTCGTCGACCTGGAATCCGGCATCCTTGAGGATCTTCACCCCGTCCTCGGACAGGGGGTCTGAAATCAATACCTTGGCAACCATTTTCACTCCTCCATAATGGAATCCATAGCGGCCAGCAGCTCCTTCACGCCTGCGGGTGTGACGTCGCCCATGTGGCCGATTCTGAAAGTCTTCTCTTTGACCTCGCCGTAGCCGTTGGAGATCTCGTATCCCTTGGCCTTGAGCTTCTTGTGGAAGTCGTCGAAGTCCAGGTCCCCGCGGTTGAGGACCGATATCCCCTTGGACCTGTATCCGGCCTCGGGGAACACGCCAGCGAGCTTCTTGTCGGCCCAGTCCTCGCAGAGACGGGACATCTCGTCGTGGCGGGCGTAGAGGTTCGTCATGCCCTCCTTGAGCATCTTGTCGAGCTGATGGTCCAGTCCGTACATGAGGGAGACAGGGGGCGTGGTGAGCGCGTAGTTCACGTCGCTCTGCTTCTTGATCTTGAGCAGATCGGTGTAGAATCCACGATTCTTGACCGTCTTGGCCTTCTCCAGCATCCTCTCGGAGCAGAGCATGATGGCCAGTCCGGGAGGCAGGGCGAGGGCCTTCTGGGAGCCGAAGATGATCGCATCGGCATCCATGTCCTTGACGCGGAGGTCCTTGGTGTAGGCGGCGGTGACCGCGTCGACGATCTTCAGGGCGTCCGGGTTCTGCTCGGATACGGCCCTGGAGATGGCGACGGAGTCGCTGAAGACACCGGTGGACGACTCATTGGCGCACCAGCAGACCGCCTCGACATCCTTGCCGACCTTGCCCTCGATGTGCTCGGGCTTCATGGCGGCTCCCCACGGGACCTGGACCTTCTCGACGGTCTTGCCGTTGAGTTCTCCGATCTCGATGAGCCTGTTCCCGAAAGATCCGTTCGTGATGCCGAGCATCTTCTCGGAGACCCCGTTCCTGACCGCGCCCTCATTGAGGACGGTGGCGGAACCGGCGACGAGGAAGACGTCCATGTCGGTGTCCAGGGTCTTCCTGACCTTCTCGACGATGTTCGCATGGAGCTCCTTGTACTCGCCGGAGCGGTGCGTGATCATCGGTTTGGTCATCGACTGGAAGGTGTCGGGCGCCACGAAGACGGGTCCCACGGTGTAAAGCATCCTGCTCAATATAATCCCTCGAAGCCCTGAGAGGCTGATGATGTGTTATCGGAGCCTCCTTATTAAAGATACGCGCGCGTGAGCGGCCATGGACGGATAGAACGGCCGGATAGTGTCTCCTTCCAGACGGAAAAGTATCGAACAGGACAAACAAGGTGCTCGAATCGATGATTCCGAACTCAAGGATTCCGGAGAACGTGGAACAGGAACCGCCGGAGCGGATCCGAGAGATGCAGTCCAGGCCCGCCCCTGCATGGGAACAGGGGCAGGACCTGTCGGAACTTTTGAATCAGAGGTTAGCCAGGGTCTTCTTGATCCTGTCGAATCCCTCGCGGATCTGGCCCTCGGAGGTCGCATAGGACACTCTGAAGAAGCCCTCTCCGCCGGGTCCGAATGCGATGCCGGGGGTGACGGCGACATGCCCCTCCTTGAGGAGGACCTCAGCCAGCTTGGCCGACGACATGTCCATGCTGTACTTGGGGAAGACGTAGAACGCCCCCTTGGGGACGTTGCACTCGAGCTGGGGGATCTCCGAGATGAGATCCAGTGCCAGATCGCGCCTCTTCCTGAACTCCGCCACCATGGCGTTCTTGGCATCCTGGGGTCCGCGGATGGCCTCCACGGCGGCCTTCTGCACGAAGGAGACGCAGCAGGAGATCGAATGGGACTGGAGCTTGTTGATGGCCTTGATGTTCTCCTCGGAGGCTACCGCCCATCCGAGCCTCCATCCGGTCATGGCGTAGGTCTTGGAGAGACCCGACACCAGGAGGGTGCGGTCGAACATGCCGGGGAACGATGCGATGGATGTGTGCTTGCCCTCGTAGATGATGGCCTCGTAGATCTCGTCGGAAAGGACCATGATGTCGTTGGCGATGGCGATATCCGCGATCTGCTTCAGGACCTCCCCGGGCATCACGGTGCCTGTGGGGTTGGAGGGGGTGTTGAGGATGATCATCTTCGTCCTCGGGGTCACGGCGGCCTCGATCATCGCGGGGTCCACGACGAACTCGTCCTCGTACTTCGAGGAGACGTAGACGGGGACTCCCCCGGCCAGACGGATGCACGCCTCGTAGGAGACCCAGGTAGGGTCCATGAGGATGACCTCGTCCCCGGGATCGATGTATGCCAGCGCGATCATGAAGATCGCCTGCTTGGTGGGCGTGATGAGAACGTTTGAGGCTTTGCAGGGAACGCCGTCGACCCTGTTCTCCATCTCGGCGACGGCCTCCCTCAGCTCAGGGATGCCTGTTGAGGGGGTGTAATGCGTGAAGCCCGCGTGGAGCGAGTCGCAGCATGCGTCGATGATGTTCTCAGGTGTCGTGAAATCCGGCTCGCCCATGGAGAACGAGACGATGTCCACGCCCTCCGCTTTCATCTGACTGACCAGATTCGATATTGCGATTGTCCCCGAGGCGGGGACCTCCTGGAGCCTCTTCGATACCATTGGCGTTCCTCTTTTGAGAGCGCATGGCGGAGGGACAATTAAAGACTCGGGTCGGAAGACTCCGGTCCGGCGCTTACGCTACAGGGTCGGAAAGAAAGGTAGGGTCCGGCACGCCTGCGGACGCACCGGACGTTGCAGGGGATCAGGACATTATGTCCTTGAGGTGGCCAGCGGGGATCGAATCCCTGATCTCCATGGCGAGCCTCGCCCCGGTGCTCAGACCGGGATAGATGAGGTCCGCGTACGGGGAACCCGAGATGAACGGGTTGGTGCCGGCGACGATCCTCGTGGAGATCTCGAAGACCTTGAACTCCAACTTGTCGGAGACGACCGTCTCCAGACAGAACGGGCCCCACATGCCGCCGAAGAGCTCATAGGACTTGTTGACCACGTTCTCGGCCATCTCGAAGGCCCTGGGCAGCAGGGACTCCCTGATGACGCAGGACGTGTTCCCAGTGACCACGAAGGAGGGGTACAGACCGTGCCTCTTGGACTCCTCGATGGATCCGAGCTTGTACATCTCGTCGATATTGGACTCGTCGCGCCTGTCGATGGACATGAGCTCCAGGGATCCGCCCTGCTCGCACCTGTATCCGTCGGTCTTGTACGGGTCGTAGAAGAAGTGGAGGTAATACCTGGTTCCGAGGCAGTACTCCTGGATCGTGTACGGCTGGCTCTGGTCGATTGACATTTTGAAGTCGGGGTAGTCCATGGCGATGAAGTAGCCCCTCCCGCCCTTGGCCCCATGGTACTTGACCATGACCGGCTCGTTGATCTCCCTGGCGTCGGTGATGAGCTTCGGCATCGGCACGCCTGCGGACGTAATCCACTGCCTCTGCTTGTCCCTGTCGGATTCCCAGCCGAGAACCGCCCTGTTCCCATAGGACGGCACCTCCAGCTCGGCGAACCTGCGGGGGCCCATGTACTCCACGAAGGAGCCGTGGGGGATGATGACGACGTTCCTGTCCAAGAGCTCCCCGGTGCGCTCCTCGAAGTCGTCGAAGTCCTTGTAGCGCATGATCTCGTCGGGCTTGGCGAGGGGGAAGGCATCATAGTACTTCGTGCTGTGAGTGATGGTCAGTCCGAGGGTCTTGAATCCCATCTTCCTGGCACCGTGGAAAATCTGAAGCGACGAGTGGGAGCAGAGCGTGGCGATCGTTATGTCGCTGGTGTCGTACTCGTCGAGAATCTCGTCGATCTTGCTCTTGGGAACCATATCTGGCAATTGTGTTCCCGTTAATAAATTTCATTGTGGGCTCCATGAGGCTCGAGGCCCATCACACTCTCCCTCCGGACATGCATATCCTCTGCTTGGGGCTGCGGGGCTTGTCGGGATACAGATACCTCAGCTCGCCGGCCTCGATCATCCGGTTCACGGCATCGCGGGCGGTCTTGTTTATCCCGCGATACCCCAGCGCCTTGGAGATGTCTGCCATGGACATGCACCCCTTGGACCGGAGAAGCGCCTTCACCCTGTCCTCGATGGTACCTTCGACCTCCCAGAGGCGCGTGAAATCAGGATGTATGTGAAGAACGGCTTTGAAATAGGAGCGTTCGGAGTCGGTCACCAACTGCAACGGAGGAGAACCGTTGTCCTCCAACGATCTCACAACCTTTGGGATGCCAGTCAACCTCGATTCCGTCAGTTTCAGCTCCTTGAGATACTCCCCCACTCTGGCGTTACGATACGTCCCGACAGAGATGTTGTTGTTGGCTAGATCCTCATCGGATACGCGCGCGCTCGGACCGGGGGAGTTCAGGAACTCCATGGTATCCGATGTTATAGTGACTGTCACGGGCTCGCCGATCTCGTAGCTCTTGTGATAGATCGCGTTCACGAGCAGCTCCCTGACCGCGATCAAAGGATAGTTCTTGATACGCACCGCCTCAATCGAGTCGTCGAGCTTGTATATGCGTTCCTCGAGCTTTCCTTCCAGTATCGCCATCGCGTTCCTGATCTGAGCATCCAATGGGCCCCTTACACGGACCTCGGACATTCCATCGCCGGTTGGGTCCGGCTTTGTCACGATATCGATGTATGCTCCTCTGAAGAACCTATCAGGTTCATCGTTGAAGAACATCAGAGCGATGTTCAACGGGCGGGGACACTCCTTTACACCGCCGAGGATCCTCATGTCCTGACACAGGACCTCTATCGGCACGATCCTCGATGCCGAGAACAGACTGCTCCCTACGCGCGCCAGATATTCGGAGATGAGAGAAGGGTACACATCGGCCAGCGTGGCATCGGGATTATCGCAGATATCGAAAGGGATCTGCCGAGACACCTCGTATAGTCTGCGTTCATCCTCGCGGTCCACACGGATGGTGCTGGACATCTTCCTGATGTAATATGCCCTCTCCCCTTCCTTCCTCTCTCTGCTGTACTTCACAGGACATGAGTAGGGGCGCCTGGTACCCACAGGGCACCATATGATCAAAGTGGCCTTGCCATCGACATCCTCTACATCCACGACAGGGATGTAGCGAGGCTCTATCAGATTGGCCATCCCGACAGCCTCGTTCATCATCTTGTCTATCGAAGACCTGTCCAACCCGACCACCTCGGGTAGTCCCGAACTCTGGTCGACTCCGACGATGATGTATCCTCCGCCCCATCCATCGATATCGTTCGCGAACGCACAGATGGTATGGAGTATCCTCTCTGGATTCCAGCCCCTTTTATATTCTAATCTCGGGCCTTCCACCTTCGTACCGTAGACCAGATCATGTACGTTCACAGGTATCGGCATAGTATCGGGTATGTGAACGCATGGAATGAGATAAACTTATGTTTCAACTTAAGTCTGAACTTAAGTCTGAACTTAATTCTGAACTTATGTCTCACAGACCCCACGCCCCGACTCCGAACACCGTCTCCCATCTCGGAGAGCGCAGCACTGCATGCAGTCACACTGCTCAAATACGACCATTCCGATGTCCTGAAGTCCCTTAAAGGACAGGTCGATCATATGGACACGAACGAACTAACACCCCATATAGAAGAGATAAAACGGGTGCTCGGAAACAAAATCGACGACGACCAGCTGATGGCGGAACTGAGGAAGTACATCGACGACTACCACGTCGATATCACCGCCGCCAAGCGCGGTATCATAAGGAAATACGGAGGCGCCGACACAGGATTCGCTACCGCAGACACCGTTTCCAAGAAAATCGCGGACCTGAACGGCTCGGAGACCAAGGTGGATGTCCTCGGCAAGATCGTCTACGTCGAGAGCAAGACCATCACCGTCAAAGGCCTCAGCAAGACCATCGTCTCCGGAATCCTCGGCGACGATACGGGAACCGCATCATTCACCGTGTGGGAACCCGGAGCGGTACAGCTCGAGAAGGGCTCCACCTACACATTCAGGAACTGCTACTGCAAGCTCTGGAACGACAGGGTCCAGATCAACATAGGGAACCGCGGAAGGGTCGAGGCCGCCCCCGGAGTGGAGCTCGAAGTCCCCAACAGCAGCGCCTCGCTCTCGGCATCCGACGTGAAGATCGGAGACATCAGAGAAGGCATGGGCAACGTCAACGTCGCGGGGAAGATCCTCTCCGTCGAAGCCAGGAAGATCAACAGCAGGGGAGAAGAGAAGGTGGTCTACTCCGGTATCATCGCGGACGATACCGGCAAGATCCAATACTCCGCATGGCACGATTTCGATCTCAAGGAAGGGGAATCCGTCAGCGCGAAGAACTGCTACATCCGCGCATGGAAGGGGATACCCCAGCTCAACATAGGCGACCGCGCGGTCATCGAACGCATCGACGAGAAGTTCGATGTCGATGCCGGAGAGTCCCTCAAGACCGTCGACGAGATCACCAGGATCGGAGGAGGCCTCGACATCACGATCGAAGGAGTGGTCGTGGATGTGAAGAACGGCAGCGGCCTGATCAAGAGGTGCCCCCAGTGCAAGCGCTCCATGCTCAACGGCATCTGCACCGTCCATGGAACCGTGGAAGGAGTCCCCGATCTTAGGATGAAGCTCGTCGTGGACGATGGAACAGGCGCCGTCGGTGCCATCCTGAACAGGGCGGATACGGAGAAGATCACCGGGGTCTCTCTCCAGGCGGCCCAGGGGCTCGCCTCCGCAAGAGGAGAGGGCGTGGTCGTCAGGGAGCTCATGGGCAAGATCCTGCTCAGGAGGATCCGCATCACCGGGAACGTGATGAGCGACGACTACGGGCCGAGCATGATCGTCAGGTCCGCATCCGACGTCGAGGTGGACGTCCCGGCCGAGGCCGAGAAACTCCTTTCCGAAGTGGAGGCGGCGATATGAACGCCAACGGAAAGGCCAACCCCCGCGAGACCGCATGGAGGGTGTTCGCCAACGAGATCAACACCTCCACCCTGGAGATCAAGGCCACCGAGGAGAAGATGCCCTCGTACCTCGTATCCCCCCTGGGTGCGAAGATCAACAGGGTGCTCATCGCCGGTACCATGACCGAGAAGGCCAACAGCGGCACCGATGACGAACCCATGTGGAGAGCGAGGATCCAGGACGTCAACGGGCAGTTCTTCCTGAACGTCGGTAGATTCCAGCCCGAGGCCGTGGCCGCCATGGCGGATATCGAGCCCCCGTGCTACGTCGCGGCGGTCGGAAGGGTCAGGGCGTACACCGGCGACGACGGCAGGACGTTCGTCTCCGTCCGTCCCGAGCGCATCATCAAGATTGAGGAAGCCACCCTGAACGAGTGGCTCCTGGAGACCGCCAAGTCCACCTGGGCCAGGCTCAAGTGGATGAAGGAGGTCGTTTCCCTCCCCGATGCCAAGGTCCCCGACCTCATCAAGATGGGCATGAGCCCCGTGCAGGCCGAGGGGATGCTGTACGCACTGGACAACTACGGGCAGATGCCGGACTCCGCCGTGTACCTGAAGACCATCCAGAACGCGCTCCGCAGACTGCTGCCCGAGAAGGACATCGACTTCGGATTCGCCGAGGGCGTCGACGACATCCCCGACGAGATCGATATGGAGGACGACGGCCCCTCCAACGGAGGCCAGAACCACGGGCAGATGGAGGACATCATCCTGCAGCTCCTGGAGGAGCTGGATACCGACGGCAAGGGCGCCCCGAGGGACGAGCTGGAGAGGCGCGCGGAGGCCGAGGGCATCAGCGCCATCGAGCTCGAGGAGATCTCCAACACCCTGATGGACAAGGGGCTCGTCTACGAGCCCAATCTCAGATACCTGAAGAAGATCTGAATACGGCGGGAGGGGTCCCCTCCCACCGGAAACCGTTTATCTGATCATTCCGGACAGCTGACTGTCCAGCTTCTCTTCGTATTCCTTGAATCCAAGCTTCCCAGCCATGATCATCCAGAACGCCATGATGCCCATGAACAGGGCGATGAATCCGGCGGTTCCGGTCATGAACGACAGGATGCACAGGATGAGGGCGGGCCAGTAGTGCTCCCTCTTCAGGCAGAGGTAGGCGGAAATTATCCCGCAGACCGACGAGATGATGTATGCGAACGCTGCGTACTCGAAGTACGAGTGGATCTCATCATAGGACAGACCGTACTGCTCGATGTACGATTGCGTATTGGGATCGTTCCATATCAGATCGGTCATCGAATCCGCCGCGACGGCGACGTAGATGCCGATCACGAGGAACGGTATCGAATAGACGAGCATCATGGCCGCAGCCCACTTGAGCTGCTTCCCGACGGCTTCCTTGATCTCCGTCTTCTCCTGCTCTACAGCCTCGGGATTCCTCCCGGGGACGCGGGTGCCGCATTCCGGACAGAATTTCTGCTCGGGCGTCAGCATGTGCCCGCATTGGTAGCAGAAGTTCTGGTTGCTTTCCGACTCCATGAAAGTTCGAGTGACTTTTTGCGTATAAACCGTTCGTTCAGCTTCTGAAGACTGCCGTACCATATCCGACCACGGACCCGGGGTCCAGCCCCAGGGAATCGTATGAATCGGTATGTTTGATGTCGGTCGGGGTGCAACCTTCGCACAGCATCATCGCCACCGCCGTCGGCCCGTAGCCGCACATCGAGATGCGATTCTTCGCCACGACACGGTACAGCCCCTGCCAATCCATCCTGCGGACCTGCTCCAGAACCATGAGGTCCAGCCTCTCGGCCTCCGCCTTCGGGATGTAATGGGACAGGTCTGTGGATGCCACGAACACCACATCGTAGCCGTCGCAGGCCTCCTTCAGGTTCTCCGCGAGAACGACAGCCGCCTCGGGGGACTGGTCACTCATCATGATCGGAACTATCCTCGCATCGGGATCGATGTACTGCAGGAACGGTACCTCCACCTCGATGGAATGCTCGTATCTGTGGGCCTCCGGTATGTCCGGGACAGAGCGCGACAGCTTCGAGCATATCCCCTCATGGACCGGGCACGGACCGAAAGGCGTGAGGAACGGTTCCGAGCAGAGCGTGTTCACAGGGCACATGCCGTGATGGTCCGGACCTATCACGACGTAGGCATCAGGGTGGCCGTCCTCCGCGAGAAGACGGAATGCATTGGCCGCGTTGGCCCCCGATGCCATGTATCCCGCATGGGGGACGACGGCTCCGCGGATCGATCTCCTATCGGAGGATGGGCCCGGACGCCCGGATGCCAAGGGGCTGTCGAAGCACGCGTCGATGGATGCTCTGAGCGAATCCGCATCGGATGGATAGAACCTGCCGGACACGGCGGGAAGTCTCATGGAAGAAGGAAAGGGATTGGTGGAAAAAGTTTGTTTTGGGTCCCCCGGAGGGGGCCCGTTCACATGACCAGCTTGGCCTCGAAGTCCTCGATCTCGAGCTTGAAGTCGGCGGGGTCCTTGATGTCTCCCCTGTCGACGAGGACCTGCCTGGACAGAAGCCAGAACACGCAGGCCAGAGCGCGCCTTCCCTTGTTGTTGGTAGGGACGACGAGGTCGACGTTGCGGGTCTCGTTGTTGGCATCGCACATGGCGACGATGGGGATTCCCAGGTTGAGGGCCTCGTTGAGGGCCTGCTTGTCGGCCGAGGGGTCGGTGATGACCAGGACCTCGGGCTCGATGAAGTTGGGGTTGGCGGGGTTGGTCAGGGTTCCGGGGACGAACCTTCCGGCGAAGGCAGGTGCTCCGATAGCCTTGGAGAACTCCCTGGCGGGCTTCTGACCGTACTGCCTGGCGCAGACGACGAGGACCCTGTTGGGGTTGAAGCGGCTCAGGAACGCGGCGGCGGCCCTGATCCTGTCGTCGGTCTTCTTGATGTCCAGAACGTACAGGCCGTCGGTCCTGACCTTGTAGATGAACTCCTTCATGTCAGCGGACTTCTGCTGGGTTCCGATGTGGACACCGGAGGTGAGGTAGGTCTCTTCGGGGACCAGGAGCTCGTTGCTGTCTATAGGCTGAATATCGTCGTCTGCCATAGTGATTCCTCTTTATTCTCAGTTCTTCACGACGGTGATGGGCACCATGTCGCACTCGAACTCCTTCATGGCGATGTCGATAGGGTCGAGCATTCCCTCCGGAACGTCCACGAGGACGGGAGCGCCGTAGGAGATCTGCAGCGACCTGGCACCGATGATCCTAGCTTTCTCGAATCTGGTGTATTTCATGTTCTCACCATGTGGGATGGGGCCTCGTAGTCGCATATCCGATATAAGCGTTTGCCCACCCTGTTAGTATAAAACACAAACAACGCACGCGCATATATAGGAGGGACCGGGCGCAACGATTATTTCGACGAAAAGGGTGGGGGTCGACATGACTGGGGAACTGGAGATGTGCGCCGCGGCGTTCTTCCGCGCGATCGGGAAGGATGTTGCGACGACGGACGAATTCGTCATGGGCGTTTCGCTCGGACAGAAATGGATGACCCCGTCCGAAGCCAAGGCCCTCCTCAAGGCGATGGCCGACTCCGGCGCCGTCGAACTCAAGGACGGATACGTGCGGCCCAAAGGAGAGGTGGCATCCGTCGACGTCCCTCTGGCGTACAGGCCCCCCAAGGACATCCTGGCTTCCGCTGCGCCGGCCAAGAATGATACGAAGGGTCAGCAGACCGAGGTGTTCCCCAGGCTCATGGACGTGGCTGCCTCCGCGGGCATCCAGCGCAGGGAGTTCATCCAGGAATGCAACAGGATTCAGAAGAGGCTCGACATCGACATAGCGGTGGCGGCCCTGATAGTCCTCCGTGACGGAGGTGTCCCCATAGACCCGTACGTGGACGAGGTCTATGGGTGGGTCTCCGGGATCACTCGCGCTTGATGAAGTTCCCGAGCGTCATGGAGTTCGAGTAGCCGCCTCCGACGGTTCCTCCGGACTGCACAGCCTCGGTGAGCTTAATGTCGAGGGCCTTCTCGATCTTCTTGATGAGCCTGTCCTCTGGCACAAGGTTGTTGGATTCCACCTTGGCGAGGATCCCCTGCTTCTCCTGGATCTCGTTGGCGAACGTCTTGAGGTCCATTCCGCGGGCTTCGCGGGCCCTTCTGATGACCCCGCCGTAATCGTCGACGATCTCGATCGTGGTGGTTCCGGCGTAGATGTCCTTGGACTGCATGCGCCTCTCGCGCCTCTCGAGCCTCTGGTCGATGACCGACTGGGAGACGGGTGCGCCGGGCCTCGAGGAACCAGCAGTGCCAGACATCTCTCCGAACTTGGAACAGGAAGGGCATACCATGATCCTCGCGCCGCTGACAATGGCCTCGCGGGTCTGCGGAACGTCCTTACCGCACATCTCGCAAATCATGCCAGGGCCATCCGCGAGGACCGTATTATTCTTTGTCCCGGAGTCCTCGGAGATGCGCGCGCGTGGGATAATCGTTATAATAATAGTCCTCCGTACCCCGACGGAGTACATATGACGGGCGAGAACGATGATGTGGCCGAGCTCAAGGCCAAGATTGTCACCCTCGAGGAGCGGAATGTCAGGCTGATGGAGAATCTCCAGAACGCCGAGACGGAGAAACGCTACTCCGAGAGCGAACTATTCAGACTGCAGAAGGACCTCTCCAGGCTCAGGAACGAACTCGAGAGGCTCAAGAGCCCTCCGCTCATAGTCGCATCGCTCAGAGACGTGCTCCCGAACAACCGCGTCGTGGTCAAGAGCACCACCGGACCCGATTTCGTCGTCTCCATCTCCGAATACGTGAATGAGAAGGACCTGATCCCCGGATCCAGGGTGTCGCTCAACAAGCAGACCCTGTCGCTCATGGAGATCCTCCCGACCCCCGTCGACCCTGTCGTCTCCGGCGCGGAGATCATCGACAAGCCGGACGTCACCTACGACGACATCGGAGGTCTGAAGAACCAGATGCTGGAGCTCAGGGAGGCCGTGGAGGATCCGCTGCTGAGGCCCGAGCTCTACAAGAAGGTCGGAATCGAGCCCCCCAAGGGAGTCCTTCTCGTCGGACCCCCCGGAACCGGTAAGACGCTGATGGCCAAGGCCGTCGCCAACGCTACTCAGGCGACGTTCATCAGGATGGTCGGATCGGAGCTCGTCCAGAAGTACATCGGAGAAGGCGCCAGGCTCGTCCGCGAGCTGTTCCAGCTCGCCAAGGACAAGGCGCCCAGCATCATATTCATCGACGAGCTCGACTCCGTCGGAGCGAGACGCCTCGACGTCGCCACCTCGGGGGACCGCGAGGTCCAGAGGACCCTCATGCAGCTCCTCTCCGAGCTCGACGGATTCACCCCCACCAGCGACGTCAAAATCATCGGAGCCACCAACAGGCCCGATATCCTCGACGATGCGCTGCTGAGGCCCGGAAGGTTCGACAGGATCATCGATGTCGGACTGCCCGATGTGGACAGCAGGAAGCAGATCTTCGAGATCAACATCAGGCACATGAATGTCGACAAGAAGGTCTCCTCCAAGAAGCTGGCAGAGGCCACCGACGGATTCTCCGGTGCGGAGATCAAGAGCATCTGCACCGAGGCGGGAATGCTCGCCATCCGTGCCGGCAGGGACCACATCACCGAGAACGACTTCATCAAGGCGAAGGAGAAGGTCGCCGACGCCGGAAGGAACAAGTCCAAGCCCGCACCCGCACACATGTTCGGGTGAATGAAACCCCGGGGGAGACCCCGGGCCTTTCCTTTTTCTCGAAAACCTGCACCGGATCGAATCAGATGTCGAAACGTGATATGAACTTGACTTCCGCACGTCAGGCATGACCTGCCGAAGTTCTATTCCTTTTGTGGATT
>ERZ773194.1653-NODE-1653-length-23399-cov-29.799092_pt1 | contig 23399 bp, 19 predicted proteins | sample MGYA00511240_ERZ773194 | MGnify/ENA primary metagenome ERZ773194 (study PRJEB29015, sample SAMEA2737774) | human gut metagenome | biome: human gut; feature: human-associated habitat; material: faeces | place: China | collected 2012 ... | reverse complement strand
GGTGCACAGGTTATCGTGGCCAGTGAATCTTACGGTGTGGATGACATGGAAAATGAGACCGGCATCTGCAAGATTGCAAAAGATATGGGTCTGGAAGCGACAGCAGCCAGTGAGATCACCAAGCTTTATGGACTGACCAGACGTACACGTACAGCTGCAATCAATGCGTCCATTTTGCCGAAAATGCTCAATACAGCAAATTCTACAGAACAGAGTGTAAAAAGCGCCGGGGTAGAAGTTCCTCTGATGATCATGAGAGGTGACGGCGGTGTTATGGAGATCAGTGAAATGAAAAAACGTCCGGTCCTTACGATGTTGTCCGGTCCTGCAGCTTCTGTGATGGGAAGTCTGATGTATCTGCGTGCCTCAAATGGTGTATATTTTGAAGTTGGAGGAACAACGACGAATATCGGTGTAATCAAAGACGGACGTCCTGCCATTGATTATTCGAATGTAGGCGGACACCGTACATATATCAGCAGTCTGGATGTGCGTGTCCTCGGTGTTGCCGGAGGAAGTATGGTGCGGGCAGATAAGAGCGGTGTCAAAGATGTGGGACCACGTTCCGCACATATTGCAGGTATGGACTATGCGGTATTTACTCCGGAAGAAGAAATCGTGGATCCGAAAGTCGTATTCTTCAGCCCGAAAGAGGGAGATCCTGCGGACTATGTAGCGATCGAACTGAAAAGCGGAAAGCGGATCACGATCACAAATACCTGTGCAGCGAATGTGCTGGGACTGATTAAACCAGAATATTTTGCCTATGGAAATGCCAATGCGGCGCGCAAGGCAATGCAGCCTCTGGCAGATTACATGGGAAAAACAGTGGAAGAGGTTGCAGAACAGATTCTGACAAGAGCCTATGAGAAAATTGAACCGATCATCATGGAACTGGCAGAAAAATATCGCCTGGAGAAAGATCAGATCAGTCTGGTAGGAGTCGGCGGAGGAGCCGCTTCCCTGATTGGATTCTGTTCGGATAAAATGGGACTTCGCTATTCCATTCCGGATAATGCAGAGGTCATTTCTTCCATCGGTGTTGCACTTGCAATGGTACGTGATGTAGTGGAACGAGTGGTTCCAAACCCGACACCGGAAGATATCCGCTCGATCAAAGCAGAAGCAATTGACAAAGCAGTGGAAAGTGGTGCCGCAGCGGACAGTGTGGATGTTCATATCGAGATCGATCCTCAGACTTCAAAGCTGACAGCGATCGCGCTGGGCTCCACAGAAGTAAAGACAACCGATCTTTTGAAGGAATGTACAGCAGAAGAAGCACGTCAGCTGGCAGCAGAGGATTTAAAAGAAGAACCTTCTGCAATCAAGGAAGAATGTGCAACAAAGAATTTCTATGTATTTGGTACAGACAGAAAAGGAAAACATCCGGTTCGTATTCTGGATAAAAAAGGATTTATCAAAGTGCAGAGAAATGATGGAAAAGCTCTTCTTTGTAAAGCGGGAAGCTACCGGAATGTGGTCTCTCAGATGTGGGAAGAACTGGCGATTTATCAGCAGGATGCCATCCTGCGCCCGGATTACTATATTTGCGCCGGAGCCCGGGTGATGGATTTTTCAGGATCTGTTGATCTGGATAAGATTATGATGCTGATGGAAGTTGAGATGCAGATGATCAATCCATCTGATGATGTGATCATTGTGGGAGCGAAAAACAGTCTGTAATAATAGAAGGGAATATGCAGCAATATGGACAAGAGTGGTAAAAGAAACCGGTTTTTGGATGCGCTGGCAGGCAGAAATGTACAGGAAGAACCAGAAAAGTTTCCGGAAATTCCATTGAAAGATATGGTGCAGACACTGGAGGGTGTGACAGAAGAAGCGTGGGGACGCTATGCATTTGCAAGAGAACCCCTGGAGCGAAAGTTTACGTCACAGGAAAAAGATGCGTACACTGTGAAAGCAAATGCCTGCGGACGGGAATGGGCGAAGCGCATCAGTGAAAAATATGGGACTGAAGATCCGAAGATTCTGGCCGGGAAAATGGGCATGAAAGTAAAGATGCCGAAAGTTCCGACCGGAGGAGGGGTGGTTTTGTTTGCACAGTATGTACAGCCAGATGAGATCACAATCTTTACAGACTGCGTAGATAAGGCGGCTGCGCTTGAAAAACAGTGCGGCTGCCCGCTTCTTAAAAAGGAGCGCCTGCTGGAAATTTTGCTGGCACACGAATTGTTTCATGCAGTGGAGGAACAATATGCAGGAGAAATTTTTACCAGAACAGAGAAAATTGAGCTGTGGAGAAAACCATTCTCCAACCGTTCTGTGATCTCATGCCTGTCAGAAATTGCGGCAATGGCATTTGCCAGACAACTTTCAGGGCTGAGTGTTTCTCCGTATATGCTGGACGTACTGCTTGTATATTCCTATGATAAAAATACTTCTTATGGTCTGTATGATGAAATCTGGAAATGGAACAGGGAAGTATTGTCCGATAAAAATCAGGAGGAAAAAAGATGCTGACGACAAATATTTTACTGGCTGAGAAATACGATTATCTCAGTGAGAAATTTAAAAAAGCGTTTACGTTTTTAAGAGATACCGATCTTGCCGCTCTGCCGGTTGGAAATGTACCGATTGACGGGAACGAAGTGTATGCGAATGTGCAGAGTTATTCTACAATGGATGCTGCAGATTGTCCGTTTGAAAGTCATAAAGAATACTTCGATGTACAATATGTAGTGGAAGGAGAAGAATGTTTCGGTTACGAGCCGGTAGAAAATCTGATTCCGTCCGTGGAGTATGATGCAGAGAAGGATCTGATTTTTTATCAGGAACCTGCGGATTTTGGAAGTGTCATTTTAAAAGCCGGGGATTTTGCAATCGTGCCGCCGGAAGACGGACATGCTCCGAGACGAATGACAGCAAATGGTTCCTGTCACGTAAAGAAAATTGTGGTGAAAGTAAGAGTATAGGAGGTAGTTCAAGTGAAGAGTTCATTTCGTTGGTATGGAGACAGTGATCCGGTCACACTCGATAAAATCCGTCAGATTCCGGGAATGCGTTCGATTGTTTCTGCTGTGTATGATGTGAAGCCGGGAGAAGTATGGCCGGAAGAGAGCATCAAACATCTGGTTGATGAATGTGCGGCAAATGGTCTGGTATTTGATGTGGTAGAGTCTATTCCTGTCACAGAAGAGATTAAACTTGGAAGACCGGAACGCGACCGTCATATTGAAAATTACTGTGAGTCGATCCAGCGCTGTGCGAAGTACGGAATCAAATGTATTACTTATAATTTTATGCCGGTTTTTGACTGGACGCGAACCCAGTTGGATAAAGAAGCTGAGGATGGATCTACCAGTCTTGTGATGTACTGGGATCAGCTGAAAGGGCTGGATCCACTGAAAGATGATATCCATCTGCCTGGCTGGGATGCCAGCTACACACAGGATGAGGTGCGTGAATTGATCCGGGCATATGGAGAGCTTGGAGAAGAAGGGCTGTGGGCGAATATTGAATATTTTCTGAAACGGGTGATCCCTGTGGCAGAAGAATGCGATGTCGTGATGGCATTACATCCGGATGATCCTCCGTATCCGATTTTTGGATTGCCGAGGGTGATTACATGTGAGAAAAATATTGATCGTTATCTGTCGATCGTGGACAGCCCGGCAAACAGTCTGTGTCTTTGCACAGGTTCGCTTGGAAGCTCCCCTGACAATGATATCCCTGCAATGGTGCGTAAATATTCCGCAATGGGGCGTATCGGCTTTATGCATATCAGGAATGTGAAGATTCTTCCGGACACATCGTTTGAAGAGTCAGGTCACTTGACGCAAAAAGGTTCTCTGGATATGAATGCGATCGTGAAGGCGCTAGTTGAAACGGGATTTGAAGGATATTTCCGTCCGGATCATGGACGCATGATCTGGGGAGAGAGCGGAAAGCCGGGATATGGTCTTTTTGACCGGGCGCTGGGAAGTGCGTATATCAATGGTCTGATCGAAGCAAATGGCGGAGTTATCGAAGAATAGGAAAAGGGACAGCACAATATTTTTTTCTGTCATAATATAGTATACAGCGGTCATGTTATATTCGGCATGACCGTTTTTTTATTTTTATCTGTCATAATGTGTTGATATTGTCTTCATATTTAAATATACTAGTGTAGCAGAGAAAGAATCTTTATAAGATTTTAATGGAACCAAAAAAGTTTTCATGCAGTTTTTAGATATGAAGTGTTAAATTTGACAGGAAGTGAAAAATATGGGAGCGAAAATATGAAACAGGAACAGATGAAAATCTGGGAAAGATTTTTAAAAGGGCTGCTGGTAATGACAGGGATCCTTTTTATAGCAACTGGAATTGGATATTTATTCCGGTATCTTGGATTTTCAGAAGAAAATATCATTATTGTATACATTTTAGGGGTTCTGATCATTGCAATCATTACGGTCAACAGAGGATGGAGCGTATGCTATTCGCTGCTCAGTGTGTTGTTGTTTAATTTTTTGTTTACAGATCCAAGATTTACGTTTTTTTCGTATGATTACGGGTATCCAGTGACATTTGTGACTGTGTTTATTGCAGCCGTGATCGTCAGTAATTTGACCATACAAATCCGTAAGCAGGGGTATCGGGCTGAGCAGATGGCTTTACGTACCCGCATCCTGTTGGAGACGAATCAGATGCTCCAGAAGGCGAAGAATGCGGATGAGATGATTGAAGAGACTGCAAGGCATCTGATGCGCATGATGGGAAAAAATGTGATATATTATCGGGCAGAGGATGGAATACTTTCTGAGCCCAGGTTTTGTATGGCAGAACCTGGTGCAGCCAAGATGTTATACTTGCAGCAGCGGGAACGGCAGGCTGCGCAGTGGGCGTTCGAGAATCGAAAACGCGCAGGAACAGGAATGGATCAGTATCCGGATGCACATTGCCTGTATCTGGCAATCCGAAACGAAGACATGGTCTATGGCGTGATCGGAATTGCTCTGGAAGGGATGATGATGGATGTCTATGAACAGAACCTGATTTTATCCATTTTAGGGGAATGTGCACTGGCATTGGAAAAAGAGGGCTATAACAGAAAACGGGAAGAAGCGCTTGCACAGGCAAAGAATGAGCAGTTAAGAGCAAATCTCCTGCGTTCGATTTCTCATGATCTTCGGACGCCTCTGACGAGTATTTCGGGAAATGCAGGGATTCTTCTGAACAGTGCGTCAGCGCTTGGTGAAGAGAAGCAAAAACAGCTTTATAAAGGAATTTATGATGATTCCATGTGGCTGATCAATCTGGTGGAAAATCTTCTGTCTGTGACGCGGCTGGAAGACGGGACTATGAATCTGAATCTGCAGATCGAATTGGTGGATGAGGTGATTGAGGGGGCGCTGAAACACATCAGCCGGGATCATTCGGACTATGAATTGAAATTTATTCATTCGGAAGAGCTGCTTCTGGCAAAAATGGATTCCCGTCTCATCATCCAGGTTATTATTAATATTGTGGACAATGCATTGAAATATACGCCGAAAGGCTCTAAAATAGAGATCTATGCAAGAAAAGAAAATCAGATGATCGCGATTTCCATTGCAGATAATGGAAAAGGAATTGCGGATTGTGCAAAAGAAAAGATTTTTGATATGTTTTATACTGCAGACAGTAAAGTTGCAGACAGCAGAAGAGGTCTTGGACTGGGGCTGTTCCTCTGTAAGTCGATCATACAGGCGCATGGGGGAACGATTCAGGTAGCAGATAATGTTCCACATGGTACGATTTTTACATTTACACTGCAGGCAGAGGAGGTTACTTTGAATGAATAAACCATTGATTTTAGCGGTAGAAGATGATACAGCAGTAAGAAACTTGATTACAACTACATTAGAGACACAGGATTACCGTTTCCATACGGCGGCCAACGGTGCTCAGGCAATTTTGGAAGCAGCGTCTCAGAAACCGGATATCATGCTTCTGGATCTGGGGCTTCCGGACATGGATGGAGTGGAAGTGATCAAAAAAATCCGTTCCTGGTCAAATCTGCCGATTATAGTGATCAGTGCGCGGAGTGAAGACAGGGATAAGATTGAGGCGTTGGATGCAGGTGCGGATGACTATCTGACCAAGCCGTTTTCTGTAGAGGAGCTTCTGGCAAGACTGCGTGTGATCCTGCGAAGACTTCAGTATATGGAATCCAGCTCATCTCAGGAAGAAAAAGAATTTGTCAATGGAGACCTGCGGATTGATTATGTGTCCGGCTGTGTGTATTTAAAGGGGCAGGAACTGCATATGACATCCACGGAATATAAACTTCTGATTTTGCTTTCAAAAAACGTTGGAAAGGTATTGACTCATACATATATTACGAAAGAAATCTGGGGAAGTGCCTGGGACAATGATGTAGCTTCTTTGCGGGTGTTTATGGCAACGCTCAGAAAGAAGATTGAAGAAAATCCATCTCAGCCGAAATATATCCAGACACATGTGGGGATTGGATATCGTATGTTGCGGGTGGCGCAGTGACAAAGTGAGTTTTTACGGGGCTGTGATGGCAGCCCCGCTTTGTTTTCATCTCTATGAAACATAGAAACGAGTATTACTCTCTAAATTCTAATATTTGCTTTTCTATGGTTCCATTTTTGTATTGAATCTTGAATGCATTTGCATTCGGATTACTTCTTATAAAATATGGTTTATCATTGTTGACTACAAATGCAGTATCATTTTCCATAGCCAAACCTGCTAAATTTTTTGCTCTTAACATTTTATCAAAAGAATCCCTTCCTTCTTCATTGTAGTGTGGACAATAGGCCATATGAAAAAGATTTAACATTCCATTCGCCCAACAATAATTCCAGTCATTTCCTTCTTGAAATGATCCGCTATCACTATACCCGCAATTAAACCAGCAAATTGCACCTGCACTGATGCCCGTTAATACAGCGAAATCTTTTTCATAGATTTCCAGCAACTTTTCATCTAATTTGTATTGCTTCCAGATCTGCATCATAAAAATTGTATCCCCTCCACCGACATAGATAATATCAGCCCAGGATAAAAGTGCATCGATGTTTTTTTGATCCCCGCTAACTAAACAAAGACTTTTTACTTCACAATTAAGTTGGTTATATTCTTTGGTGATTGCATCAATATATCCCTCTGCATCGTGACTGGCAGTGCCTATAAACAGAACGTTTGGAGTGGTTTTATTAGATAGTGTAATTGCATGTACATTCAGTTTTCTGGTAGATAATAAATCACCACCTGCAATTGCTACAACTCTTCCCATACAGCCATTCCTTTCTTTTATTGTTTTCCCAAATTCTTTGGTTGAATTGTATCATTTCCCCAATGTTTTCGCAATAAAAAAGCAAAGAAGATGGTATTTTGACAAATTAGGATGAAAGCCTTAGAATGAATTTTGAAGCAAGAGGATGGAGAACTATTGAGATTTACGCATGAAAAAAGAGAATCATGTAATTGCTGGAAAATTGAAAGAAGCCTTTGCAGAATGAATTGATAATGGACATAATAACTTTGACGATGAAAATACGATTATTTTGTGTATAGAATTAACAGATGGACGATTGTTTTCACATGGTACGATGTATGAGTTTTAGCCTACATATAAGTATGGAATGACGAAGAGGAGTAAGAAACGATGAATATTGAAAAAGTGTACCAGATGGAATTTGGAAAAATTTATCCATTGCTGGTAAACAAAGCGACAAAAAAGGGAAGACGTCAGGATGAGGTCAATACAGTGATTACCTGGCTAACAGGATATAAAACGCAAGACATTGAAAGTGCAGTAGAGCAATCCATCAGCTATGGGGAGTTTTTCAGAAATGCTCCAAAACCAAATCCAGACAGAATGCTGATAAAAGGTACTGTCTGCGGAGTTCGTGTCGAAGAGATTCAAGAGCCTCTCATGCGCGAAATTCGTTATCTGGACAAATTAGTTGATGAACTGACGAAAGGAAAACCAATGCATGTGATCTTGCGTAATTCGGAGAAGAAAACTTATCAGTTTCAGGCTGTGATCGAGCCGGTTCCCGACAAGGGCGGAGCGTATGTGCGCTTTCCGTATGATATCAGAAAAGAATTTGGTAAAGGAAGAGTGAAAGCAGAGATTACATTTGATGGGAAACTATACTGTGGAAGTATTGTAAATATGGGAGTTAAAAATCCAGACGGTAGCATTTGTTATATTATTGGAATCCGAAAAGAAATTAGAAACAAGATTGGAAAACAGCCTGGAGATCAGGTAACTGTAACAGTGAAAGAGGTATAGCGATCCGGACATTCCGCAACTCGTACTTTCAGAGGTGGGCTTCATCTCATCTGATCAGGTATAGGTTTACAGATGGGAAGTAGTCTGAGAGAACAGACTACTCCGGCAGCTGGTGAAGAACGAATTGACTTTTGCGGAATTCCAGAATTCCTTCGTCACGCATTTTTCCAAGTTCTTTCGAGAGGGCACTGCGATCCAGGTTGAGATAATCTGCCAGTTCCTGTCGGTTAAAAGGAATTTGAAAGACCGTGCTTTCGGCTTTGGACGCCTGAGAGGACAGATAGATCAGCAGACGTCCCCGAATGGTCTTTGGGGTTGTGCAGAAAATCCGGTTGGACAGGATGAGATTTTTGTAAATGGAAATTCGAAGGAGATTCTGCATGATCTTGTCCGTCCAGAGAGTATCTTGATAGCGGGGCTGCATCAAAGTCTCCAGATTCAGGAAAAGAAGATTTGTATATTCAGCGGCTACTGCATTCACCATCAAAGGCTCCTGACAAAAAGCGTAAGTTTCTGCAAATACTTGTCCTGCTGAGATGTTGCTCAGCAGACTTTTATTTCCCCAGAGATCTACATTTTCGATATTAACACTTCCCGTCAGAACAATTCCGATTTCTCGGACAGATTCTCCCATCCGAAAAATAAGTTCATTTTTTTCAAAAGACTGCTGACGCATGCAACTGCAGTTTTGCATTTCGTTCCATTCATTTTCTGTAATTCCCTGAAACAGAGGGGTCTGAACTTTTTTCATAAAATCTTCCTTTCTGTGGTTATAACAACCGAAATATTGCCCTGATTGTACTATACTTGAACTACAAAAACAAGGGAGGAATCAAGATGATCAGAAGAATTATTCAGATAGATGAAGAAAAATGCAACGGATGCGGACTCTGTGCTGCTGCATGTCATGAAGGTGCAATCGGGATGGTCGATGGAAAGGCAAAACTGTTAAGGGATGATTATTGTGACGGTCTGGGTGACTGTCTGCCGCAGTGTCCGACAGGAGCAATCCGTTTTGTGGAGCGGGAGGCTGCCCCATACGATGAGCAGGCAGTGCTGGAAAACCAGAGAAAAAAAGCAGAGCAGTCAACGACAGAATTTTCCGGCTGTCCGGGACAGCGAATGAGACAGCTTTATCCAGAAAGCGGTCATAATACCGAACAAAAGTGTGCCGCACAGTCGTCACAGCTGGCACAGTGGCCATGCCAGATCAAACTGGTTCCGGTACATGCACCGTATTTTAATGGGGCGAAACTGTTGATTGCCGCAGATTGTACAGCTTATGCATACGCAAATGTACATCAGGAGTTTATGCGTGGAAAAGTAACACTTATTGGATGTCCTAAGCTGGATGAAGGAGATTACAGTGAGAAGCTGACACAGATCATTGCGGAAAATGAGATTCAGAGTGTAACAATTCTTCGTATGGAAGTGCCATGCTGCGGAGGTCTGGAAATGGCGGCAAAGAAAGCACTGCAAAACAGCGGAAAATTTATTCCATGGCAGGTCGTGACAGTTTCGATTGGCGGAAAGATTTTAGATTAGGATTTTATAGAATGAAAAATATCAGTAAATCAGAAGTGGTTGTGTTCGGAAAATGTAATACTTAAGGTTTCAAAGTGGGGGTATCATGTATTGTGATACGCCCCTCTTTCTCAATTATTTTCCTGATTCAGAGTCCATCCATAATCATTGTGGTATATCATCTGCTTCGTCATGCCGCCGTCAATACATATATTTTCCCCAGTGATAAAACCTGCTTTATCGGAACAAAGGTATAGTACCATATTGGCAATATCCAGAGAATTCCCAACGCGGCCGGCAGGGTGTTGAATCACATCTGCACCGTCATATTTTGTGTAAGCGGTATCGATCCAACCGGGAGATATTGAATTTACACGAACTTTCCCGGCAAGACTGACAGCAAGGGAGTGCGTAAGAGCTGCTATACCGCCTTTAGCAGCAGTGTAGCTTTCAGTCTGTGGCTGACTCATACGGTCCCGGGAGGAAGAGATATTTACAATTGCCGCATCAGGAGCAAAGTACGGAAGAAAAAGCTTTGTAAGATAGAATGGCGCTGTTATGCCTACTTTTAAAGCGTAGTTAAATTCTTCATAGGAACATTCCTCGATCCCTTTCATTAGCGGCAGTGCGTTATTGATCAGATAGTCTACCTTGCCATAGTCAGCAATTACTGTTTCCACAAAGCGGTGCAGAACTTCTTTTTCAGCCAAATCGCCGACAAAGTAATCATTTGGCTGTTTGTCGATGATACAGACAAAAGCGTTGTTCTTTTTAAATTCTTCGGCAATACATTTTCCAATACCTTGTGCGCCGCCTGTGATGACAACTACTTTGTTGTGAAACATTGTGCAAACAACTATAGAATGTTATAAAAAGCCACTGAGTTTCTTAAGATTTCGGGGGAATCTGCAAATGTAACAAGGTATACTTTTGGGACGAAGAGGTCAATGCCAGAATATTAACCGCGATAAAAAATGCAGGAAGCAATTCGACGGTTCTTCCAGAAGGCGGAGCGTCCATATCTACTGAGTTCAAAACCTATTTATAATTGTTTATCAAAATATATTATTGCAGAAAGTTCAAGAAAATTGCGGGCTCCAATGTAAAATAGACAAAAAATGGTTAGTCTTTGTATGGTGATTGTAGATTGGCTGTCTACGAAAATGGGCAAAATTAAAAGTACTATTATTAAAAGTCAAGTGGAGATACTGGCAATTCTGTATGATTTTAGTTGTATCATTTTCCACCGTTCATCCCACATATAATTCATCTGTTTCTTAGCTTTAAAAATATATAGGCTGAGTGTTACACCTAATGAAACAATAAGAAAAAATAAAATTATAGTTTGTTTATTCATATTAGTTCCCCTTCCTATATTCAAAAGTTTTGTCGATCGAAACCTCAAATACTTCTGCAATTTTAAATGCTAATTCAAGAGAAGGTGTTTCACAATCCCCCTTTTTCCACCCGAATCTTTATACCATCTTTATACGAATCCATTTCAGCTTAATACAGATTTTATTTGCAATGTCCTACAATAGGGAACAGCAAGGAGGAAAAAAATATGATGGATTTAATTGCACTAGGAATTTTAATTATTTGTTTTGGATGTGTAAAATTATTTGCGAATTTTTGTGAATCGCTGATCAATCCAAAAGAAAAATAGGAGGATATAAAGATGATCGTTCTTGGAATTTTAGTTTTATTACTTGCCGGATATCTTGTGTATGCGCTGATACATCCGGAGAAATTGTGAGAAAAGAGAAAGGACAGCAACAGGAGGAAGAGAGATGTTACAGATTATACTCACACTGGCAATTTTCTTGATACTGGTCATTCCAATGGGAAAATATATGTATCACATCGCCACAAAGCAAAAAACATTTGCGGATAAGGTGTTCAATCCGATCGACAATTTTTTATATAAAATTTGCGGAATCAAACGAGAAGACATGGGCTGGAAAAAGTACGCGATGTCTTTAGTACTGGCAAATGCAGTAATGGTATTTATCGGCTATTTGATTTTACGATTACAGAATTTGCTGTTTTTAAATCCGAACGGAGCTGATGGAATGGAGGCAAGTCTTTCCTTCAATACGATCATCAGTTTTATGACAAACACAAACCTGCAGCATTATGCAGGAGAAAGCGGTCTTTCTTACGGAAGTCAGTTGTGTGTGATCATTTTTATGATGTTTACCTCAGTTGCCAGCGGTTATGCAGCATGTATGGCATTTTGCCGAGGAGTTTCCGGAAGAAAGATGGGAAACTTTTATGAAGATGTGATCCGCGTGACGACCAGAATCCTGATTCCGTTTTCGTTTGTAATCGGTCTTCTTCTGGTAAGTCAGGGAGTGCCGCAGACATTACAGGCAAATGAAACGATACAGACAATCGAAGGAAAGATGCAGGATCTGGCACTTGGACCGGTAGCCGCACTGGAAGCAATCAAGCATCTGGGAACAAACGGAGGTGGATTCTTCGGTGCAAACTCAGCGACACCGTTTGAGAACCCGACTGTTATTTCTAATATAATAGAAACGATTTCCATGATGATACTTCCGGGCTCTTGCGTTGTAGCATTTGGCCATATGATCCATGACAACAGAAAAGAAAATGCGGCGAGAAAAGCAGTTGCACCAAAACAGTTTGGCAAGCCAATGCTGATGGGAAGACAGGCAGCAGTGATTTTCGGAGCAATGTCCATCCTTTTTGTAGTAGGACTTGTAATCTGCTATTCTGCTGAGATGGCAGGCAATCCGGTGACTCATTCACTGGGACTTGCACAGGCAGGAAATATGGAAGGAAAAGAAACTCGCTTTGGAATCGCGCAGTCTGCATTATTTACAACGGTGACAACATCCTTTACAACAGGAACTGTTAACAACATGCATGATTCACTGACACCGCTTGGCGGTCTTGTTCCAATGCTCCACATGATGCTTAACTGTGTGTTCGGCGGAAAAGGTGTGGGTCTGATGAATATGGTTATGTATGTGATCCTGGCAGTTTTCATCTGTGGCCTGATGGTAGGACGTACACCGGAATATCTGAATAAAAAGATCGAAGGCAGAGAGATGAAGCTGGTGGCGCTTGTGATTTTGATTCATCCACTTTTAATTCTTGGATTTTCTGCATTGGGTGTGGCAACACAGACAGGAACAAGCGGCATTACGAACCCGGGATATCACGGACTGAGTCAGGTTCTGTACGAGTTTGCCTCTTCTGCGGCGAACAATGGTTCCGGATTTGAGGGACTGGCCGACAACAGTGTATTCTGGAATATCACGACCGGGCTGGCAATGTTCTTTGGAAGATATTTTTCCATCGTAGCACAGCTTGCAGTCGCAGGATCTCTGCTGGCGAAAAAGAAAGTGAACGAATCAATCGGTTCGCTGAAGACAGATAATGTAACTTTTATGATCATTCTTGTATTTATTGTATACATTTTTGCCGCTCTGACCTTTTTCCCGGCGCTGGCACTTGGACCGGTAGCTGAGCATCTGTCCTTATGGCAGTAGAAAATGAGCGGAAAGGAGAATCCAACATGGCTAAGAAAGATAAGACAAAATTTATTACAAAGGATATTTTAAGATCCTCCATTCTGGGCGCATTTCAAAAACTGGATCTGCGCTACATGATAAAAAATCCGGTCATGTTTGTTGTAGAAATCGGATTTCTGTTCACTCTGGTCCTGACAGTGTTTCCAACACTGTTCGGCGGAAGTGAAGAATATCGCGTGTACAACGGAGTTGTAACAGTCGTACTGTTTGTGACCGTGTTATTTGCAAACTTTGCAGAGTCCGTTGCAGAAGGAAGAGGAAAGGCACAGGTAGCTTCTTTGAAAAAGACAAAGCAGGATACAAAAGCAAGACTGCTTCTGGCAAATGGAGAAGAGAAAGTGATCAATGCTTCTGAACTGAAAAAAAGGAGATATCGTGCTTGTAAAGACCGGAGAGGTGATTCCGAACGATGGAGAGATCATCGAAGGTGTTGCATCTGTAGATGAATCTGCAATTACGGGGGAATCCGCCCCTGTTACAAGAGAGGCGGGAGGAGATTTTTCCTCTGTGACAGGAGGTACGACAGTTGTTTCTGACTGGTTAAAGATTAAAATCGTGGCAGAACCCGGACAGTCTTTCCTGGATAAAATGATTGCACTGGTAGAGGGCGCATCCAGACAGAAATCTCCGAATGAGATCGCGCTGAACACACTGCTGATCGTGCTGACTTTGATTTTTCTGATCGTGATCGTATCTCTGTACCCGTTTGCACAGTATCTTGGAGTACAGATGCCGATTTCCTGGCTGATTGCTCTGATGGTATGTCTCATCCCGACAACGATCGGCGGTCTGCTTTCAGCTATTGGAATCGCGGGAATGGACCGTGTGACCAGATTCAATGTAATTGCCATGTCCGGAAAAGCAGTTGAGGCATGCGGAGATGTGGACACGATGATTCTTGACAAAACAGGAACCATTACATACGGAAACCGCCTGGCAGCAGAATTTTATCCGGTCAAGGGTGTTGCAAAAGAAGATCTGACAGATTATTGTGTGATGTGTTCTTTGATGGATGCCACCCCGGAAGGAAAATCTACAGTAGAACTGGGAAGAAATTTTGGCTGTGCGATCGACGATGGCGCAGCAGACCAGATGGACTTTGTAGAGTTTACTGCACAGTCTAAGATGAGCGGTGTGAATTTAAAAGACGGAACCAGAGTCAGAAAAGGAGCTTCCGAAGCAATCAAGACTTTTGTGAAAGAAGCAGGCGGAATTATCCCGCCGGATCTGGAAGGGATTGTAACAGAAGTTTCAAATCTTGGAGGTACTCCGCTTGTTGTATGCGTAAACAACAAGATTTTAGGTGTGATTTATTTGAAGGATACAGTAAAACCGGGACTGGTGGAACGTTTTGAAAGACTTCGCGAGATCGGAATCAAGACAATCATGTGTACCGGTGATAATCCGCTGACAGCAGCAACGATCGCGAAGGAAGCAGGAGTTGACGGTTTTATTGCAGAATGTAAACCGGAAGATAAAATTGAGGCGATCAAAAAAGAGCAGGCAGAAGGAAAAGTGGTTGCCATGACAGGTGACGGTACAAACGATGCTCCGGCGCTGGCACAGGCAGATGTTGGTCTGGCAATGAATTCCGGAACACAGGCAGCTAAAGAAGCAGCAAATATGGTGGATCTGGATTCAGACCCGACAAAGATTCTGGAAGTGGTGGAAATCGGAAAACAGCTTTTGATCACCAGAGGATCTTTGACCACATTTAGTATTGCGAATGATATTGCAAAATATTTTGCCATTATCCCGGCCATGTTTACGATGGTACTTCCACAGATGCAGATCTTGAATATCATGCATCTTTCTACGCCGGCAAGTGCGATCCTTTCAGCTTTGATCTTCAATGCGATCATTATACCGGGACTGATCCCGATTGCGATGAAAGGTGTCAAGTACAGACCGATGAAAGCAGAGAAAATGCTGCTTCGTAATATGGGAATCTACGGACTTGGCGGAATTGTTGTACCGTTTGTAGGAATTAAACTGATCGACCTGCTGGTAGCACCGCTGCTTGCAATGATCGGAATGTAGGAGGAAGCAGACTATGAAAGCATTTGGAAAAACAGTAGGAAAAACAGTTGTTTTCTGTCTTGTTATGATGCTGATGTGTTCATTTGTGTATCCGCTGGCATTGGCAGGGGTCAGCCAGCTTACAATGAAGGCAAAGGCAGATGGAAGTAAAGTTGACAAATATGGGAACCTTACAACAGATACCAAAGAGGCGGTAGGTTCTGCGCTGATCGGGCAGGATTTTACAGAGGACTGTTATTTTCAAGGAAGAGTTTCCGCTGTAAATTACAATACTTATACAGAAGAGCAGAAAGAAAGCGGAGAATATGCAGGTGTTGCTTCCGGTTCTTATAACTACGCAAATTCCAATCCGGAATTAAAAGAGCGGATGGAGAAAGATCTGGAGCAGTTCTTAAAAGAGCATCCGGGAGTGAAAGCAGAGGATGTTCCGGCAGAGCTTCTGACAGCTTCCGGTTCCGGTCTGGATCCACATATCAGTCCGGAATCTGCAGAGGTTCAGATCCCGACAGTGGCAAAGAATTCCGGACTCTCTGAGGAGGAAGTAAAAAAGATCGTAGAAGAAAATACAGAAAAGAAAACACTGGGTGTATTTGGAGAAGAACGGGTAAATGTACTTGGATGTAATCTGGATATTGCAGCGGCAATGGGAAAATAGGAGGTTGCTTTGACAGAGGAAAACAGACCTGATCCGGGGCTGCTGTTGAAAAAACTACAGTACGAGGAGAAGGAAAAAGAGAAACAGACAAAGGGAAAACTGAAAATTTTTCTTGGATATGCGGCAGGATCCGGTAAGACATACGCCATGCTGGAAGCTGCCCATGAGGCAAAAAAGCATCAGGTGGATGTAGTGGCAGGTTATATCGAACCGCACGCACGTCCGGATACACAGGCAATGGCAGAGGGGTTGGAAGAAATTCCGCCCCTTATGGTCGATTATAAAGGAATCCAGCTTCGGGAGTTTAATCTGGATGCGGCGCTGGAGCGAAAACCAAAGCTGATCCTGGTGGATGAGCTCGCCCATACCAATGTCCGAGGAAGCCGGAATGAAAAGCGCTATCAGGATGTACGGGAGCTGCTTCGCGCAGGGATCAATGTATATACCACGATGAATATCCAGCATCTGGAAAGCCTCAATGATCTGGTAGGGAATATTACGAATATAGAAGTAAAAGAGCGTGTTCCTGACAGTGTGTTTGATCAGGCAGATCAGGTAGAGGTGATAGATATTGAGCCGGAAGACCTGATCGAGCGTATGAAAGAAGGAAAGATCTACGGTCCGGTGCAGGCAGAACGGGCGCTGGAGAATTTTTTCCGAAGAGAAAAGCTGGTGGCACTGCGAGAAATTGCACTTCGAAGAAGTGCGGACCGGGTGAACCGGATTGCGGAGGAAGAGAGAAATATTCTGGGAAATACCGGCTATCATACCGGAGAACATATACTGGCATGTATTTCCGCTGCGCCATCCAGCGCCAAGGTGATCCGTACAGCAGCCAGACTTTCCTATGCTTTTTATGCCCAGTTTACGGCACTTTATGTGGAAACACCTGCCATGCAGGAAGCGGGAGAGAAGACGAAACAAACCTTAAAAAGCCATCTGGAACTGGCAAAGGCGCTGGGAGCAAAAATCGTAACGGTGTATGGTGAGGATGCAGCGTATCAGATTGCGGAATACGCGATCGTGAGCAATGTCTCTAAAGTGGTCATGGGAAGAACAAACCACAGGGGAATCTGGCGCAGGCCTAGGATCGAAGTGATGGAGAAGCTGACCCATATGGCGCCCAATATTGATGTCTATATTATTCCGGATATCCGGAAGGCAACGCATAAAAGAGAGGTGCAGATCCAAAGGCGCAGAAAAACGAGCTGGAAAAACGTGTTTCTGGATCTGGCTGAAATTACAGGAGTGATGGCAGTTGCAACACTTGCAGCTTACGTGCTGTGGCTTTTCAGACTGCCGGAATCCAACATTATCATGATTTATATTCTGGGGATTCTGCTGTCCTCTTATATTGCAAATAAGAAAATTTATGCGCTGTATTCTTCTTTAATCAGTGTGTTTGCATTTAATTTTTTCTTTACGGAACCATATTTCAGTCTGAAGGCATATGACAAAGGATATCCGACTACGTTTGTGATGTTGTTTCTGGTGGGATTGTTCACAGCGACACTGACAAGGAGACTGAAACAGCAGAGCAGAGAAAGTGCCAAAAAGGCATATCGAATGGAGATTCTGCTCGAGAACAGTCAGAAGCTTCGAAGATGTAAATCGAAACAGGAAGTGTGGACTCAGGTGGCCGGGCAGGCAGGAAAGCTTTTAAATCTGTCTCTGATCATTTATCCGATGGAAGGATCTCAGATGTCAGATACGCCGCTTTTGTTTCCAAGAAAAGGGATGGATATGCTGCATCTGAAAACCTGTATCAACCGGCAGGAGCTGGCAGTGGCACAGTGGGTGGCGGCGAATCATCATCGTGCGGGAGCATGTACGCACACACTGCCTGACGCCAAAGCCATGTATCTTCCGATCCAGGATGCAAGAGACGTCAAAGGTGTGATGGGAATCCTTCTGGAGGAAAGGCGGCCGATCCAGGAGTTTGAATACGGACTTTTAATCGCGATGCTCAATGAAACAGGAGTAAAGCTGCAGGATACATTTCTGGAATGAAAAGAGTGACTTACCTCCATAAATGTGATAAAGTTAGAGTGTTGTCAAAAAGACAGCAGAATCTAATGAAAGACAATGGAGTTAGCATATGAACCTGTTAAATATTGAACATATCAGTAAAATATATGGAGAAAAAATAATTTTTGATGACGCGTCTTTTGGAGTGCAGGAGGGAGACAAGATTGGGATCGTTGGGATCAACGGGACCGGCAAGACGACTCTTCTGCGGATGATCGCGGGAACAGAGGTGCCGGATGATGGACAGATCATCCGGCAGAATGGCATGAAGATTGCCCATCTGACTCAGAATCCCGTATTTCCGGAAGGCGCGACTATTTTATCTTATGTGCAGAGTGTGGCAGAAGATATGGAGTGGAGAGTACAGAGCAATCTGAATACACTCGGAATCACAGATCATACAATGAAGATTGAGCATCTTTCCGGCGGACAGAAGAGAAGAGTGGCAATGGCAAAGGTTCTGGCAGAGGACTTTGATCTGCTTCTTCTGGACGAGCCCACCAATCATCTGGATGGAGAAATGATCTCCTGGCTGGAAGGGTATCTGCGGGCATACCGTGGAACGGTCATTATGGTCACACATGACCGCTATTTTCTGGATCAGGTCACAAACCGGATTCTGGAGATCAGCCATGGAAAGATGTACAGCTATGATGCCAATTACACAACGTTCCTGGAACTGAAAGCCCAGAGGGAGGAGATGGAACTGGCATCCGAGCGAAAACGGCAGAGCATCCTGCGTATGGAGCTGGAATGGGCAAAACGAGGATGCCGGGCAAGAACAACGAAGCAGAAAGCACGTCTGGAGCGTCTGGAAAGTCTGAAAAACGGCAGTGCTCCGGTGACAGATGATACGATTATACTGGATTCGGTAGAAACCCGCATGGGAAAAAAGACGATGGAGCTTCACCATGTCAGTAAATCATATGGGGAAAGGGTACTGGTCAGAGATTTTTCTTATACAGTACTCAAAAATCAAAAGCTTGGAATCATCGGACCAAATGGATGTGGAAAATCGACTCTGATCAAAATGATGGCGGGGCTGGTTCAGCCGGATTCCGGGACGATTGAAGTGGGAGAGACTGTCAAGATCGGGTATTTTGCACAGGAAGAGCAGGCGATGGATGACAGCCAGAAAGTCATTGACTATGTCAAAGAGATCGGCGAATATATTGTTACCAGAGATGGCAGAATCAGTGCATCGCAGCTTCTGGAGCGGTTTTTGTTTACTCCGGATATGCAATATGCGCCGATCGGGAAGTTGTCGGGAGGAGAGAAAAGGAGACTGTATCTTCTGGGGATTCTGGCACAGAATATCAATCTGCTTCTGATCGATGAAGCGGGAAACTATCTGGATATTCCGACACTGACGATTCTGGAAGATTATCTGAATTCCTTTCAGGGGATTGTGATCACGATTTCCCATGACCGCTACTTTTTGGATAATGTGGTGGATCGGATTTTTGAGTTTGACGGAAACGGACATCTGCAGCAGTATGAGGGCGGATATACGGATTATCTGGAAGCGAAAAAGAAAAGAGCATCGCATGCAGAGCAGCCGGAAGAAAAGCCAGAGATGACAAAGTCCAAAAATACTGCAAAAACATGGAAACAGAACAGTCCGGTAAAATTAAAATTCTCATTTAAAGAAGCACGGGAATACGAGACGATCGATGATGAGATTGCATCTCTGGAGGAACAGTTGGAGAAACTGGAGCAGGATATGCTGAAAAATGCAACAAACTCAGTAAAACTTTCCGAACTGGTACAGCAAAAAGAGGAAACACAGGCAGCGTTAGATGAAAAAATGGAACGCTGGGTTTATCTTAGCGACCTGGCAGAAAAGATCGAGAGCCAGAAAAACGGACAGCCTGTTTGAAAAAAGTAAAGAAAAATGGAAAATTGTTGTTTTTTGAAAAACAGGACAATGATAAGCTAATATATGAACAGAAAAAGGTACATGTATTTATGTTGTATTTTATTGACGTAGACCAAGGAAAGGAATATACTAATTCTTGCAGAAGGGAAATTGAAAAATATGGAGGTAAACGATATGAAAAAGCCTGTTTTAGTGATTATGGCAGCAGGAATGGGAAGCAGATATGGAGGGTTGAAACAGATTGACCCGGTAGATGAAGATGGACATATTATTATTGATTTTTCAATTTATGATGCAAAAAGAGCAGGATTTGAAAAAGTTGTCTTCATTATCAGAAGAGAGCACGAAGAAGACTTTAGAAAGAGTATCGGGGACAGAGTCAGCAAGTTCATGGAAGTAGAATATGTATACCAGGAACTGGAGAACCTGCCGGAAGGATTTTCTGTACCGGAAGGAAGAACGAAGCCTTTTGGAACAGGACATGCGATTTTGAGTTGTAAAGATGTAGTGGATGGTCCGTTTGCCGTGATCAATGCAGATGATTACTATGGAGTCAATGCATATAAGATGATCTATGACTATCTTTCATCAGGAGAAGACAACGAGAAGTACCGTTATGCAATGGTTGGATATATGCTGAGTAATACGCTGACAGAGAACGGATATGTTTCCCGTGGAATCTGTGACACAGATGAGAATCAGTGCCTGACAGGAATTACAGAGCGTACACACATCGAGAAGACAAAAGACGGAGCAGCGTTTACAGAGGATGATGGACAGACATGGGTTCCTGTAGCATTGGATACGACAGTTTCCATGAACCTGTTTGGATTTACTGCGAGTATGTTAAAGGAACTGGAGAGCAGATTTTCCGCATTTTTGACAGAGAATCTGGAGAAGAATCCGATGAAATGCGAATACTTTCTTCCGGCAGTCGTAGGCGATCTGATCGGAGAAGGAAAAGCCGAAGTAAAAGTGCTCAAATCAGCAGACAGATGGTACGGAGTTACATATAAAGAAGATAAAGAAACAGTTGTGAATGCAATCCGCAGTATGAAAGAGGAAGGAATCTATCCAAAAAATCTGTGGAAATAAATAATTGCAGGAAAAGCAGAATCAGAAAGGAGTCAGATCATGGCAATTTTAGTAGCAGGCGGAGCCGGATATATTGGCAGCCACACATGTGTGGAACTTTTGGAACGTGGATATGAGGTAGTAGTAGTAGACAATCTTTACAATTCCAGTGAAGTTGCTCTGGAAAGAGTACAGGAGATCACTGGAAAAACTTTGAAATTTTACAAAGGAGATATTTTAAACAGAGAAGATCTGGAGCCGATCTTTGAAAATGAAGAGATCGAGGCAGTGATCAACTTTGCAGGACTCAAAGCAGTCGGAGAATCTGTAGAAAAGCCTTGGGAATACTATCACAACAACATTACAGGAACATTGATTCTTTGTGATGTGATGAGAAAACACGGATGCAAGAACATGATCTTCAGTTCTTCTGCAACAGTATACGGAGATCCGGCAGAGATCCCGATCACAGAAAAGTGTCCGAAAGGAGAAATCACCAACCCATACGGACGTACAAAAGGAATGTTGGAGCAGATCCTGACAGATCTTCACACAGGAGATCCGGAGTGGAATATTATGCTGCTTCGTTACTTTAACCCGATCGGGGCACACAAATCCGGAAAGATTGGAGAAGATCCGAAAGGAATCCCGAACAATCTGGTGCCATATATTGCACAGGTTGCAGTTGGAAAACTGGATCGTCTGGGAGTGTTTGGCGATGACTACAATACACCGGATGGAACAGGTGTCAGAGATTATATCCATGTAGTCGATCTGGCGATCGGTCATGTAAAAGCGATCGAGAGAATGAAGAAAGCGAAAGGTGTTCACATTTACAACCTGGGAACAGGCGTTGGATACAGCGTACTGGATGTCGTGAAAGCATACGAAAAAGCATGCGGCAAGGAGATTCCGTATGAAATCAAACCTCGCCGTGCCGGTGATATTGCAACATGCTACTGTGATGCTGCAAAAGCGAAGGAAGAGCTTGGATGGGTGGCAGAACGCGGAATCGAAGAGATGTGTGAAGATTCCTGGAGATGGCAGTCTGCAAATCCGGATGGATACAGATCATAAAGCAAGATAAGAGAAGGAAGATGTACTGTGTGTGGTGCACCTTCCTTTTTCGATTACTTTTTGTTGGCCCGGTAGTCAGATGCCAGAATTCCATATACACAGGCATCTACAATTCCTTTGTTATTCCAGTCGGCTTGTCTTAAAGTGCCCTCATAAATCAGGCCGCATTTTTGCATGACTTTTCCGGAATTTGGATTTTGGGGATCGTGCCAGGTTTCAATTCGGTTTACTTTTACTTCTTCAAAAAGAAAGGCAATGACTGCTGTAAAGGCTTCGCTTGTAAATCCGCAGTGCCACCAGCGGCTGCCAAGGCAGTATCCGATATGAACTTTTTCTGTTTTTTCATTTAGTTCAATTACAGAAATGGTACCGATAGGTTCGCCGATTTCTTTTGGAATAATGGCCCATTGGTAAAAGTCTGGTTTTTCATACTCCAAAAGCCAACTTTCCAGAACTCGTTTGGTGATGTCAATGCTTTTGTGCGTTGGCCATCTTAAAAATTCAGTTACTTTTTCGTCACTGGTCCAGTTATGAAAGATCGCAGAAAGATCATCCGCAGTAAACTTTCTTAAAATCAGTCGTTCTGTCTCAATGGTTTTTGTTCCTTGATGCTCCATATATAAGTCCTCCTTCGCGTATCAATTCTGCTGTTTTTGTTTTGAGCGGTATACCATAAAAGGTGCTGATTTTAAAGATAAATATTTTGGATATAGTTGCTTGGATATAGAAGAAACACATTGTTATCTGTTGTGTGGCACGAAAAGAGCACTTCTGATCGATACAGGTCTGGGAGTGGCTAATATCAAAGAAGTTGTTGATAAATTGACAATGCTTCCAATCTTTGTTGTAACGACTCATGTTCACTGGGATCATATAGGAGGACATCAATATTTTGAAAATATTGGCGTCCACATTTTGGAGAAAGATTGGATATCAGAGAAATTTCCGATATCGCTGCAGCAGGTGAAAAGGAATCTGACCTGCCGGGAGTGTCAGTTTCCAGAAGTATTTGATTTGGAAAAGTATCAGTTGTTTCAAGGAGATGTGCAGAGTACGTTTTCTGATGGGGAAATTTTCAATCTGGGAGAACGAACGGTGCAAGTTGTTCATACCCCGGGACATTCACCGGGACATTGCTGCTTTTATGAAGCGAAAAGAGGGTATTTGTATTCGGGAGACTTGATCTATTCCGGGTGTCTGGATATTTTTTATCCTACGACAGATCCGAAGCAATTCTGGCAATCTGTAAAAAAAGTGCAGTCTTTACATTTGAAACATATCTTGCCGGGACATCACAGCTTTTCG
>ERZ773194.1651-NODE-1651-length-23408-cov-4.933413_pt1 | contig 23408 bp, 24 predicted proteins | sample MGYA00511240_ERZ773194 | MGnify/ENA primary metagenome ERZ773194 (study PRJEB29015, sample SAMEA2737774) | human gut metagenome | biome: human gut; feature: human-associated habitat; material: faeces | place: China | collected 2012 ... | reverse complement strand
CTCTATGTTTAGTTTTGACAGTTCGCTTTCGCAGTCTCGCTCCATGGGGCAAGCTGTTCCAGCTGTTCATCTGACATGTTAGCATCTGGTCGCTGTGATAAAAGGTAAGTCAGATATTTGTATGTGTTCAGGTCATTCGCTTTTGCCATCTCAACCATTGTATACACAATAGCGCTAGCTGTAGCTCCCTTCGGACTGGCACTGAACAGCCAGTCCTAAAGGTGTCTTTCATGATTATAATCCTTTCCCATCTCTTATCAATCTCTTTTAACTAACTTTCCTATTAATGGCTGAATATATTCTTTTAGAACTTTAAAGGAACGGTAATCTACAATGGAAGCAATAGTAAAATAGACACCTAAGATAATAATTCCCGACACACATGCATAGCCTATAATTGAAAAATAAGAATCTAAATGCCAAGGAATCCATTTACTAATTACTGTAATTATAGTAAATATAATAGAGTTAGAAATAAATCTCTTATAGGAAATCCAAGGACTTCTATGTAAAATTCGCACATTTGCATATATAAACATATCATTCATTCTATAAATTAGTGCAACTATTGTTCCTATAAGGACTCCATAAATCCCCCAAAAAATTACTGCTATTATCGAAACTGTCAAATTAATAGCAGCTTCTATTATACATCGGGTTTGTGTTTTACGAAAATGCTGTGCATAATTGATTAAATCGGCACAACATGCTCTAGCACCTGTCATAACATAAAATACTGAAAATAAGACTGCCACCTTATAATCTAAATAATTGATATCTTTAATTCCAGATGTATATAGTTCCATAAAAGGAATGATAAAAATTAATGCAATATTATACAGTGCAAACACTAATGCCATTCTATAGTTTTCATACAAATCATGGAGTTGTATATATCTATCCCTATCTCGATTAAATGTTTGCCCCATTACAAAAGAAAATCCTTGCGCCACATAATCTAGTGCAGTTCTAATCATCGAATACAGCAATGTATACATTGTATAGACACTAACAACTTTTAAACTAGAGAAAATTGTTAAGATTATAGTATCTGTATTTCTAAAAACCATGTCACAAATTTGATTAACAAAAACTGCATTTTTTTGTTCAATTGCTTTATAATTAGGTTCTTCTTTTAGATTAACCCATTTATAGTTTTTAGAAATATAGATTCCTATAATAATTATTTTAAATATATTGATTAGTAAATATGTAAATTGTATTTTAACAATGCTACATCCTAAGAAAAGCATAATAATTTTTGATATACTAATTAAAGTAGAGGCAATAGAAGATAGTGCTGTATTTATATAGTTTTTACCTTCCGCCTGTAATAAAATAATGAATTTCCCTTGAAAATAATAGCTAATAACCCCTGGAAACCCATTAAATAAAATAATCACAGTCATAACCCATACTGAAATATTTGAGGAAATCACTAATGGATATACAACTGCTAATCCCAAAACTGCAATTAAATATAATCGCCCTGTTTTTTTATAATAACGATTTGTTGCAGCCATTATGCTTGAAATTTCTTTTTTATCCGAATTGGCTATTGGAGCATACAAAGCTTGTAGTGTTGCCCCATACATTCCAGCTTCCAATAATGTAAAGTATGCAAATATTTGTCCTATCGAATTTAAAAACCCATTCATTTCTGATCCAAAACTCATCAAAAACAGTCTCGGAATAATAATCCCCAACGCAATCGAAATAATTTGGCTTATGATTCCTACTACAATATTTAAAAAACTTCTTCGTCTATTCATTTTTTCTTTTAAACACCCCATTTTATTTACCTATTTGTAATACTACATTTATTTTATCACTTAGCGAAAACCTCTCTACTCGAATCGAACTCAATGTCTTTTTTCAGAAAAATTTTATATCTAAATCTATTTACTTGACTATACTCTAATATGTTTATAATGGCAAAATTAATTCGCTATGCTTCAATGTAAAAAAATGCCAATATTATTTTTATCGCTATATAATGTTAACAGTTTATTAATCCCATCAACTTCCCTGCTAACATAAATTTTTTTCTTTTCATAAGCCATACAAATAATTGAATTCTTATTTTTCCAAATTGGCTAGCATTTTCATTTGCCCAAAATTTATTTTGAATTAATTTAAATTTATTAATCCAGTTTCTATATTTCTCAAAATCTATTTGCGAAAATTCAAAACAACTCAAACCACTTTGCTTTGATTGTCCAATGCCCGAAATTAAGTGTATAAAAAATAAGTATGCGATATTTTCTTCTTTTAATTTCCCGCTTAGGTTATCTTCTATTTTGTCAAACAACCTTAATTGCTGGTAAATTCTTGTTTTTAAAGCCGTATTCATTGCAGATCCTTCTCGATCAACATACTGATAATACGTCTCTTTTTTTAGTACTATTGTCACTGGAAGCGTATTAAATATTGCTTTATAATATTGAATATTAAATAGCAAATCTTCACCTATTGTTTCTTGAACATCAAACTCTAAATTGTATTTTTGAATAATTTCACGCCTATAAATTTTATTCCATGGTTCAAATCCTAGTTCATATGTAAAATAATATTGATCAAAAAATTTATTAATATCATCTAATCTATCTATTTCATCTGATTTAGCATTAAACACACATAAACCTGCTCCTATTTCTTGTTGGAAATCACTCAATTCCTGAAGTGCATCTGGTTCTATATAATCATCACTATCTACAAACCAAATATACTTTCCCATTGCCATACACAATCCTTGATTTCGTGCTGAAGATACCCCTCCGTTTTTTTTATGCAACACTTTTATTCTAGAATCCTTTTTCTTATATTCATCACAAATAAAAGGACACTTGTCCGGTGATCCATCATCAACCAAAATCAATTCAAAATCTTCATATGTCTGTTTTAAAATACTATCAATACATTTTTCTAAATATTTTTCCGTTTTATAAACTGGTACAATAATACTAAATGTCGGCATCCACATCTTCCCCTTCTGTAAATTATTGCAACGCATTCATTAAATAATTTAAGGATTCTTTTCTAAAATCTGCTATTTCTTTTCGTGCCTCTGAATAATCGATTTGAAGTAAAAATTTTTTATCTGGTTTTCCAGTTGTATATAATCTACTATCTAGCCCTATTTTCTTTAAATAATCAATTTTACGACTATCGTTATTATTAACAGTATTCTCTTGGTCTATTGCAATAGCTGAAATAAATGGTCTCTCAAAAATAGTTGAAAACACAGTCCCGTGAAAAGAATTTGTGTACACCAAACTCGCATTCATAAATAATCCCACAAATTCTTCTGGACTAGCCGAGTATGCTTTATGATACGGTTTAATAAAATCACGAATATATTCATTGAATATAATCACATCATATCCGGTGACTTTGCGAAGATATTCTGTCAATTCTTTACTACCATGATTATTTTCCAAGAAATACACTAAAATATACGGCTTTTTATGCCTTGGTTTAACTGCTAATTTTCCCCATTCTTTTTTATCTAATAAGAGCACGGGATCACATACTGTATATACTGTCTTATCAGTCAATTTCTGTATTATATCTGCTCCTCTTGGTTCTCGAACAGAAATAACATCAAAACTCTGCACCCATTTTTCTATTTTGCATAACACATCCTCATCAAACTCTGTCTTCCCAAGACTTGGCGAATAAGATATTTTCTTCGCACTATTAGTCGCATCTAAAAACTGAAGATAATATGCTGTTTCAAAATCTTGACACGTTGGATTCCAAATTTGATCCCCACCACAAATATATACATCATAGTCAAAAAGTTCGCTCTTTAACTCTTCTGTTGACGCATATTCTTTCTTAGTAACTGGTAACACTTCATTTATAAAACGTTCAAAATGATTATAACGCTTTTTTAATGCCGGAAAAATTAAGTAGTGGAATAATTTATGAATTCCCACATCACTTTCTCTAATAATCTTATACATGGATTTTTGGCTTTCTGGACGCAAATTAATAAATTCTGTTTCATGTCCCATAATTTGCAATTTCTTTGAAAGCGCATATGCTTGTAATACTGACCCATAATTATGTGATCCATGAAATGTAAGTTGACCTATCTTTTTCATTTTCTCCACCTTAATATAAATATTTTACTAATCATTTTAATCTTGTTTTCTCCATCATAACAGTCTTAGCAACAATTTAATACAAAAACACCTAGATAACAGAACTAAAATTTTCATTTTCCATCCATATTTAAAAATATTGATATTGCGAATACTTTCCCGAATCATACTTTGTTCTAAAACATTTCTAACTTCTTCTTGTTCTATATTTCTATCCAGATTTCCCTTTTTTATATTTTGAATTGAAAAAATCAAAAACTTTACTCCTGTAGAAAACAAACGTTGTTTTTCTTGCTCAAATAACTGTTCTTTTTTCAAATACCCTTTTTCCCATTCAAGAAGATTATTTAATAACTTATAAACTTGTGGACGATATGTATTGCTTAATGATTCACCATTATACTTATAATAATATAAACATTCATCTAAAACAGATATCTGTTTACACTCTTTATATAATTCCATAGCAGAAACTACATCTTCTGCAAAAAATTCTCGTTCAGATTTAAATTCGTAATTCGAAATAAGTCTTTTACTATATAAGTTTCTCCAAACAAACCCTTCTACACTTTGTTCCGTTGTCCCCGGTACAACTCCTATCATAGGTAAAATAAGCATTTTTAAAATCTCCGAAGGATTCATTACTCCTGGTATATCTTGAAAATGATGTTCTGCAATATTTCTGTCAACATCTACTGTAAAGTGTGAGCAAATACAAATATCCGATTTATCATTTTCAATCCTGTTATAAAGTTTATAAAACATTTCTGGATGAACATAATCATCCGAATCCACAAATCCAATATATTCTCCAGCTGCTATTTTTAACCCTACATTGCGCGCACTAGAAAGTCCACCATTTTCTTTATGTATAACATGCACTCGAGAGTCTTTGCAAAAAGAATCACACATCTCACCCGATTCATCCGGCGAACCATCATCAACTAAGATTACCTCTATTTCCCGAAGTGTCTGTCCCAAAAGAGAATTTACACACTTTGCTAATGTTTCTTTCGTTTTATATACCGGTACAATGATACTTACTTTTGGTCTCATACTATCTCTACCTTACATATCCAAAATTATTTTTTTCAACAGTCTCCTTCTGTTCCTGTTTCTGGACTTCTGAAAAAGAAGGATTTCTCAATGTATATTCCTCTCCATAACAAGGTTTCCTCTTAATATACTCTTCATTTTCGTTAATAAAATCGTGATAATCTTTTAATTTTCGTGCTGGATTTCCAGCAACTACGCTACCTTCTTCAACGTCATGAGTTACAATGCTCCCTGCACCTATTATCGAATTGTTTCCAATTGTTATTCCTGGCATGATTATGCTTCCAGCTCCAATAAAAACATTGTTTCCAATGTGTACTGGCGCTATTTTCGTATATCCACATTTTTTCCACATACTGGCATCATGTGCAAGAATATGTACTCGTGGAGCCAGAGTAACATCATCTCCAATTTCAATCAACCAACAATGTGATTGGTCTATAATACAATGCTCATTTCTTCTAAAATTCTTTCCTACCTTAAGTCCTAGTTTTATCAAACTGTCTGTAGAAACTTCTCCTCGCAAACGATATAACAAATTTCTTAAAAAAGTCATACTTTCTCTCTTTCTAGTGCTGTATACTATTCCTGATTTTCACCAAACAATAAAATATCCAAACAGCAATCCTTTCCCCTACTATATCTACTAACATCGCATATATTTTATCTGGTTTTGCCTTTACATATTTTAATAAGTTTCGATTTTGTTTCATAAAGAGTATCAGCTCTTTCTTCTCCTCTTTACACATCCCCGAAGCTTTTATTCCAAAATGAATAAATTTTGTTCCAAAAAAATTCAATGCTTTATCATTATCTATATCCTCAATCGGATTCTTAAGAAGTAAATTCATTCTTTCAGAACAAACCTTCAAGACATCCTTCACATTTTTATACGTTAAATTGTTAGAAACACTCTCCCTATTATATCTATAAGAAAATAGTGTGCATCTTATAATTTTTATGCTATTACTAGCCACCAAACTTCGAAAAAAGAAATCTGTATCTTCAGCACAGGTTATTGTCTCGTTTATTCTTAAGTTATTATCTTGCAAGAAGCTTCTTTTATAAATTCCGATACACATTGAACTTAAATTTTGACATAAAATCTTTGTCTCTTTTGTAGATAATTCCTCTTTTAAAATATTCTCCGAAAATAGTACATTTTCCTGCTCTATATTTTTGCAAAATTCCTTATATGCGTTACAAACAATCAAATCATACTCTTTGAAGTTAGAGTCTGCAATTGCTTTATAAGCATTTTCCAATGCCCCTCCTACCATTTTGTCATCTGCATCTAAAAAAATTAAATATTTCCCTTTTGCCTTTTCAATCCCATAATTTCTGGCAGAAGCAACTCCTCCGTTTTCTTTTTTAAAGCATTTAACATTTACATATTGCTCACTTAATTTCTCTGCAATTTGAAATGAACTATCTCTGGAACCATCATCCACCAAAACAATTTCATAATCGTCAATTTTTTGACATTTTATACTACTAATACACTCTTCTAAATATTTTTCCATATTATAAATTGGTATTATAATACTAAAAAATATTTCTCTCTGCACTTTGTCCATATTATTAATTCCCAACTAATATATCTGCAATCCTTTTGCATGCAAATCCGTCTCCATATGGATTGCTCGCATTGCTCATTTTTTTATATTCTTCTTCATCCTCAAGAAGCTTCTTAAAGTTTCGATAAATATTTTCTTCTTCTGTGCCAACCAGTTCTAATGTTCCAGCTTCAATACCTTCTGGTCGTTCTGTTGTATCACGCATAACCAAAACTGGCTTCCCAAGAGATGGTGCTTCTTCTTGTATTCCTCCTGAATCTGTCAAAATCATATAGCTTTGATTCAAGAAATTATGGAAATCAATTACCTCTAATGGTTCAATAATATGAATTCTTTCTTCCTTCCCCAAAATACTATCTGCGATTTCTCTTACAACCGGGTTCATGTGTATTGGATAAATCGCTTTTACATCCGGATGTTCTTTTAAAACACGAAGTATTGCTTTAAACATAGCTTTCATTGGCTCCCCTAAGTTTTCTCTTCGATGAGCTGTAATTAAGATCAAACGGCTCCCTCTTGCCCATTCTAATTCCGGATGATTATATTCCTTTTTTACTGTAGTTTTTAATGCATCTATTGCAGTATTTCCCGTTACATATATAGATTCTTTCTTCTTACCTTCTTTAATTAAATTTTCTTTTGCTTTTTCTGTAGGTGCAAAATTATAATTGCTAATAATTCCTACCGCTTGTCTATTAAACTCTTCTGGATATGGTGAATAAATATTATATGTCCGAAGTCCAGCTTCAACATGTCCAACTGGAATTTGCAAATAGAAACATGCCAATGCCGTTACAAAAGTTGTAGATGTGTCCCCATGCACCAACACAACGTCTGGTCTTACCTCTTCTAATACCTTTCTAATATTATTCAAAATATTCGCAGTAATATCAAACAAAGTTTGCTTTTCTTTCATAATTGACAAATCATAGTCTGGAACTACATCAAATACCTCTAAGACCTGATCTAGCATTTGTCTATGCTGTCCCGTAACACAAACTATTGTTTCTATACTCTCTCTCGTTTTCAGTTCATTCACTAATGGGCACATCTTAATCGCTTCTGGTCTCGTGCCAAACACCAACATAACTTTTTTCATATATTTCCCCTCTTACTTCTTTAAAAAAGCAAAGCAATCTACTCCAAACCATCGATGAAACACTCTGGTTATTTTACTTCTTATTCTTAATTTCTGTGGCACCCAAGATTTATTAAACCAATGAATCGTTGCCGTATCCTTAGAGTCATACATAATGCCTGTTGCATCATCTAATGGGCAAAATACATCTCTTGGATATAATGCAAACCCATCCAAAACCTGATATTTTCCATTCGGCACAAAACCTCTTTCAGAAAGCATTCTTGTTATTGTTACTGTATTTGTAGTTGTGTCTTGATTACCATCCTTATCTACAAAATGACGTCCATCATAGTAGGAAAGTAACTCTTTAAATAGTGGAAAACCTTTTTCTGCTGCCATAATTCCTGTCGGAATCTGAGTATCTGATTCAAAACCTGAAAATCCTTGATGTACAAGAAACTTATCTAAGTTTTTCGTTACCTCTACATCTGTATCCATATAGATTCCACCTTGTTTATACATAGCATATAAACGAACATAATCCGTCACAAAAGCAAAACGCTTACTCTCATATGCCTCTCTTACATAGTCACAACAATTAATATCAAAGTTATCTTCATTCCATTCTATAATCTCATAATCCGGACAGTATTTTTTCCAGCTTTCTATACACTTCTTTGCCAAATCTGGCATCTTCCCTCTGCCGAACCAGCAATAATGAATTACTTTAGGAATCATGCTAATCTCCTTTTCTATTTCTATTATCCATATTTTTTCTAAATTTTCTCTTTAACCAAATGGGTGTTATCTGTGATACAATAGGTTTTATCGCAAAAACATAGTATTGGAGCGGTAGTTTTAGCAACTTAATCCCATTCACCAATACTCTCGATGCTTCCAATGAATGTTTGAATGTTCGCCGATTAAAGGTTGCCACATCTTCTCTAACTAAATATAATGGCTCTGCAATATTATATCCTTTGTATCCATTTGCAAAAAAGCGAAACCAAAGGTCTACATCCTCTGCTCTAGTCGTAAGTTTAGACACACGATATCCTTCTAATGCTTCAAAAACTTCTCGCTTCATCATAATTGTCGCATGATGGAATGGATTGAATTTTGGCAAATCTGTTTTAACTGGAATTTCTTTAATCGGAATTATATTTTTCTCTCCCTTTTCATCAAACGCCTTCATATAAGTTCCAATCAGAGCATATTCCGGATGTCTGTCCAAAAAATCCACCTGCTTTTCAAAACGATCAGGCAAAGATAAATCATCACCATCCATACGAGCAATATATTTTCCTGTTGCATGCTTGGCACAATGATTCAATGTTGCTGCCAATCTAATATTTTTTTTGTTTTTTAATAAAATGATTTTATCAGGATATTTTTCTTTATATTTCGCTGCAACTTTATATGTATCATCTTGTGAACCATCATCACATAATATAAGTTCCCAATTCGCATAAGTTTGCTTAATAATGGAATCAATTGCATCACTTAAAGTATCTGCACAATTGTAGATTCCCATCAATATAGAAACCTTACTTTTGCCCTGCATAAGTCAAATACCTCCGTTCCAAATCCTTTGCCGCATCCCTAATATCAAAACCCGCATTTTTTATACATAGATAGCCATCATTCCGATTCATTTTCTTCTTTATATCTTCAATAATTATATTTCCCCAGAATAATGCGTCCTTCTCTAAAGAGACAAAGTCCAAATTTCCAGTAATATCTATCTCTGGGGGAATTGCTTCCTTTGAAACATAACACTTTAATCCTGCACATTGAGCTTCTATTAGTACAATTGGAAATGCTTCATATACTGAAGGAAAAATCAGTATGTCAAATCCTTGCATAAACTCATTTACATTCTCTCTTTCTCCTTCAAAGATTACCTTATTTTTTATGTCTAAGTTTTCTACTTTTTCTTCTATATTTTGTCGGAATTTTCCATTTCCAATTAACCATAACACAGCATTGTCATTCTCTTTTTGAATTTCATAAAAAACATCAATAAGAAACTCATGATTCTTGGCTTCATTAAAATTTCCGACATGACCTACGATAAATTTATCCTGAATTTTATGATCTTCTCGAACTTTTTTGCGCAATTCAGAATTATAGCTATATTTTTCAGCATTAATTGCATTTTTTATAATTTGTACTTTCCCATTCTCTGCATCATTTTCCCCAAAAAGCCATCGTCCCGCTTCTTTAGAACATGCAAATTCCTCTGTTTTTACACGAAAAATAATTCTAGCCAAATAATGCAACCACTTTTTCCCTGCCTGAGTAGCGTGTGAGTGCGATATTAGGATTTCTGCTCCTCCATGCTTTGCAGCTAATAAATCTATATTAGAAATTGCACTTCCTGTATGTCTGTGAACAATCTTGTATCCTTTATCTCGAACGACTTTTGCTATACTAAAATAGTTTTTTATTGGATTTTTCTTTTTAGGATATGCATGATAAATATGTCCACCCATTTTTTTGATTTCTTCGTCAAAATACCCTTCTTCTTCTACAGAAGTTAAAAAGTCAAACTGTATCTTGTCTCTATCAATCGCACGATAATAATTCATTACAAAATTCTCTATCCCACCATTTCCCATATTATGGAATATATGTAATACTCTTACCATTTTCTCCATTCCTTTTTACTAAATATCTATCCAAAAGACATTATTAACTTCAACACTTCTTTCTTTGTCGCTTCAATACAATATGGTTTTACAGTTTCTCTATTGTGCTCTCCCATTTTCTTTCGCATTTTAGGATTTTCTTTCAATTTTTTAATCCCCTTCGCAAATCCTTTCGCATCCTCAGGATTACACATATAACCGGATACACCATTTTCCATTACATCTGTCAGACCTCGAATGTTAGAAGTAACTAGTGGCAACCCACAATACATTGCCTCCAGTGATGCCACCGGCAAGCCTTCTCTTTTAGAAGGCATAACATATACATCTACCTGACTACATATATCTACTACATCTGTACGATACCCAAGAAAATGAACATTCTGTTTAATGCTCTTTTCTTCAACAAGATTTTTTAGATTCTCCATCTGATTACCTTTACCACAGAGAACATAATGAATCGTCTTGTCTTTTAATAACGAAAGAGCTTGTATAATCACTTTCTGATTCTTATTTTCATTCAATTCTCCTACCGAAAGCACAAAAAAATCATCTATATCTAACCCAAGTTCTTTTCGTATATCTTTTTGATTTTCACCAACTGTTAACCGCTCTGTATTAATTCCAATACCATGAATATACTTTACATCTTTCACATTGAAACCTTTGGCCCTTTTATAATCTTCTCGATTTACAGTACATATCACATCTGTTCTGGAAGCCATAAGTTTTTCAATCGGATAATAAATCATCCAATTTAATTTCGGTGCTCCATCATAGAAATGGAACCCGTGAACCATATATAAAACTTTCGTTCCTCTTTTTCTCGCATTCTTTGCTGCTAATCTTGTAACTACTCCCATAACAGGTTCATTCGTCCAAATGATATCATATTTTCCATGTTCAACGATATCCTTCATCTCTCTGAAACCTTTAAAATTCCCCGGATTAACCGGACTTCTGTGAAGATTTACTGTATAAATTTTTCTTACACAATCACCTATCTTTTCGCAGATTTCTTTCATACGTCCGCCCACATCCGAACAGGCAATTTCCATTATATATCCATTATCAGCCAGATTTCTTATATGCGGTAACAAAAACTGCACCATCATCAAATCTGTTGATGTAACAAGAATCCTTTTATTCATAAATTGTATCCTCAATTTTTTTTACAATTGACTGACTATCCATTCCATACTGCCGTCTCAGATAATCCTGATTTCCTACTTTAATAGAATACTCATCATTCAAACCAATCCGTAATAAATATGCTCTCTTTTCTTTCATCTCTGCCATAACCTCTGCCACAGCACTTCCAAAACCACCAACAATATTATGTTCTTCGCATGTAACGATGATGTCAAATGCTTTTGCACATGCTTCAATTACTTCTTTATCAATTGGTTTCACTGTTGGAAATGTATAGACTGCTGGATCATATCCTTTTTCAATCAGCTCCTGATAAGCTGCATTCACTTCTTCAAAAATAGCTCCGGTAGAGAAAATTGCAACCTTCTTTCCATCTTTCACTTTAATTGCTTTTCCAATCTGAAAATTTTCAATATGATCATGGATTCTTTTTTCTCCCCCTCGACCAAGACGTAAATAAGCCGTTCCCGCATATGTTGCTAGCGCTTTTGTACATTCTTCCGCTTCTACCAAATCCGCCGGTGCCATAACTACTACATCAGGTAAGGCTCTGAGAATAGCTAAATCCTCTGTGGCTTGATGACTCATTCCGAGTGAACCATACACAAATCCCCCACCAATACAAACTACTTTTACATTCGCATTGTGATACGCACAGTCATTTCGAATCTGCTCCAAGCATCGTAATGTTGGAAAATTGCCAATTGAATATGTAAATACTTTCTTTCCTTCTAAAGCCATTCCTGCTGCAACTGTCGTCATATTCTGCTCAGCAATTCCTGCATTCGTAAATTGATCCGGAACTGTCTCCCAAAACGGTTTCAATACCCCAAACCCAAGATCTCCTGTAATCAATTCAATATTTTTATCGTCTTTTGCCAATTCAACCAAAGTTTTTACAAACGTATCTCTCATTTCTACCTCTACTCTTTATTATTTCACACTCTTTAAATCCTTAAATTAGATATTCGCAACGGAATCATTTTTAGTTAATTTCAAATATAGTCCCCATATACAATAAAATAATTTAGGAGATGTCTTAAACAGCCAATATTTATATTTTTTGTTTCCAATATTAGGATTTTTTATTATCAAGCTATACTTTTCTTCTAATTCTTTTTCAATATATCGTAATCTTTTATTAATTTCTTCATCACATTTATATCTATTTCCCCAATAAGCTAGATTTATTAATTTTGTGTAATAAACCATCGCTGTATATTCATATATTCTTTTATTTTTCTCTTTCCAAAAATCCATTTGCTTTTTCCACACTTCCAAGACATCCATTTTCCTAACAGAAAAATTTGATCTCGTAAACCCAGATTTTGAAAGTCGATAATTATATAAAGGCAAATCTATATATACAACTCTTTTAGCTTTATACAACAAACGATATGTTATATCAACATCTTCAATGTCTCTACCTTCCGTAAATAATGTGCCTGAAAACAACTCTCTTTTATATAATTTATTCCATACAACAATATTGATTTTATTTGAAACCTGCTGCATAGGTCCACTATTAAAGTATAAATTATTCAAAGCTTCCATACTCGAATATTCTATTATTGTTCCTGTATTAGATTTAATAACTGTACTGTCTGCATAAATTCCTTTAAATCTACAACATGAGATGTCTGCGTTCTTTTCTTTCATAATTTTATAAAGCACTTCTATATAGTTAAAATCAATAAAATCATCAGAATCACAAAAACAACAATATCTTCCTTTAGCTACTCGCAATCCGTTATTCCTAGCTACCGATATTCCCTTATTAGATTGGTGCAATGTCACTATCCTGAAATCCTTTTGTGCGTACTCATCACATATTTTTCCCGAGGTATCTGTCGATCCATCATCTATGAGTACAATTTCCAAATTAGTATAACTTTGATTTATAATACTTTCTATGCATTTTGATAAATACATTTCCACATTATAAACTGGAACAATTACCGAAATTAGTTCATTCATATTTTTTCTCTCCTACACCCTATGTTCTCTTTCATCACTTCCAGATTTTGCTTCTACACGACGCATCTTTTCCGGATAAGATGTATCCCAAGTATAAGAAAACGTATGATCATTCCCAATGTCATCTCTTTCTGTTGGCTGAGCCGGATTCTCAATTCCGTCTGGTGTATATGGATCCTCTACTCCTTCTGGCTTGCATTTATGCAATTCTGCCACTGCACAATCATATTCCCATCCCTCATGTGGAAAACGATAATGCCATAGAATATCATTTTGCATAAAGGACACACCAAATCCCTTAATTGTATTGGCTATGATCACTGTCGGTTTATGAGCTTCTTCCTTGCTAAGTTTTTCTGCCTGTTCAAAAGCAATATTCAATTCTTCATGGCTATTCCCATCCATTTCAATGACATTCCAACCAAACGCCTTCCACTTTTCTCCAAAATCTTCAATTTCAAGTGTATTCTCCTGAAAATCCATACTCTGCATATGATTGTGATCAACAATAGCTACTAAATTGTTTAATCGGAAATGGTTTGCAAACAGAGCAGCCTCCCACACAGATCCTTCGTCGCACTCTCCATCTCCCAATACTACATATACTTTATGACTTTTTCCGTCCTTCTTTGCAGCATATGCCATTCCAACACCAGCTGACAACCCATGACCAAGCGAACCTGTAGAAAAATCTACTCCGGGCAAATGATGAGAAACATGACCTGACAAACGGCTTCCATTCTGATAATGAGTCTTCAACTCCTCTACTTCAAAAAAACCATTTTCTGCTAAGGCAGCATAAATAGATGCTCCTGCATGTCCCTTACTTAAAATAAACCGATCTCTGTCCATTTTTTTTGGATTTTTCGGGTCAATGTTCATAACTCCACTATATAAAACTGCAATAATATCTGCCACAGATAAAATTGCCCCAATATGACTACCACCAGATAAATGCGTCATTTCAATTCCATGACGTCTTATTTTCCATGCTAATTCTTCACTATTCATTATCATTTCTCCTATAATTTTGTAATATATTTCGTATTTAAAACCAAATATAACATATAAAATTTTCTTTCTTAATAAACAATCCTATAAAAATATCCCGCTAAATGCTCCATCCACTTAATAACCCTGTAAACTCACTAATATAATAATAATTTTGTGTTTGCAAATAGTAAAATCCCAAAAAACCAACTGTGCATAATATAAACATTATTTTTGAACTCTCTTTTGTAAAACACTCTTTAAGCAAGTATGGCAACAATATTATGTTATACAATTCAAAGTATACCGGTAATCTTCCTACCAATACCCCACTAGTAAAAATTCCCAAAAAATAAATTCCTACACAAATCACAGACATATTTACACAAATATTAATAAAAGCATTATTCTTCTGAGCAATAATCTTCCGTCCACAAAATGCAATCATTGGTGTAACCGCCATAACCAGCACTCGAATGGGATTCACACCATCATCATAAGCAAATTGTTCAGTAGCACCACTATATGCCGTTTCTTCTAACACTTTTTCCATAGTTGCAATAAACGGTTCAAGAAAAACAACTGCTAATAAGACTAATATCATGAGTAACATAACTCTTTTACCAAAAGGTTTCGCAACAGCTATAAAATACATAGGAATCATAATTAATACTGTATAATGTATTGTGGATGCAAATAATACCGCGATTATAAAACAAATTGTTTTTCTTTTCTCAATCCACCCAGAGACTAAGAAAATTAATGATGCTGCCCAAAATTGTCTCATTCCATTTAGCATCCACGAAAACAGTAAACTTGTCATAAATAAAAAAGCACTGTAAAAAAAGTTTTCTGATCGTTTTCTTAATATTATCATAATCGGTATTCCTGTTAAAATAGCAATTGTCATCAACCATACATGATAATCTGTAGATATAAAATGCTTAAATAGTATATTGAATGTAACAAACCCTGGACTTTTAGTTTCTGAGAAATTCCAATATTGAGAAATCGTAGATAATGAACTTGGGTATGACTCAAATGCTGTAATGTAGGCTCTTGTATCAGCGACCCCACTTCTCATCCCTACCCAAAAAATAATGTATCCAAACGTAAAAATCGCCAAAAACATAGATACTTTATGCTGGCTTTCCTCTAAGTTAGTTACGAATGGTTTTCTCCTCGTTTGCATTGCAAGATGGTTAAAAATCCCTAACACAGCAATCCATATAATCATAGAATTATATATAATCAACCAATTATCCTCCTTACTTCTTTCCTAACACCAGATCAAAGAACCTATTATGAACAATTCTAGTTTTTCTATAAATCCAGATTATACTAATCGGACCTAAGAGCCCACTAAAAAACATAGCTATAGATGTAAGCTGCCATATCATTTTCAAGGTCCCACAAATACCCATTATCACCGCTTGAAATAGCCATGAATAAATATATATTGTAAAATTATGCTTACTAACTTCAAGAGAGATTTTCTGTTCAGGAATCACTCTTGCAATCTGATAGCACGCAAATATCATTAACATTGCCACGCAAAACATAAGTGTTTGATTTCCATAAAAACAATTCACTAATATAATAGAAATAATTGATGCCACTGCAAATTCTATTAATCTAGTACACTTTTTAACACTTTTCTCGTATAATCTAAAATGGTTTACTCCCATACCTATACAAAAATAAAATAGAGCTTTTCTCAAATCGCTTATTCCAAACCATTGAGTAGAAATAGGCAAAAAATACACTATCAAAGAAATCAATGTCAAACTACACACCATATAGCTTTCATTTTGAAATAAGCAACTTCTACATATTCCAAACAACATATAGCACCACAACAATACTGGAATAAACCAAAAATGTCCCCATACTCCTACTCTCGGTACAAAAATTGCCTTGGCCAAATATTCCGATGTCACAAAAGAGTGGTATTCTAAATAATATTTTGGCACTATAGCTATGACAGATAAGAACACATATGGTGTAAGAAGCCTTATCATCTTATTTTGAATCCACTTTTTATAACCAAGTTTCCTTAATGACTTAGAATTCATAAATAGAAATCCGGAAATAAAAAAGAATAAAGGCATATGGAATGTATATATAAACAAAATTACCTTTTCAAAAATAGTGCCACTAAATAATGTCCAATCACTAGGATGAGAATGTCCAAGAATTACCAACATGGTTCCTATTGTATATAATGTATCTATCCATGGATATTTTTTTACACTTTTCATCTTGATATTCCATCCAATTTTTCAACATCTTCCCTATTGAGAGACCATCCACTGCCCTCTACATTGGAAAGTATCTGACTCGGTCTCTTTGCTCCGCAAAGTACCACAGATTCTGGAATAAAATCAAGAATATATCGGATTGCCACCGCCGCAACAGATTTCTCATATTTTTCAGCAATCTCTTTCATATATTCAACGATTTCAAGATTTTTCATCAATTTCTCTCCGTGAAAGTTTACATAAATATCACGACTTCTGCGGTCATTTGACTCAAAACAAACATTTTCTTTCGTATATTTTCCTGTCAAAATTCCCTGTCCAAGGCTTCCCCATGTAAATGGTGTCATCTGAAGTTTTTCAGAAATTTCTAACAAATCTGCTTCATTTTTCCTACAAGCCAAACTATACTCATCTTGAAAGCTTGCAAACTTTCCTGTAAATGGAATGATTTCTTCCATGTCTTCTTTATGTATATTGGATAATCCATAACTACGGATATATCCCTTTGCTTTCAATTTTTCCAGCGTTTCCACAACATCTTCCAACGCTGTTTTTCCATCTCTATAATGAACTTGATACAAGTCTATGTAATCTGTTCCTAACCTTCTCAAGCTTCCTTCCAAGGCTTTTTCTATCCATTGCGGAGTATTATCATAAAATGTCTTACCATTCTCTATTCTCACCCCAAACTTAGAAGCAATCACTACGTCTTGACGTTTTCCTTCCAAGGCTTTCCCCAAAGTAATTTCTGACTGTCCTAACCCATAAGTATCTGCTGTATCAAAAAAATTCACTCCACATTCTAGAGCCGTATGCACCGCTCCAATTAGTTCATTTTCCTGGGTATCTCCCCAACCATATCCTCCCATCGGGCAACCACCCATACAAATCCTTGAAACCTTTATATCAGAATTCTTTAATACAATTTCTTCCATATGTACTCCCTTCCCCTTATTTTGTCATAAATGTCAATGCCTTCTTAATCGTTTTAAATACTGTCAAAAAGAATAGCTTAATATCTGTTGCAAAGGAAACTGTTCTCGCATACTTGATTCTCAATTGATTTTTTTTCTTGAGAACATGCTTTTCATACATCTCATCCGCATTCTCTCCACCTACAATCTCATCCAAGTTAATAAATTCAATTGAACTATAATCCGTAATTCCCGGACGTACCTCTAAAATAAGTTTTTCTTCTCCTTCATACTGATTTGTATACTTTAATAGTTCTGGTCTTGGACCGATAAAGCTCATTGTTCCATTTAAAATGTTGAATAGCTGTGGAATTTCATCTAGTTTTGTTTTTCTAAGAAATGCTCCTACACGAGTAATGCGTGGATCATTTAAAGCAGTTGTGCCTCCGCCAATCTTATCTGCATTTTTTACCATCGAACGAAATTTGAAAATTTTAAAAGGCACTCCCTTATATCCGCCTCTATCTGCCTTATAAAAAACTGGAAATCCACTGTCAATAATAATGGCCAGCGAAATAATAATATAAACTGGTAAAAGCACAATTAAAAATACAAGTGCCAAAAGAAAATCCAACTTACTTTTCATATGCACATTGTAAAATTTTTTATAATTTTCCATTCTCTCATTCCTTTTCATCCCTATACTTCGGTACTTTCTTTCCCCTCTTCTACTTCCTGGACACCATAATAAGCACTACTATAATCCCCGCCATAATACTTACTATAGTAATACTTTCCATAATACCCTTTTGCTCTGACATCTACTTTATTTAACACTGCCCCAAGAATCCGACATCCGGATCGTTCCAGCTGTCGCTCTACTTTCTGTGCCATTTTATAACTGATTGCATCATTTTCAATGACGAGCATTGCCCCGTCACATTCTTTCGCGATGACCGCTGCATCAATCACACTTCCAAGCGGCGGTGTATCAATAATAATGTAGTCATAAAGTGCGTGTGTCTTTTCCATTAGCTGTCTGAAATGTTCGTTCCCGAGTAATTCGGATGGATTTGGCGGTACCGGCCCCGGAAGGATGACATGCAGATTGGAAATATTCGTAGCACATACGACTGCCCCCAGTTCTTCCTGTCCGGACAGATAATGGGAAAGCCCTTTTACTTCCTGCGTGACCTGATATCGTTTTGAGAATACCGAGCGGCGAAGATCCGCATCGATATAAAGAATTTTTCTGTCTGTCTCGGCAAGGCTTTCTGCCAGCCGGAATGATACTTCTGATTTCCCTTCCCCAGGGGTGCAGCTTGTCACTGCAATGGCATTGATCTCTTCCCCGCAGAACAATACATTTGTTCTCAAGGTGCGATATGCTTCGCTTGTTCTGTAGTCCATGTTGTCTGGTATGACCAAATTAATCTTCTGCATCGCTTTCTCCCTTGTGTTCTATTTCTTTTTCTTCGTCTTTGTCTTGTCCTCCGTGGACGGAATCGCTCCAAGTACTCCGATTCCAAGATATTTTTCTACATCATCCTGACTACGGATCTTATCATTCATCAGGAAGATCAGTAAAATGATTCCGGCTGTCAATACGACTCCTGCAGCGCCCCCAAGCACAGTATTTTTCATAATATTCGGACTTGCAGGTTTTGACGGAATCAATGCTTCCTGTACCGTGTTCATTGCTTTTAAGTTCATGACCTCTGTCACATGATTCGCACCGACATCTCTTACTTTATCCGCAAGTTCTTTTGCAAGGTATGGATCCGGATTGCTGACAGAAATATTTAAAATCAATGTATTCTCCTGATTTGTCACCGTGATTGCATTGGCAAGCGCAGTACTGGACATCTTCAGTCCAAGTTCCTCGATCACCTTATCTGTAACTGGGCGACTCTTTAAGAGCGAAGCGCAGTCTCCGAGCAACTGATTGCTGAGGCTGATGTCTCCCGATGTCACCGCCGCATCCTCTGCCTTTGTCAATACATATGCCTGTGTGGTCGCCTGGTAGATTGGTGTGACCATAAATTTCGTATAACCGAATGCAGCTCCGGCTGTCAGTACACCGACCAGAATAATGACCCACGCTTTATCTAACAGAACTGCCAGCATCTCCAGCAGATCGATCCCATTTTCTTCTATCTGTTCTTCTCGTTGTCTCATTCATTTTCTCCTATATGTTCTCTTTTCTCTGTCACAGTTCCTCTATGAGTTTATTTTCGATCAATTTCCGTGGATTGTCATACAGCAGTTCTTTTGTACGCACAAATCCATATGTTTTTTCCATATATTCGGCACATTCCTTCAGATTCGGTCTGCGCGATTCCATATGGTGCATGTCCGATGCCACAAAGTGCACCAGTTCCTTTTTCATCAGCTTCTGAGCAAAAAGCTTCATCCGCAGACCGTTTTTCCCTACGATGCTGTCTCCATTGAGTTGGATATAGGCTCCCAGTTGGATCACTTCAGAAACTCTGCTGACATTTTGATGGAAGACACGATACCGCTCGGCATGTGCGATGATCGGGCAGTATCCTCTGTTGATCAGAACGTGAACTGCATTGCGGATATACGCATAATCTTCCAGTGGCGAGAATTCTACAAGCAGATATCTGCTCTTTGCCATTGGGAAAATATTCCCGGCGGCAATCTCCTCCGCAAAATCGATTGTATAATAGATCTCTGTCCCCAAAAGTACGATCATATCCGGCAGATGTTCTCGCAGCCATCCGCGGATCTTCTGCAAAGCTTCCATGGTCCGTTCCGGGTTGCGATGAAAGTGATTCCGATGATAGTGGGGAGTTGCGATCACGCACCGTACCCCCTGCCGATATGCACTTTTTAACATCCGCACACTTTCCTGAAAATCCGAAGCTCCGTCATCCACCCCAGGAAGGATGTGTGCATGAATATCAATCAGCCCTTTCATCTATGTTCACCTCACCTTTTCTATCCTCTGCTGTTTTTGATCAGCCGTCTTCGCAAACTTGCGATCCGCAGTAGTAATAATGCGGCAATTCCAAAGAATCCTATCGCAAATCCCTCAAAGATCAACAGACCGTTCGTCACATAAGTCACCATAAACTGGTACAAATATTCCGGTTCAATCACAAGCCGCCGATAGTCCTGTGCAAGCAGCAAATACGCCGGAACAAGACCGATCATCAGCCCCGATGCAAGTGTACTGTACACAAGATAGCGCATCGCGTGATGTTTCCAGATGTACATCCGGAATAATACAAATCCTGCCAGCACCGCAAAGACTATGCAACCGAGAATGCCAACTGTAATTACTTTCTCTGCAAAACCGTGAATTCTTCCATAATATTCAATAAAAGGAATCTTCGTTGCCCTTACATATTGATCCGCTGCCTGTTCCAGATAAGTATTCAGTACCGTCTGCTGTGCTTCCCCCAGTTCAATTTCCCGGGACTTTGCATAGTTTTCTACATTCTCTTTTAACTTTGTTCGAAGCTTCCCGGTATCCGGCTGATAAGTCTGTCCGGTCAAAGATGCCTCCAGACTCTCTCGGATATCGTTGTACATACTGTTCGTATCTACAATTCCTTCCAGTGCACTTTTCGGAATCCCAAGAGGAATGGATAAGTCTTCCACTCGCTCGTAAAAATCATCACAGACTACTCCATAATAATCCTTCACATTCAAGCTGCGAACGATCATCTTCTCATTCAGAAACCCTAACCGGAGGCTGCCAAGAAGCGCTGCCATTGTCAATGTCACTGCGATCAAAAAGGACAGGATCATGCTCACGATCGTTCTTCCTTTTCTGTTGGAGGAAGACTGCTTCTTTGTTTTCTGATATTCCATCTTTCTTCCTCCTATTTTAATACTGGTCCACTCACTTTGTCTGCATAGACAAAGAAACGCTGATCCGTACTTGACAGCATGTCAAACGGATAACAAGTATACATGACCAACTCTTCTTTCTTCTGAAGCAGGTCTACTGCCTGCGGATCAGATTCGTTTAAAATCTTCGTCTCCCGCACTTGGTAGCGGTAGATCCCATAACTTGTCTTAATTGTCACTTCATCTCCCACTGCAATCTTTTGCAAAGGAGAAAAGTAGGTTGTATTGTGGCCACTGAGTAAAATCGTCTTGCCATACCCCGGGATAAAGCTGCCCTGGTACTGTCCGGCTCCCACACGCATGATCTCCATGCTGTCGCCGTAGTAGAGCGGTACATCCAGACCAATCTGCTCACAAGTCACATTTGCATAATGCTCCCCAAACTTCGGCCAGGTTACATCCGCAAGCGGAATCTCTTCCTCCTCTGCATGTTTATCTGGTTCCGAAAAAATAGAGCCCAATTCCTCAGAAAATTCAGGAAGGCTCTCAGTCATAAACATGCTGCCTGCAGTCGTTACTATATTTATAAACGGGGATGCCGCAACATATACAACTCCGTAACCTATCATGGTAAAGAATAGTGGCACGATCACATATGCCACTATTCTGCTTTTACGCTGTTTCATCAATCTAGCATTCCTCTGCAGTCTCTCTATAGTTGTTCTTCTTTGCCACAGCAGCACATCCTACCAAAGCCATCACAAATCCGGCTGCTACCGCATATGTCGCTCCGGCATTCATACCAGTCTTCTTGATCACCTTGTCAGAAGATCCGATAGTTGTACCGTCTTTTGCAAGCTTTACATTGATCACACCGTTGTCTCCTGCGAGCATGTCCGCTGTGATAATGATTCCGACTTCTTTCAGTCCCGGTGCAATCGCATCTACAATCTGCTGTGCGATCTGCATAATACCATCTTTTCCGATAATATTTAACAAATCTTTTGCACTTGCAGCGCCATTCGCATCAATTGCCTGCTGTAAAAGACCAGCTGCCTGATCGATTGCCTTTAACACTGCATCTACCTGACTCGCTGTCAGATCCACTTCTCCAGAAGCGAGCCAGCTCTCTGCCTGACTGTAATAACTTGCATACAGAGAAACATCTGTCACTCCAAATCCAGCTGCAGAGCTTTCCATCTTATTCAGAATCTTCTGCTCTTCTGCGCTGACTCCTGAGGCTGCCAATGCCGGCATGCACATAGAGGCACTAAGTACACCTGCGGCCAATACTGCAGCAAATTTCTTTTGGTTCCTCATATTCTTTCCCTCCAAACATCACACACATCTCATATTTACACGGATGTTTCGTTTTAAATATGAATTGCTTAATAATTTTTATATATACAAAAATAGTATATCGCATCTATTTCTGTTTGTAAACATCCTTTTGCCCTACTTTTTGTCTTATGCTTCCCTGCACACGAACAATCTATTTTGGCGATGCCTGATATCGGTATTCCGGAACGATCTTATGTACAAGTTCGCGAATGTTCTTATCTTCCCTCCGGGATGCTTCATCCAATGCCTCGATATTTTTCTCAAAGGTCTCCTCATCCACGTCAATCTGTCTTCCGATGAAGATTCTCTTATTCTCCGTCGTCTGCATTCCTTCCTCATCCATCAAAAGCTCTTCGTAAAGCTTCTCTCCGGGACGCAGTCCGGTAAATTCAATTTTAATATCTACATCCGGTTCATATCCCGACAGCTTGATCAGATTTCTGGCAAGATCAACGATCTTAACCGGCTCTCCCATAT